>Ga0233439_10001641_pt1 | contig 27715 bp, 26 predicted proteins | sample SI_123_September_6_FD_182713 | JGI IMG/M metagenome (GOLD analysis project Ga0233439, IMG submission 182713) | Seawater microbial communities from Saanich Inlet, British Columbia, Canada - SI_123_September2016_100_MG | ecosystem: Environmental > Aquatic > Marine > Inlet | place: Canada: British... | reverse complement strand
CTCATCTTAGTAAAAAATAAATTTCATTTTTAATTATTTTTTAATAGTCATATATTGGCGTTCGGCCATATTTTCAATAACCGCTTTTAAGAAATATAGTATAGTTATAAAAAATATGCCATTAAATATTTTTATATAGTTATCATATCCATTATAATCGATATAGTCTTCGTCGTATACGAATAATATAGCATATGCCTCAATCGGCGCCTTAACCAATCCTTTACCCATAAATGCCGCTAATAAAAAATTCGTTATACTAATCCCACAGTATCCAGAAGCCATTCCACACATGTCAAATGTTATATTAGGCCAACACGCCAATATAAATATAGTGGCAAACCCATATTTATCTATAAAATAGAGAACCTGATCATAATATTTTTGAATAATGGCATAGTTCGACACAAATTTTTTATCATTGGCCATTTTTGCTAAGTAATAAGGTGGTATTTCACCTAAACTACTACCAAAACCCCATAAAATTGTGGGTGGCAATACTTTAATAAATAATGCTAAATTATCATTGGACGATGACCCGGGTGACGTTAATGATTCGCATATAAATTTATTACTTCCAATAATATCAAAATCCGTTGTTCCACATTCCAAGGCCTTATCTTTAATGGAAATAATGAATGGAAATAGGAAGAAAATTCCAGTATGAATGCCCGTTCCCAAGCCAATGGTGGATAATACACCCAAACCAGTCCAATATAATGTAAATACGATATACGTATGTATCATATAGACAAAAGGTAAATAGATTATCATAAATAGATATATAAACAGGAGGGATACCATATAATATATACTGTTTTTGAATCCAGAAATATATATAATGGTCTGGCTTTTCACATAATCGTAAGCCAGAACCAATGTGTTTTTACAATTATATACTAAACTTATTTCCATGATGGTATAATATAATGACTATATTATTTATTTAAGTATCAATATTTTATAATAAATGCTTATTAACCTTCAATGGTAATCCATGACCAAATAATACCATATAACTCGCCGCCAATAATCCCACAAGAATAGCACGCGATTGCGCAACCATTAAACTATTACCTAAACCATATCTCAATACTAAATATAATACAACCGCCATAACCGCTCCATGTAACAACATCATTAAAGGTGATTCCATTATTTATACTATATAATAATAATATTAAATAATTATACTAAAATAATAATATTAAATAATTATACTAAAATAATAATATTAAATAATTATACTAAAATAGTTATTATTCGCTTTTAATTGACTTTTCAAATATACATTGATATTTTAATGCTTGTTTATATGGGTCTTCGTCTTGTGTAATATTACGCCCAACAACCCATAATATTCCAGGATATACTTTTGGAGTAGTATATTGTTGTCCATAACAATCATTATTATTATTATTAGAACTATCCTCGTCGATAATTTTAATACCAGGACGCAAATATAATGGTTGATTAATAAATTTTTCATTTTCTTGTTTTTTTTGACTAACAAATCCAATAATATTGGTATTTTCTATAAACATGTCATGACATATACTATCATCGATATATGAATCCTTACATGACATATCCGATATTAGAAACAATTTCATATTACTATCAATTGATTCAACCGCCGAACGACCCATGAAGGAATGACATGTCATATAATCAATACCATAATTTTTATAGTATTGCGCCTGTAATTTATTTATATAGCCAATATCGGCCAATTTCCGGTCTTCGATGATAATGAAATCGTATTTTATAGCTAGTTCATTTAATTTATCATAAAAAGTTTGGTTGTGTGCGAATGGAAGTATATCACTATGGATTTTAATCCCACATATTACACTGACACAATCTATCAAAATATTGAAAAAATGAAATTCATTAGTAATATCCAATGATAATATTAAATTCGTTTTTTTCGCTTTAATAATGGCCTTGAGTTTGTCGTCTTTAATCATTTATAGTCGGTTTAATAAATATTAACTCTATTGTTTATATAATAAAAATTTGAAAATTATATGATTTCCATAAATATTATCATTGACCATGCCCACCAAACCATTGACCATGCCCACCAAACCATTGACCATGCCCACCAAACCAGTGACCATGCCCACCAAACCATTGACCATGCCCACTAAAACCCTGGTTATATTGGAATCTGGTAGTAAAGTTAAAAAGGTTCAAAGTTATCTTGGTGATAATTATATAGTTAAGGCCTGTTTCGGGCATATACGTGATATAGATGGGAAATCATTAAATATTGATATTGCGAATGACTTTACTCCAAATTACACCATTAAGGAAGAAAAGAAAAGTGTCGTGAAAGAATTGAAACTCGCTTATAAAAAATGTAAAAATATTTTATTAGCTACAGATTTGGACCGTGAAGGTGAAGCTATCGCCTTTCATATTGCTGAAGCACTGGGTATAAAATCGACAGATCGTAAACGGCTCATTTTTAGCGAAATTACTAAAACTGCTATACAAAATGCTGTTAAAGACCCAGTACCATTAAATATGGATATATGCTATGCTCAACAAGCACGTCGTATATTAGACCGACTTATTGGTTATTCTATATCACCAATACTCTGGCGTCATATTCAAAATACTCAAAAAAAGAAATTATCACTCTCTGCTGGACGTGTTCAAAGTGTTGTATTAAAATTAATTATAGAACGTGAAAAAGACATAGAAAAGTTTAGTTCCGAACGCTCCTTTAAAATTACGGGAATACTCGCCACCATAAATAAAAAACACTCACTTAAAGTATTTCTAAATCAGGAATTGGTAGATAAAGAATCCGTCATGGAATTATTGGAGGATTGTAAAACCAGCGAATTTATAATTGAAAATATTAGTTCAAATAAATCGGAAAGGAAACCGCCATCTCCATTTATAACATCAACACTTCAACAGGAAGCCAGCACAAAATTCTCCATGTCACCTAAAAATACAATGGCATCAGCACAGAAATTATATGAGAATGGTTATATTACCTATATGCGAACCGACTCTCTCAATTTATCTCTGGATGCGCTTGCCATGATCGAAACATACATTACTTCCAAATATGGCAAGGATTATCTTAATATCAAACAATATAAAAATAAAGATAGTAATTGTCAAGAGGCCCACGAAGCAATTAGACCATGTAACATTGATGTGAATGATATATCTCATGACGAACTACTATCCCCATATGAAATCAAACTCTATAAACTTATCTGGCGTCGCACAGTCGCCAGTCAGATGTCCGCATGTAAAGTAGAATTATTTACAGTTAAAATTGAGATCGATTCCTATGAAGATATATGGTTTGTTTCTAAAGCTGAAAAAATATTATTTAGTGGGTTTCAAAAAGTATATATTCAAACATTAGAAAATAATGGTAAAGAAGATGAATCGGTAGATATAGAATCGGTATCAGATGCGGTGGAGATTATTCAATCTCTTAAAAAAGGTTCTAAATTAAAATATAATACCATTATTTCCACTGAAAAAATATCAAAACCAAAACAGTCGCGTTATACAGAAGCCAGTCTTATTAAAAGATTGGATTCGCTTAATATAGGACGTCCAAGCACTTATGCGAATATGGTGGCTGTAGTCCAAGACCGCAAATATGTCGATAAAAAGGATGTTACTGGTAAAACCGAAAAAATATCCATATCAACATTACGCTCTGGAACCATAAAAGAAGTATTATCCAATATTAAAGTCGGTGGTGAAAAAAATAAATTGGTGCCCAATGAAATAGGTGATATAGTAAATAACTTTATGAGTGAAAATTTCGACACTATTATTAATTATAAATATACATCCGATTTAGAACAAAAATTGGATAATATTTCTTCAGGTGACGCGAACTGGGTTGATATTGTGCGCGATAGTTATAATTCATTTGAACCGACATGTTCCACTCTAAGAAATCAAACACGAGTATATAAAGATGATAAAACACGTCTAATTGGAAAACATCCAGACACTGATATGGATATTGTTTGCTATATTGGGCAATACGGACCAGTTGCGAAATATAACAACAAATTTGCACCTTTAGGTGAATTTAAAATAGATACCATCACAGTAGAACAAGTCGTCACCTTATTCCATTATCCTAAACAATTGACGGAAGATATAACTATAAAAAAAGGTAAATATGGACTATATTTTGAGAATAATGGTAAAAAATATACATTAAAGGATATAGACCCGGATGATATTACTGAAGAAAAATGTCGTGAATTAATCGCGACGACTGGCACAAGTGTAATAAAAACAGTTGATAAGGATATCACTATAAATAAGGGTAAATTTGGTGTATATATACGTTGTAAAAATAAGAATTACGCGGTCTATGATAAAAATCCTGAAACTTTAACAAAAGCACGTTGTATGGAAATTATGGCGAAGAAGAAGAAAGTCGTGCCAAAACCCAAGACCAAGAAATAATTATATATTATATTATTAAATATGATTATATTATTAATTTTACTAATTCTAAGTATAATATTAGTTAGATTAAATAAAAATAATATTTTTTTAGTGATGGTTGCCGTAGGAATATATTTTTTTATTAATAGTAATAAAAGTCCAATACTATATGCTGAAAAACACGGCATCTATATAAACCCTAAAAATAAATCAAACGTAAATGCCATTGAACATATGGATAATTATATCCCAGATGATATGATGACTGTTATGGATAATAATACAATGGCCCTAAGTAATTGGGATACTATTTGCGCTGACGCTGGCACATGCCGTAAATATATGGAAACTAAAGACGATTTTGATAATAATATCGGTAAATTTAATACTTATATCGATACAAATTATGACAATCTACATAATACATGGAGAACACAGTTAATTGAAAATGAAGGATGGGAATTTAGAACCAAAAAAAATGTGTATAATGCCAAACATAGTCATAACACAGCTGGTGAACTGATCTATCACCTAAAAACTATCGATTATAATATATTTTTAAAAATATATAATCAACTTGGGTATACATCTAATATTATTAATACCACATATGACACGGTTAACGCCATATATGAAAAGAAAGGTTATCTTAATATACGAAATGAAGATAAATTGGGACATAAGATAAAAATTGTCCGCGACATATTGGGAGCACTAAATAAGCTCGAGAGTGACCATCCAGTTTCATATCCGGGTGTTTCTGTATTTAAAAATGTCGAAAAATGTAAAACTGTTACCCAAACCCAAAAATTACAAAAATATGATTATAATACATTTTTAAATAAAGAAATTGGATGCCCATCCCAACATTATATGAAAGGTATCGGTTTTGAAAAGGAAGGTAGTAATTTAAATACAAATGTTACCTGTTGTGAATTAAACGATAATAATAGTTTAAATTATCGCGAAGACCTTACAGCATCTAATACTAATATAGCAGATAATAGCAAGAATATTATTCAGTCTGCCAATTGTAGTGATAAGAATGTACTAAATAGTTTTTCATATATTTCTAATACTGTAAATTATGACCTTGGGGATACTATCGATACAGTGTCGTCTGGGACTACAGCACCACCATCATCACCATATAAAGATTACTATATGAATAATAACCATGGCAATTTTCTAAAACCAAAACTTGATTTTATTAGTAAAAAATATATTGTATCACAAAGTAATAAAAAATTATATACCGATACTGGAACTAAAAATGAACCAAACCTTAATAATTATTTTCATCTATTAAAAACCAATAATTATTATTATATACAAGTCAAAGCAACTAAACATTATATACATGTTACAAATACTCAGGATATTGTATTAGAAAAAGATATAGCCAAAAAATCACCTTTTGAAATACTAAAACAAGGAGACCGCTATAAATTAAAATTATTAAATGAAAATAAATTATTAACATTTGAGGGTGATAAATTAGTATTAAAAAATACCCTAACGCTTGAAACACCCGATACGAATCAATTATTTCATATAGCACAATATGATAATAAAATTGACGTCAGGGTATTAAAAAAATGTTATGAAAATGTTGATGCCGCTGCCGAAACCAACAATACAGTCGACACGAGAACCACAATACAATTAAATACCGATTTAAATACATTACATGGTAAACAATTACAATGTGAAAAAAACCAATATTTAACGGGTATAACCAAAGATGCGGAACATAATCTAAAAGGTAATTGTGTTAATGCGACCAATGCGATCAATGTGGCTGCGGACACTTATAGAACTGATTTTTTCATGCTACCAATCCCGTCTTTCGAACACACCCATGATTTTATAGCATCTGATGTATTACATAAAAATAATGTTGTAGTTGGTATGTTACCATTTGTAGATGAAACACAAAATGATAAATTAGAATTATATTCGAGTAAACATAATGTATATTTGAATACCTATGATGGATATTCCGCAATCCAAAAAATATTTATTACTATTATGATTTTACGATTAAATGGTGCGAAACATGTTAATATTGATTATAATTCAGTCTATAAATTTTTCAATAAACAGGAAGACCTGGATGAAACCTATAACAAGTTGATGCATACAACAACCACGGCCGCACCTACAACAACAACAACAACAACTACTACGGCAGCACCTACAACAACTACTACTACGGCCGCACCTACAACAACAACTACTACTATGCCAACTACAGCATAGTATAAGCTTTAACATAAATCTAACTATAATCAGTTGTCGACAATGATTAACAATACAATTATCTTTTGTAATTTATTTTATTATTTATATATAATGAATAACATATTAATAGTAAGTTCTATTTTATTATTATTAATAATATTACTATTAATATTGAATAAAACTAAACCTAAATTTGATAACAAATATTATTTCGTTATATTATCCATAATAACCTATTGTGTATATGTCAATATCTATAATAAAGAGAATTTTATATTTAATAGCGATCAAAGTATATTAAAACTCGATGATAAAATTAAATTTTTTGAAAATAATAGGATGACCATTCCCGAATACGAAAAACAATTTAACGTGAAAATAATTATGGAAAATGATACTTATATGGAAGTGCCGTTGGCTGTTGATGGTGAAAGTGCTTCCAAAGTCGGTGCCATAGATACTAATGTAATTGTAAAATATGGAGATACCATATTATTACAATGTAATGCGATGGAAGACCGCTATTTAACTGGCAATCGTGATGGATACAATGTAACCGATCAGACTGGTGATAATTTTGAAGGCGTATATACCACAAATGAAGATAAATCACTTCATGAATGGATTATTATTCCTACTGACGATAATAAGATGAATACCCCAGTTAAATTGGGCGAAACCATCAACCTCCAATGTAAACATCTTCAATATACAAAATATTTAGTTGGTGGTAAACCACTTACAGCATTATTATATAATAATACGGATAGTAAGTGTGGTGTATATACACAAAGAACCGACACTATGAGTGACACATATTCATCTCATAATTGGGTTATTATGGATGACAAAAATACGACTGGATCAACGGACATTATGCTTAAATATGATAATCTGGTATATATTCGTCGTGATGATAAATATTTATCTGGAGCGCGACAATATGGTTATATCGAAGGTGAAACGAACCAACAAGTATATACGGTCAACGCGAATGATGGTAATAATGAATTATTATGGATAATAAAAAAAGATAAAGGGCCACGAGTAAAAGCTGGAAAACACATTAAATTATGGCGAACTGAACCGAGTTTATTTGCTGGTAATGACGCCAAATTTGTCAGTGATAATGTGGTCGACACAGCCGATTCTATATTTGGGGACCCAAGCGCTACGATACCAAATGACGATAATATTATCAATATGACAAATGAGAATGGTGCATGTGTCAATGATAAATTCATTATGGTGAATTTCAATACCGAAAAATATGTCAAATCTGGATATTTAGATACTTCATTAAATCTCGCTAATAAGATTATATTCGCTGTTAAAATTGCTGGGAGTGATGGTATTTTTACGGATATTAATGATGCTTTTGAAACACCCTATTTATTTGACTGGTATAAAAATGATACCGAGGTTAATATAAAAATACCCGCCACACCAACCGATAACTATATTTCATTTTTTAATGATAAATTTGGTAGACATACCATGGGAACCGGGACGACTGATGATAAATATAAATTTATTGTAAAGACCCATGCTGATAATAAATTTTCGTTATTGAAACAAATAAATAATATATTATATATTATCACGCTCGATGATGGTGAAATAGAGGAACAGATGGTTGAATATGATGAAAATAATATAAGTAATAATGCCTTATTAATGGTGGTTGTTAATAATGCCGAAACATATAAATTGAAAAATATGAATGGAGATTATTTGTTTCAATCGGCTGATATGTCAATTAATCCCATTATAGGACAGGCACCGAATCAATCATGGATAGAATTTAATATTAATCGTAAAATACAGTTTATTAAATTGTATCCAATTGAAATGGGAACCACATCATGTTCATTTGATCTAAAATTTACGGATATGAATGATGAAACCATAACCTATGAAAACACGGCTCGTAGTTTAACGTCTAATAGTGGTTTATTGGATGTAAGCGGATTTGGTGTAGATTCCGAATTAAATAGTGTCGCAAATGACGAATTAAAATTAAATGCGAATACCCCATCTGGAGAAAATACGGAATTAAATATCGATCTAACCGAAGATAAATATATTCGTGGTGGTATTTTAAAAAATTCGAATATGGTTGATAATGTAGTCTATAAATTTGAAGTCCACGTTGCCGGGGAAAACAAAATTTATACAAATATTGGAAAATATAAACTGGATTTAAATAAAAAACAACAAATCGATTTTGAAATTTTTAAAACGTGTCGTTATGTGAAAGTTAGTATTATAGAATGTTTGGGAACCTGTAATTTTAAATTAGAACTTTATTAAATTACGTCTTTTTGTAGGACGATTTACTACAAAGCGTGCTGCGCCCTTTGGATGCTTATTTTCGCCCGACGATACTGCTGGCGAACCATTAGAACCAACAATATATTCATCTATATCATCTAATAATACACCAGTTTTCATAAAGGCTGGTGTATCATTTCCCGACAAAATATTAGCATTATCCACTAAATCATTGGAAACGTTGATTTCGATATTAAATTCTTTATATTTATCAGCGGGTGTATTAATGTTATATAAGAAGGATTCGTCGTCAATATTAACGAAATTTTGCTGACAATATGTTTCGTCAAATGGTTTTGTATTTTTTATAAGGGTTTCGGTTTTACTCGGAAATAAATAACATTGGCGATTATAGTCTACTAAATTACATTTGGATGTACTCATCATGCGAGGAGGTAGAATGATATTTTTCGAGATGCCATCAATTGGTTTACTACGACTATATAATGTATTGTTTTCACCACATTCTTTTTTAAAATTACAAAATTGTGGTTGATAGGATTGGTTAATATAATTTTCACTAAAATCAGCTGGAAAATAAGTTGTCATATAATTAAATAGTATATTATTATTATTATCATATAATTTTATTTCGTTTCGATATAATTTTATTAACGCTTGGTTTAGTTTTACGCGCGGTTTTAGTTCGCATTCGTCCAGATGATTTACCTGGTTTGGTACATATTGTTGGTGTAGGAACTGATTTAACTTTTATTGTATATTCAATTAAAAATTGTTTATCGGTCCCTTCCAATCTAACAATCGGTTTTTCCAATTTTCTTCGCTGAAGTTTATATGTAAATAATTTATTTTGACTACCTTGCGTCGTTTCTTTTAATGTTACATGTAATGCGCATATACCACGAATATTTTTAACCCGACAATGTTCATTGAAAGCCTTTTTGGCGGCACCAGCCGGATTACGACTTAAAAACCGACCCTCATTAAATTTCGTAGGGCAATTACCATGTTTAGAAATACTTACGGTAGTAAATGAACGTTTCGGTTCTTTATTCTTCACTACCGATGGCTTTTTATTCTTCACTACCGATGGCTTTTCATTCTTCACTACCGATGGCTTTTTAGTCTTAACGGCCGATGGCTTTTTATTCTTCACTACCGATGGCTTTTCATTCTTCACTACCGATGGCTTTTTAGTCTTAACGGCCGATGGCTTTTTAGTCTTAACGGCCGATGGCTTTTTAGTCTTAACGGCCGATGGCTTTTTAAGTGAATTTATTTCTTTCTTCAATTCATTCATTTGCGATTTCATATTATTCATGTCCGACTTGTTTCCCATCTGTACAACTTGAACCGGTGAAACATTAATTATGGGGGCTGGAGCTGCGGGAGGAATTACTTGAGGAGCTGTATTTTTGGAAAATTTAAAATTTTCTAATACATCCGAAAATTCCGTGGCGTGTGTTCCTTTTAATACATCGCCTAAACCGGAATTTAATGATTGTAACGAATTATCTTTAGATTCCGATTTATTTTTATTCATATCTTTAGAATTATGTAATATATTTTTATTATCTGGTTCTGGTTCTGGTTCTGGTTCTGGTTCTGGTTCTGGTTCTGGTTCTGGTTCTGGTTCTGGTTCTGGTTCTGGTTCTGGTTTTCGGGTCATATCTTTAATCTCACTATGTGTTATTATATTTTCTACATTTTTTGTTACTTCAATACCGGTTTTCATATCATCTATATCTGTCGTAGAAATATCTTTAATGCGCTGGTATTCATTTATAATATTATTTTTTTCATTAGTTAATTTTTTCAATTTATCTTCGTCTATTAAAGAAGACATATATTTGCGTTTTATATTATTAAAATTTTGTTTTTCTTCATCAGTTTTAAGTGTTTGTTCCATATCATATAATTTTCTTTTTAATTTTGAATATAGTTCTGTGTATTTTTGTTCTAAAATACTACATTTTTCATAGTATTGATCCATTAATATTTATATATATTTTTATCTATTATTAATATATATACATGGATAAATATTATAATCAACAACTTGTACAAACCCCCATTAATCTAAATGAAGAACGTGATCTAGAGTCTGAAGCTGAAGCCATTGAAGAAGCAGCCATTGTTGTTGCCGAAGCGGCTAAAGCCGAAGCCGAAGCCGAAGAACGTATGGCCTATAAATATTCCCCCTTTAGGTTAATATCCAAATATTCGAAACAATTGGATATGCTAATTAATATAGTATTAGTATTATTGTTATTAGTATTAGTTTTACAATTGGTTAATGGCAAAAAATGTTTTAATGTATTGAAATTAAAAAATATGTTTAAAGTAAAAAAATAAATTAAATTATTTAAATAAATATTTCATAATAGGACTATGGCTCATCGTATTGATATTGATATTCGTGAGCGAGGACTATTAGACTATTTTTCTTCAAATCCCAATTATAGATTTGTAAATTTAGAAGTGGGAGACATAATATTTTATATAGATGACGAGGTTAAATTAATAATAGAACGTAAAACTATTAGTGATTTATATTCATCTATCAAAGATGGCCGGTATAGAGAACAAAAAGTGCGTTTACTTAACAATTTCCCCAAGGAAAAAATACTCTATTTAATAGAAGGTAATGTTCCATCCAACAACCGGTGCATAAATCCGGATATTGTATATGGCTCAATAACAAATACATTATTACGCGATAATATACGTATATTAAATAGCGCAACTATAGCCGAAACCGCCAAATATATTAGTATTATTGAGAAACGTCTAATAAATAATCCTGAATTTTTCATGAATACCAGTCAGGAACCAACCGAAATATCAAGTGATTATGCCAATACCATTAAATTAAAAAAAAAAGATAATATGACACCACAAATGTGTCAAATATTACAATTGGCACAAATCCCGAGCTTATCTATTACGAAAGCTAAAGCTATAATGACTGAATATGATAGTTTATATAAATTAATGGCTTGTTTAGATGATGATGACGCAATGTTAGAATTGGAAAATTTAAAAATTAATGATAGAAAATTGGGTAAGAAAGCGGTTGAGAAACTAAAAGAATATTTATGTTAATAATTAGGATGAAAAAAGCCCGATAATATAAAACATAAACAAGTTATAGATGGATTTATTATTAAGTGTATTCGATTGTGTTTGTGATGATGTAATATTTTTATAACCACTTGGTTTTTCAAATAATGGCGTTTCTATAGTTGATGGATAACCACATTTTGTTTTGATATATTCCCAAATACGGAACATGATTATTATTATTATATTATTAAAATTGATATTTATATTTAAATAATTAATAATAATAATAATTAATTAATTAAATAAGTAAGTAATAATCATTATGGAAATCAATCCATATAATTTCAATAATAAATTGATTGATATTGATAAAATTAAATATATACTCACTCAATATAATATAGTTGATGCACCTCGTAATTTAGAACTCTATCAACAAGCCTTTATTCATCGTTCATATTCAAAGAAAAAAAACATGGATCTAATAAAAGAATTGGGTATTGTTGATAAACCCGAAGGAGCTTTAGATTTAATGGATTGTGATAGTGAACGTTTAGAGTTTTTGGGAGATTCCATTCTGGGTTCTATTATCGCGCAGTATTTATATGAACGGTATAACAACCAAGATGAAGGATTTCTTACAAAATTGAAAATTAAATTGGTAAGAGCCGAAGCATTGGCCTATTATTCCAAAGAATTGAAATTGGGTGAATATATTATAATGTCGCGACATATGGAAGATAAATGTAATGGCCGTAATTCGACCAGTATTCTGGAAGATTGTTTTGAAGCTTTTATTGGCGCACTATTTCTCGATTTCAATGAAAATGAAATCAAGGGCTATGATTTCTATTCTGGTATTGGATACCAAATTTGCGAACAATTTATTATAAATTTTATAGAAGAAAAGGTGGATTTTACGGAACTTATCCTACAAGACCATAATTATAAGGATAAACTATTGAAACAGTTTCAAATAAAATATCAGCAACCACCTAAATATACCACAATTGATATAGAAGGTTCTAATACCGATAAGACTTTTATTGTGGGTGTTATGCTGCCCGAAAATGACACGGTAGTATTCGCAAAGGGTATAGGTAGTTCTAAAAAGAAAGCTGAACAAGATGCCTCTAAAAATACATTAATTGCGATGGGAGTCATGGATGAAACATGATCGCGCTAATAGAATTATCTTTATACATATTTTAATTATCATTATTTATCTAATATTTTTTATTGTTAGTATTATAATGAAAGTTAAACTACAAAATAAGGATGGTCAAATTGAAGAAAAACCGGGTTTAAGTATGGAAGATGGTAAGTGTCTATTCCCTTTTGTCCATCAAGAACAAGAATTCAATGAATGTTTTAAGGGTAAACGTGGTGATTGGTGTGCAACGAAAATCAGTTCAAAAACCAAAAAAGTAAAACGGTGGGCCTATTGTGATCCCGAAACCAAAACCAAAACCAAAACCAAAACCAAAAAACGTAAATTGAAAATAGTGTCAGCCTTTAATCCAGACAGTGATATCGAAAATAAATATAAATTATCGAAACCATACAAAATTAAACCACCAAATTATGTATTACCGAATAAAAAAGGTTTTATTAATTGGTTTGATTCTATGTATTCGTCATATAAGTTAAAAAAGGATAGTAAATTAGTTAAATCGGCAAAGTTTAGTTTTTTTAATCATCAGAAAATTATACGGGATTATATGGATTCTAATAGTCCATATCGGGGTATATTATTATATCATGGACTTGGTGTTGGTAAGACATGTGGTTCTATCGCCATTGCTGAAGGATTTCGTAGTAATAGAAAAATAATAGTCTTGCTCAATAAATCATTAGAACAGAACTTCCGTGTTAATCTTAAAAAATGCGGCTACGATTATTTTAGAATAAATCAACACTGGGAATTTCATACATTTGATGGCAATGACACTAATAAACAATATGCGCGCTATCTTGGAATTCCATTAAAAGTTGCTTTGGGTGGTGTATGGCTTGTTAATTTCGATGAAGGACCAAACTATGAAACATTAACGCAAAAACAACAGGAACAAGTTGATGAACAAATTGATCGCATGATAGATAATAAATATAAATTCTACCATATGGATGGTCTTAATGAAAAAAAATTAATAAAAATGACTGAAGACCGCGTATTTGATAACGCTATCTTAATTATTGATGAAGTTCATAATATTACAAATGCTATGGCTAAAGGAACCCCTGGTATTCGAGCACGCTATTTAGAAAAATTAATTATGGATGCGAGCGATTTGAAGTTAGTCTTTTTGTCGGGAACACCCATGATTAATAATTTATATGAAACGGCAAAATTATTTAATCTATTACGTGGTAAAATTACAGCATTTGAATTATCCTTCAACAATAAAAAAAGTAGTGAAATTAATTGGACCAAATTAGAAGCAGATTTAGAAGCGCACCCATTAACCGATCAAGTTATAGTTAAAAAACGGGATAATTTTGTTACGGTTACACGTATACCCAACGGCTATAAGAAGAATGGACATAAAATTGTGCCAGATGAGAGTAATACCAATAATAAAACTGATGTGGAATTGAAGGCTGATTTGGATAATATTGTACAAACATATGCGAAGGTTGGTATCGAATATTATACTGCTTTACCGAATAATGAAGAGGCATTCATGAAGTTGTTTTATGATACCGAGAATAACCAGATTAAGAACCTGGAATTATTTAAATCGCGTATTATGGGATTGGTGTCGTTCTATAAAACACAAGATAAGGCATTATTGCCTTCGGTTCGCCATAATGAAATAGTGGAAGTGCCAATGAGTGAATATCAATTTATACAATATGCTAATGTAAGAAAGGCGGAGATTGACCAGGATAAAAACCGTAAATCAAATAAAAAAGGAAAACAAAAAAAAACCAATAAGGATACTATATTTGAACCGAAATCCAGTTATAGAGCATATTCCCGGATGCATTGTTCTTTTGTATTCCCTGAATCCATTGAACGTCCATTACCAGTAAGTAAAACAATGGCTATGGAAAAGGTTGGTGAAGCACTGGAACAAATTCAGGAATTACAGACGGATGAAATGGATGAAAATTATGCTATGGTTGATACGGATAGTGATGATAAAATTGATATGAAAAAACATATCAAAGCATATGAAACAGCACGAACAAAGGCATTGAAGGATTTATATGACCAACGGGAGGAATATTTAATTATAAATAACCCAGAAAAATTGGATAAATACGCCCCAAAATATAATGTTATTATTAATAAAATAAATAAGATAAATGGGTTGGCATTTGTCTATACAGAATATAAAACAATGGAAGGTATAGCCATATTATCATTGGTATTGAAAGCGAATGGCTATGCTGAATTTAAATTAAAGAAAAATTCGACAGGTGAGTATGTTTTAGACGAAAATGATGAAGATAAAGACAAACCGAAATATGCTTTCTGGGCAGGTAGTGAAGAGCAGAGTGATTTATTGAGAAAAATATATAATAATGAGTTCAATGAATTACCAACCACGTTACGGAAACAATTAGAGGACCAAAATGCCACAAATCTAAGGGGTAAAGTCATAAAGGTATTATTAACAACCAAAACTGGTGCTGAAGGTATTGATTTGAAAAATGTGAGACAAGTTCATATTGTCGAACCCTATTGGAATCCAGTGCGATTACAGCAAGTTAAAGGTCGGGCTATACGTGTCGGATCACATTTAGAATTACCACCAAAAGATAGATTGGTCGATATTTATGTATATCTGGCAACAATATTGCCGAAACATAAAAAAACCGAACCAATTATTGAACGTGATAGTGATGGTATTAGTTCAGACCAAGCCCTATTTAAGTTGTCAAATAAAAAATTAGAAATTATGAAAACCTTATTGAAAATGATAAAGGAAGTGTCCATTGATTGTTCGCTTAATATAAATGATACTTATGAAGCCGAAGACCCATTTACCTGTTTAAATTATGGATCCTCATTGGTAGATTATTCATATATACCAAATATTAATGATGAATATGAAGATAAGGAAAAACGTCGTCGCACTAAACAAACCTCATGGAAACCGATTATTGTTAAAATACCGAAAAAAGGAGAATTCGCATTGAAGCCTGCCCCACCCAGCGAAAAACAATTATTATTTGATTTGACTATATTGAGAGAAAGTGGGCGACCAGGAGAACCAGTTGGTGAAATTATTAAAAATAAGGAAGGAAAAACCACCGTTAAATTCTTCAAGAAATCTACTTAAATAAACTACGATAATAATATTTATTATTATTATGGATATACGCCATTTTTTTAAAATATTACCAACTATAAATCCTGTGGAACCGTGTATCATTCCTAATGAGGTTATGTTATGTGATCGTCAATATAAAGTATTTGTAGATGGCTCCGCTTTTAATAATGGTAAAAAGAATTGTTATGGTGGTGTGGGTGTGTTTTTTGCGGATAATGATTCGCGCAATGTTAGTATGAAAATAACGGATAAAAAGGTTTCTAATAATGTTGGTGAAATAAAAGCTTGTATTAAAGCCATTCATATTATAGTCAATAATGATAGCAAACCAGGATTAATTTCCATCTATAGTGATAGCGAATATACCATAAAATCTATTACTAAATGGGCCAAATTATGGGAATTTAATGGTTGGAAACGACGAGGAAATAATGAAATCAAAAATAAAGAACTAATAATCGAACTTTATAATTTATATAAAAAATACAAAATAAAATTTATTCATGTTCGATCCCATCAAACAGAGCCACAATTAAAAACCACAGAAGACCATTTTAGATGGTATGGGAATATGATGGCGGATAAATTGGCACGACAGGCTGTTGGTAATTAGCGTTGTTTGAACAATATTCCTATCTGCACTCGAGAGTTAATATCTGCCAGGTATAAATCCTCAGTAACCGTATTGCCCATCTGTAATCCTTTAAATGTAACAGTTAAATCTTGGACTTTATCGGGATTCATAGTGAATAGAAAATTGCTTTTAAGTTTAACACTTTGCGATGTAAGAACACGTCTTGGGGTGGGTTCTTTCGTTATATTATACGTACTGGTTGTGTCGGTTGCGGTCCAAGTGGCTACGGTCGCTGTTAGACTGGAGCCGACATAATCGGTTATTTTTCGTATTTGACCTTCTCCAGTACCACCAGTAATGATTACATAATAATTATTATAGAAATCATCTACACTACTGGAACCTGACGACAATACTATCGTGGTTGTGCTACCACCTCCAGCTACACCAGAATCAATTATTTCTTCTACTCCTTCATCTTGATATCCGAATGAATCGTTGGGAATAATAATTTGCCCACTCAAATCAGAACGGTTGGAAAATGATGTATAATACCTATTAAATTCCCTTATATTTAATGTGAAACAATGGAATGTTTCTAAATTAATTCTACTGGCTGATGTGGAATTACCATGTATATTATGAAGTGAAATAAATTCTAAATAGACATCGGTTTCACCAGATATAATTAAATTATCCTGTAAATTACAGGAAAAGTCGGTTAAACTGATTGGGTTTGCGGTTGTATTATCCAGGTCTAATATAATAATTTGGTTTTGTTTTGTTAATGATTTATAACGGGTTTCAAAATAGGGTGCATCCGCATCAACTTGATCTTCGAATTTCGGTTCACCAACTGCCAAGGCGGATGATGAAAATATATCCATTGATGATTCTAAATTGGGTTTATAGGAATCCTGTTCATTAATTAACTCTTCGATCTTGGAATGCACGTCACCTACAGGTGATGCGGTTGTATCTGTATCTGTATCTGTTACTGATACTACATTTACGGAGTCTGTCGGAGCCAAACTATTTAATAAATTTTGGATTTTATTATCGGCATTATTTCCATAAAATGTTTCATTTTGACTTTCTCCAGAACTGGTTTGTGTCGATAAATCATTTGTAACCGTTGTATTTTGTGGAATAGAAACAAATAATGGATTAGTCATTAATGTCTCGGTTACCTTTTGTAACTCTTCTTTAATATTGACTTCACATTGTGGTAATAATTCATTGTTACCACATTTAGAACGTATCGCATTAAGATATGGTATAATTATATCATTTAAAAAATCGGAAAGTGAATAGTTAGAACCCATATTTACTTTATTTAAATTTAATTGATTTACAAGTTTTTTGATATACCCATATTCTTTATCTGTAATTGGCGGGTCTCCGTAGTTCCACCCGGGGTTTATCATTATGTTTAAAAATCCATAGACTTTCTGTTTTTTGAGTTTCAGTGATGTCGATGATTGTATATTATTATTATTAATATTATTATTCATTTAGTTAGTTAATATTATAATAGATTATATTATATATTCAATTAAAACTTACCAACCATATTACACGAAAAAAACATTGCGATTTTTAAACATAGTGTCGTCGTCAATAATTTTATTACAATGGGTTTCAAACCCCCTTCCTTCTAATAATTTCACTATAAAATTAATACAATATATACCACATTCGGTATTTTTATATTGGTGACGAACTTTATTATACTTTAATTTCATATTTATATTATGTTTAGTTGCCTGTTCTTTTAATTTCAACATTAATGTATTTATTTCGGTTGGTGGTGCGATTCCATATGAATCAAAATAACAGATCTCCTTTTTTTTAAAATTACAAAATAGGGCAACCCAATGAGATCCATCTTCTGTATGTTTATCCAAATTAAATACGATACCAATACGTCTTATATTATTTTGGAAAAATGTATTTATATTTACTTTACATAATTCATTGACGACACAATTACCTGGAGCTAATTCATCATCAAAATCTATAGGAACAGTTCCAATAAACATAAAATCCTTATATTTAGTATCATATTGCGTTAATACATGATTTATATTAATTGTACTTAACCATTCTCTTGGTTTGGAAGACCATTCGGTTGGAATAGATGGTCTAAAATATTGTTTATACTTTTTATTGTCAATAAACGACTGTTCCATCCAACATAATTCATTATCACAATCTCCTTTAAATTTATTATTAATTTTCACCCATAATGAATTAACACTATCTTTTTTATTATAGATTACTTTATTATCGGTATTATGTGTATTCCAAGATTTAATAATATTTATTAATGCCTTATTATCAAAACATGTATTGCCAGAATGGGTCTGTTGTCCTGGTGAACAGAATTTTTCAATATTATTATTTTTTTTACTTTTAGCACCTTTAGCGCCTTTCTTTATTTTTTTGCTTTTATTGCTTTTATTGCTTTTATTGCTTTTATTGCTTTTTTCTATGATCATCTTTAATTCGGAAAATCCTTCTGGTAAAAATGTCCTTTTTTTCCCATTAATTTTAATTATTATGGGAATTTTATTGAAATTGTGTGGTACTACATCTTTATAGTCAGATAAAATGGCTTTATTTTCATCGATATCATAATATGTATACTCGATATGATGGTGGTCTAATAATTGTTTCGTTAATTTACAATAAATACAATAGTCTTTACCAAAAACTATATACATATAATACATTAATAAAATAATATTTATTAAACATATATACGGTAATCTTATTATTTAATGGGTGTATACGGCACTAAAACGCTTATCGTGTTGGAATGTTGGTTCTGCGATGGTGAATGTAGAAAATGGTGAATCTGTTGGTTTATATATAGTATGTTTAAATATACCATCATATTTATGTTTCCCAATGGGGGTTTCACGTGTTGTGTGGCGAACATTCGTAATATAAATAATACTTTTTGAAACCCGTTTCATTTCTTTTATAACCTTATTGGCATAATCGTGATCAGGGAAGTATTCAAACACGCTATTACATAGTATTTTGTCGAAATAATTATCTTTAAAAGGTAAGTTATCAGCTTCACAACATAGTATTTTATTATTGGGCATAAATTTATGATGGGCGTTAATTAAACTACGCGAATAATCGATACCATAATAATTACATTTTTCGTATAATTTCTCAGCAATATATCCGGCACTACAGCCAATTTCAAGAACTTTATCATTACTGTGTATATCTAATTTATCTATTATATTGGTAATGGTTGAATCGCGATCGAAACTCGTATCTTCATACCCAGATAATTTTTCAAGGTCTAATTTTTCAGTTCCCTTTGTATTCCATACATTTTTCCAATCACCGGTTTCTATCGATTCTGTTATATTGGTTGTAGAAATACCATAGTTATATGGAACTACCATAAATTTATTTTGTTTAATCGGTTCAATGAAAAATTGTAATTGTTTTTCTATATCATTTTCATCAGAAAACGCATGTGCAACTATATCTATATTATGTGTATCCATAAATTCATTGTTCATAATATAGGGATAATTCTCTATAATTTCATCCACATATTTACATGACGCCACCATTTCAGCCCTATGTGTCATGTTATGAAAGGGTTTTCGTTTATAGTGAGTAGCCTCATCATCATCCATGACACCAATTAATAGATGTACATCCTGATAGAGTCCCTTCAAATATTGGAAATGTTTAATATGTCCTTCATGTAATAAATCAAAAACGCCATCGCAAAATATTCGTTTCATTTTATAATACTGTATTTATATACCTATTTGTTAGTATAAGTAGTATTAAATCGAACTATTAATAATTATTAATAATTATTATTATTATTAATAATAATACTTAAATATCTATATGATAATATTAATTACTAATATTCAGTGATGTTTTATAGTAATTATGATAAAGTTGTCGATTTTAATAAAGCCTTTGGGTTAGCCCATAATACGGAAGAACAGATGGATATATTACATAATAATAAACAATTATCGAAACTCCGTGTCGATTTGTGTACGGAGGAAATTAAAGAATTAAACGACGCCTTTGAAACTAAAGATTTTATTGAAGTTATTGATGCTCTTACAGATGAACTGTATGTGTTATATGGTGCTGCTTCTTCATTTGGATTTAATATGAATGATGCATTACGCGAATATCTTAATCCAAAATTATATTTGAATAATACGTTATCTAATTATCAATTAATTAAACAAATATGTGAAGAGGAAGATATAGTTATTCCCGACAGTATTTATAGTGATCTATTTAATAATCCCACACCACTTATTATTAATGAATGGATGGTAAAAATCAATAATTCTATGAATGAATTAAATGAGCATCATGTTGGTCGGAATTATTATGATTTAAAAAATATATTGATTTTTCTATTAATTATTACATATAGAATTGGTATTATGTTATGTATTGATTTGGACCGTTCTTTTGATATAGTTCATAGTTCCAATATGTCAAAATTATGTAAAACTGATAAAGAAGCCATTGACACGGTAAATTGGTATAAACAGAATGAAACGCGTTATGATACACCATGTTATAGACGAGCAGATACCGGAGATTATTGGGTAGTGTATAATAAATCTACTGGTAAAATCCTCAAAAGTATTCATTATACTCCCGCCAATTTTACAAGCATGATATCCAATTAATGACAGGTGTTCGTAAAATGAAGAAAATCACTATATGCTAAATCACTTAAACTTCCACCAATTAAAAATCCCATAATAATTAATATAGGTATTGTAAAATGTCCATTACGAAATATAACGGTTGTCACTATAATTAACGTTAATAATAACATATAAACCCAATGATGAATATGGAAACACGTATTATTGTTTATATATAAATTAAGATTAAATCCGATTATTGGGTTTTCATTTTGTTTTGGTTGGAGTATTAAAAACATGATTAATGTTAATAATAATGTAAATACGAATATACCTATTTTTATCAATCTTTCATTTTTTTTGTTTGTTTCTATTTTTATCATTTGTATATAGTTATAAATTAGTTTTAATTATATTTAAGTGTTATAATGGATCATAATTATAATTATAATTGTAAGCATAATCATACATCAATGGACGAATATGATTGTGAAGATGAAGTCCTATCATCTGATGGGGAAATTGATGTAGATATAGATGAAGAATATCGTGGTACAATTTTAAAGAAACGTTATATTATACTAAAATACATAAATAAAGGGACGTTTAGTCGTATATTTTTAATATATGACACACACATGGATTTATTTATGGCGACAAAAAAATATGATCAAGAAAATTATTATATAGCGAAAAGTGAAACGGATTTTTTAAATCAAATAAAAAACGATCATGTCATAAAGATATATGATAGTTTTATAGATTCTAAATCAGTATATTTAATAGTTGAATTGCTTGGAGATTCGGTGCATGATATACTTTATAATAACAATCAACTATCCCACATTGAAATACGAAATATAATGAAACATATTATAATTGGAATTGGCTCTTTACATAACCAAGGAATTATTCATTGTGATATTAAGACCGAAAATATATTATATAGTCAATTAAATCCACAATTAACACAACTAATGTCTTATCTTCTACAATTCAATTTAAAGTCTATTAAGAATGAATTTCATGACTATATTTCAATGGAAATAGATAGTCAGCCTATTGTTACCGAAAATACGATATGTGCTCTAAGGGATTATATTTTGAATAAAATGACCCTATATGTTGAAAATAAAAAAGGTGATACTGTCACCGATAAAACTGGACTCTATAAAATTATTGATATGGGAAGTGCCGAATATGAACATAATATAGAATATAATACAGTATATCAGAAATTATACCGTCCTCCGGAAGTTATACATGGAAATAAATATAGTTGTAAATCGGATATATGGGTAATTGGCTGTATATTTTATGAATTACTTACAAATGAAATATTGGTACCGAATATGTCAATTTACCAGGATATAAAGCATAATATGAATTTTATTAAAGACCATTTATTGATATTTAATTTTAATGATAATATAGTGGAATTATTAACCAATATGATACAATATGATGAAGAAAATCGTCAAACTTGTACGGAATTATTAAATAGTTCATTTTTTAAGTGAGGTTAAAATCAAAAAAAAAAAAGATATTTTTTAATATATGACTGATACTAAAATTACCGTGCCGTCTGCTAATACTTTATCACAAGCCTTTAAATTATCTATCCAAGTAGGATTACCTATCGAAAGTTATTTTTACATAGATTCATGTAGAGGAAAAATATATATTTGCGCTAATGAAACAGACAAAATTATCTATAAAAATAACGACGAACATACATCACCTATTAGTAACATTTATAAAGTTGAAAAAGACTATTTAATAGTAACCGAGAATACCATCTATATATTATCAAGTGATACTAAGGTTACAAAAATGCCAGATAATTTAGACATACATTGAAGTCGTAATAAACATTAACATTAGCCATAACTATTTTAAGAGATAGTTATAATTATAATTATAGTTATAGTTATAATTATAATTATAATTATAATTATAATCATGTATCCCATTTTTTTATATATAATCGCCATATTAAAGTTAATATTAACATATATGGCCCCCACAATTATCTCAGCCTGTGTAATTTCTATATCATATATAATATTATATTTCTGCGTATTACGCAAACTTAAATTTTTTAAGGCGATTATAGAAGAATTTAAAGATATTCCGTGTATTAAAAATAATTAATAATGAATAATTCATTTACATTGTCCATAGAAGAATTGCAAAATTATTATCTAAAGAAACCATTTCTAAATAAAATGTATAATTACTACATTAATAATGGGTATTATAATATAATCTCAACGCAATTAGTATTTATATTAAATAACACCTTTATATTGATATATTCATTATTCCTATTTAAATGTGTTAATTGGAAGTTATTACTAACATTAACCGAAACCACAGAATTGAGTGATATAGTCGATATGAGTAATTTATTTGAATTATCGTTTTATAATTGGATACTCATGTTATCATTTACATTTTATATATTTTGTCGTATCATAGGCTTATTCCAGGATATAGTTAAATACAAATATATTAAATACTTCTATAATATTACATTGGAAATCCCAGATCATGATATAGTAACATTAAAATGGGAAAATATAATTAGTAAATTCAATAAATTATATGGTAATAATGATATTAATGTCTTTTACATTAATAATAAAATAACTATTAAGGATAATTACCTGATAACCATTTTTGATAAAGAAATAATTCGATGCGATTATTTAACACAATTAATGGAGTGGAATATAATGTATTGTTTTATAAATCCAATGTTTGATAGCGATTTTAGGTATAAAAATGAATTCCTATATATGAATACGGAGTATATAAAAAAAGTTAAAGATAAAACCAAAACAGTCGCCATTGTTAATTTTATATTTATGCCAATATTACTACCATTTTTAATATTACAGAATATATTCAAATATGGTGAAAAATTTTATAGTAAACCGGAATTATTATCATCCCGGCATTGGACGTTAAGTGCTAAATGGAAATTTCGGAATTATAACGAATTATACCATGAATTTCATGATAAATTATTAAATTCAACCAAAGTTGCGAATGATTATGCCAATCAATTTCCCATAAGATTATTGGGGACATTTGCAGAAATGATTGTATTTATCTTAAGTTCATTTTTCGTTATTTTAGTTGTAGCAACTATTATAAATGATGGTGTATTACTACATCTCTATATTTCAAATAATAAAAATGTTATATGGTATTTAGGTATATTTGCTACTGTTATTGCTATATTACGAACCTTTATTCGTGAACGTATTATATATTATCCAGATGTGAAATTAAAAGAATTAACCACCATAATTAATGTGATTGATAATGAAAACATTAAGAATAAAAAACACGAAGACTATTTCTTTAATTTATATCAGTATCATATAATTACACTTTTCAAAGACATATATTATACAGTTATGACCCCATTTCATTTATACGAATTGACATTTAATATAAATATTATTCTACCATATTTAGCGGAAATCACCGTCAATAATGCACATATCGGTCATACAAATCGGTTCGCCTTATTTGAACAATCTGATATAAAATCCTATTTATCAAAGGAAACCTTCCATATAAATAATGTCGATTATTAATAAATAATACGATGTTTAGTCTGATAATTATTATCTATCTATATATTATATTATAATGGCAAAGGGAATGAAATTAAAAATGAATAATGATATGCTTGAAAATTTAGCAATTTTCGTATTATTGGTTATCATAGTAGGATTGTTGGTTACCTATTATATGCGTGGTGAGAGCCAAACTAACGAATCCTTTCAATCGGATAAGATTCGTTTGGTATTATACCATGCTCCATGGTGTCCTCATTGTGTTAAATTTATGCCCGCATGGAATGCCTTGGGTGATAATAAAAAAATTAATGGTAAAAATGTAGAACTTGAAGCCATCGATTGTGAAGCCAAGCCCGAAGAAGCCGAGCGAGCCAATGTCTCTGGATTCCCAACCATTAAATTGTATAATGGAGACGAATCCCATGAATACGATGGAGAACGGGATGGTGAAACATTGATATTATGGGTTAAAAAGATGGTGGTTTGATTATAATTATAATTATAATAAAAATGTAAATTTTTCTTTTATTTTAGTACGGCATGTATCATATCCTATATTTATTAATTCGAGTCTATGTGATTTATCGAGTGAAAAATTGAAAGAATCTAAATTGGATTCTATGTCTATAGTTATATCCGTATATTTTTCTATTTTATCTTTTAATTGATGGGCAAATGAAGTCCATACAACACTTAATAAATAATTTTCAATATTATCTATTTGGCATTTATATATATCTTGACTAATAAGAACCACCCCCATTGTTTTTTTATTATTATTTTCAAATAGTTGTATAGCATAATTATCAGTTACAGCTCCATCAATATAATAGTTATCATCGTGTATCACAGGTGTAAATAAAAATGGGATACTATATGTAATTCGCAGTGCTGTTATAACAGACATGTTAGGTGTGGTTATTCGATTAAAATATTCTGCTTTCATTTTATTTAGGCAGGTTCCGACTATAGTTAATTTTTTATTGGTAATTTCATATAATTCGGCGAAAGTAATATCGGTTTTATTGGTTTTATTTTTTAATAAAATTATTAATGTTTTTTGGATTTTATCACCCGAATCTAAACCATAGGTATCAAACACATTTAATACATTTTCACAACTAACATCACGGAATTTTTCCATATTTATATTAATAAATATATCACGTAATTCCGTTGAATTATATCCCAATATAATACAAAAAGCAAAACAAGCACCAATAGAAGTTCCTGCGAAATTGGTAATATTATCAATAATTTTAATTTCTTCCAAATACTTTAGTACACCGATAAAGGTTATGCCACGTATAGATCCACCGCTAAATACAAGGTTTTCTATCATTATACATTAATAATAATACGATTTATAATAAAAAAAATAAAATAACTAATTATTATAATATAAGAATCATGTCAGCTATGATTAATATTGATGATCTCCATAAAGAAAAAAAACAAATATCTGACCATAAAAATCAAATTTATGAAGATATATTGAAAAAATGCCATCATAAAATAAAAAATACAGTAAAGGTACGTGACGCCCCCAATAATTGTTTTTATATGGTTCCCAGCTATATGTATGGGAGTCCCATATATAATGTTAATAAATGTGTATTATATTTAGTGAAGGCGCTTATAGCAAATGGATTTGATATTAAATATACAAATCCGAACTTATTATATATTTCATGGGAAGGTAAAAGCAACCCAAAAAATTTCAAAACATTAGAAATAAGAGAAAAAGGATACAAATCTATAGAAGATTATAAACCCGCTGGAAATTTTGTATATGATAAGAATACATTGGATGTATTCAAAAAAAAGACGATAAATTTATTTAATTAAATTAATTAAATACCACTATTTATTTTAAGCAATAATATTTTATACATACCGTCTAAGACTAATATTAGAAATAGACCAAATAGAATAAATAATATGATATCATGTATATTTTTATTGAAAAAATCTTGATTTCCTGTTTGACTTTCAAGACGTCTAATGATATTATCTATTTTTTTATTAATTAGCATTATCTCCGAACTTAGATTAGTATTATTATTATTATTATTATTATTGTTATTGTTATTATCTTGAATTAATTTATTTTCTATTGCGATTTTTTCTTGTACTATTTGATTTAGCAATGTTCTATTATTATTTTCTTCTTGATTTTTCGGTTCAATTATAGGTATATATTCTGGTTCTCGTTCTCGTTCAGGTTCTCGTTCAGGTTCTCGTTCAGGTTCTCGTTCAGGTTCTCGTTCAGGTTCTCTTTCAGGTTCAGGTTTATTTATAATAGTAGGGGTTTCTAATTGTATTGGATTAGTGAAAGGTTCTAAATTTCCCCATGCTTCTTCGATTGTACAAAAGGGCATTTTAATATACTCTTAGATAAAAATCTTCATTGATTTACTGAAATCTACATCGATTTACTAAAATCTACATCGATTTACTAAAATCTACATCGATTTACTAAAATCTTTCATACGTTTAACAATACCGAATTGTCCATAAAATCCCAGATATGAT
>Ga0233439_10001639_pt1 | contig 27735 bp, 21 predicted proteins | sample SI_123_September_6_FD_182713 | JGI IMG/M metagenome (GOLD analysis project Ga0233439, IMG submission 182713) | Seawater microbial communities from Saanich Inlet, British Columbia, Canada - SI_123_September2016_100_MG | ecosystem: Environmental > Aquatic > Marine > Inlet | place: Canada: British... | reverse complement strand
ACCAGATTGGGCTACTGAATTGATAACGGTCATGGAGTTTCTTCTTTCCAAATTGTTTGAAAAGGAGCGCACTGTTTCAGTCTACATCACTGACGCAGTTGAGATGCAACGATTAAATGCAAAATATCGAGGTAAGGAGAGCAGTACTGATGTGCTCTCTTGGTCCTATTATGAAGATGACCATTCAGCAGTGCATGTTGGAGATCTTGCTGTCAGTTGGGATGATGTTTGCCAGCAAGCAGATACCAATGGATGGGACGCAAAGACTGAGATGATCAGAATGTTCGTTCATGGCTGCTGCCACTTATCTGGACTAGACCACGAGAGGTCTAACGAAGAAGAGCTAGAAATGCTGGCCTTAGAGGAACAACTGCTGAAACACCTTGGCCTACCTGGATTGTACGACAAATCTTCGCTCTCCTAGAAACTTCATTTTCTGCGCTTTTCAGCAGGACTTTCATCTTTAACCTTGCTAGGTTTGAGTAATTTTTGCCCGTTATTTTTCCTGGAAAAGGTTCTGGGGCAACTTTGCGGTGCAGCTTTTAGAAATTGAAATTTTGTAGAGTGGAGGCTTGTTATGGCAGAGACGAGTGCAACAGAAGTATACGATGTTCCTTCCAACTTTCAGGATGCCCTGATTAATGAGGAACAATACCAACAAATGTATCAGGAATCTGTTGAGAAATCCGAGAGTTTTTGGGCCAAGCAAGCGGATCGAATGCATTGGTTCAAAAGGTGGGACAAGGTAAAAGAAGTTGATTTCAACACAGCGAGTATCAAGTGGTATTTGGGTGGGAAAATCAATGTTTCCTACAACTGTCTTGATAGGCATCTGGACAGTCCAAGAAAGAATCAGGCTGCCCTCATATGGGAATCTGATGATCCTACAAAATGTCGTACATACACCTACCAGCAACTCCACAGAGAAGTTTGCCGTTTCGCGAATGTATTGAAAAAACATGGGGTTCAGAAAGGTGATCGGGTCGTCTTGTATATGCCCATGATCCCGGAACTCCCAATTGCAATGCTTGCTTGTACGAGAATCGGTGCAGTCCATTCGATTGTTTTTGGTGGATTTAGTGCTGATGCTTTAAGAAACCGAATTGACGATTGTGCACCTGCTGCTGTCGTGACAGCAGATGGAGGTTTCCGGGGTAATAAAGCTATTCCACTGAAGCCAAACTGTGATCAGGCAATGGAGGGATTTGGCTACATAAAGAGTTGCATCGTCGTTAATCACTCAGGCACTACTGTCGAGATGAACTCCAATCGTGACCATTGGTGGCATACCGAGATTAATGGTGTTGATATTTCCAGTGTTTGTCCTGCTGAAGAAATGGATTCCGAAGATCCTCTCTTCATTCTCTACACATCTGGGTCTACCGGAAAACCAAAGGGAGTGATGCACACCACTGGTGGCTACATAACATTTGCTTCCATGACTCACAAATATGTTTTTGACTACCGAGATGGAGAAACCTATTGGTGTACAGCAGATATTGGTTGGGTGACAGGTCATTCATATATCATCTATGGCCCCCTCGCTAATGGTGCTAGCTCGGTGATGTATGAAGGTGTGCCGAACTATCCAGACTGGGGTCGGTTTTGGGATGTTGTCGAAAAACACCAAGTCAACATCTTCTACACTGCTCCAACAGCAATTCGAGCCATTGCTAGGGAGGGTGATGATTTTGTTAATAAACGAGATCTCAGTTCATTGCGCTTGCTTGGAACTGTAGGAGAACCTATCAATCCAGAAGCATGGCAATGGTATCATCGTGTGGTAGGAAAAGAGCGATGCCCAATTGTGGATACCTGGTGGCAGACAGAAACAGGTGGGATCTTGATTACCCCATTGCCAGGTGCTACTAAGCTAAAGCCTGGCTCAGCGACGAAGCCCTTCTTCGGAGTTCAACCGGCTATAGTTGATCCTCAAACAGGAACTGAGCTGAAGGGTGCGACCGAAGGGGCTCTCTGTATCAAGGATTCATGGCCCGGGCAAATGCGTGGTGTTTATGGAGATCCAGAGCGCTTCTTCAATACCTACTTTGTACAATATGAGGGGATGTACTTTACAGGTGATGGAGCAAGGCGTGATGAAGACGGCTACTATTGGATTACTGGTCGTATTGATGACGTGATCAATGTCTCTGGTCACAGAATGGGGACAGCAGAAGTGGAATCTGCACTTGTGCAGCATCATGACGTAGCGGAAGCAGCAGTTGTGGGCTTTCCTCATGAAATCAAAGGGCAGGGTATATATGCCTACGTAACTCTCAACAGTGGTGTCGAACCGACGGATACTCTACGGACTGATTTGGTCAAGCTAGTCCGCAAGGAAATTGGCCCAATAGCAACGATTGATGCAATTCAATGGGCTCCAGGTCTTCCCAAGACCCGCAGTGGCAAGATTATGAGGAGAATCCTGCGTAAGATTGCTGAAAATCAAGTCTCCAGTATTGGTGACACCTCCACTCTCGCAGATCCCACAGTTGTAGAAAACTTGATTGAGAATCGAATTTCTACAGAAAATTAATAGAATTGTAACTTTAATTGCTTTCTATTATATTAGTTGTTATTTACTTCCTTTCAGCGTCTCCTCTGTTGGAGACGCGTCCTGAACCAGCCTGAATCCAAGTCTAGGAGAATTGCATGGGGGAGAGTGTAGTCATTGTTGCTGCCGCAAGAACGGCAGTTGGTAGTTTCAATGGCAGCCTAGCAGGAATCAGTGCTGCCGACTTGGGTGCCATTGTCATTCGTGATCTTTTAAAAAAGACAAACCTGGCCCCTGAAGTAATTGACGAAGTTATTCTTGGTCAAGTACTAACGGCTGGTACCGGCCAAAATCCAGCTCGACAAGCTGTGATCAAAGCTGGATTACCCCAGACAACACCTGCTTTGACAATTAACAAGGTTTGTGGCAGTGGCTTAAAAGCTGTCCACTTGGCTGCGCAAGCCATCAAGTGTGGAGATTCAGATATCATCATTGCAGGTGGCCAAGAAAATATGAGCCAGGCCCCCCATGCTCTGCCCAACTCACGAAATGGGCAGCGTATGGGTGATTGGCAAATGACAGATACCATGATCAAAGACGGACTTTGGTGCGCATTTAACGACTACCACATGGGCATCACAGCTGAGAATGTAGCAGATCATTACGAAATCAGCAGAGATGAGCAGGATGCGTTCTCATTGAGATCTCAGAACTTAGCTGAGGAAGCGCAAGCTGCTGGACGATTTCAAAAAGAGATTGTGCCTGTGGAAATACCACAGCGCAAGGGAGACCCGATCGTTTTCCAGGATGACGAATTTATTCGCAAGGGAGCTACCATTGAAGGTATTCAAAAAGTTCGACCAGCCTTCAAAAAGGATGGTTCGGTCACGGCTGCTAATGCTTCTGGAATTAATGATGGTGCAGCAGCTGTAGTTGTCATGTCAGCTAGTAAGGCTAAGCAACTTGGATTGACCCCTTTGGCTGCAGTTAAGGCTTATGCTAGCGCTGGAGTTGACCCAGCAATCATGGGAACTGGTCCAATTCCGTCCACACAAAAGTGTCTTGAAAAGGCCGGTTGGACAATCGGTGACTTAGATTTGATTGAAGCAAATGAGGCTTTTGCTGCACAAGCATTGGGAGTTGCCAAAGAACTCCAGTGGGATGAGAGTAAAGTCAACGTAAATGGAGGCGCGATTGCTATTGGACATCCAATTGGAGCTTCAGGTTGCCGAGTTTTGGTTACACTACTTCACGAGATGAAACGTCGAGATGCTAAAAAAGGATTAGCGACATTATGTATTGGCGGAGGTCTTGGTGTCGCATTAGCAGTAGAACGGTAAGCAAATTTCTCAAAAAAATTTAGATTGATTTTAAAGAGTTAATTTACAAACGAGGTTGTATGAATCTAGAAGGAAAAGTCGTAGCTATTACAGGCGGTGGACGAGGATTAGGACGCGCATTTGCTTCAGAACTTGCGGACAAAAGAGCAAACTTAGCTCTTGTTGATCTGAACCAAGATGATTTAAATGCTACGAAAGAGATGGCCTTAGACAAAGGAGTTAAAGCTCAAACCTACGTCACTAATGTAGCCAAAGAGGATGAAGTCGTTTTTCTTTTTGATCAAATCATCAAAGATTTTGGTCAAGTTGATGGGCTAATTAACAATGCTGGAATCACACGAGATGGACTAATTGTTCGTAAGAGAAAGATTAAGGACGAAGCTGGTAGCGTTACTGGTGAGGAAATCCAAAAGATGTCCTTGCAAAATTGGCAATTAGTCATTGATGTAAACCTAACAGGAGTTTTCCTCTGCGCCCGTGAGTTCTTTGAAAAACAACTTCAAATGGGTGGCAAAGGTGTTTGCATCAACATTTCCAGTATTTCAAGAAATGGAAATATGGGCCAAACCAACTACACGGCCACAAAAGCTGGTGTAGCTGAAATGACTGTGACATGGGCCAAGGAAATGGCACAACATGGAGTACGTTGCGCTGCGATTGCTCCAGGTTACATCAACACAGAAATGGTTGCTGCGATTCGTGAGGAGGTGAAGCAGAAGATCATCGATCAAGTGCCAATCCGTAGACTTGGTGAACCATCAGAAATCGCAAGAACAGCTGTCTTCATTCTAGAAAATGATTACATCACCGGAAGGGTCATTGAAGTTGATGGTGGGCTAAGAATCTGATTTGCAGCAACAAAAAAGTTTTACACTCTCAACCAAATCGAGAATGTGAAACTGAACCATTACAGCTAAGCAATTAATGATAGGAGCTGTTCGATGAATACTCAGACAAAGGGGATCAATCAGGAAAAAATGCAGGAATTCTTTGGAAGTATGATTTCCAAGATGAACGAGCAAGGCACTGATACTGATCCATTTGGAGCACTGAAATCTATGCAACAAGTTGCCGAAGCCTGGACAAAGAATCCGCAAGAACTGAATCAGTCGATGCAGAATTGGAGTCAGAAAATCGGTGAAGTCAACATGAAAGTTTGGAACGAGTTTGTAAGTAAATCTAAAGAATCTATTGAGAAGGGAGAGTTTGGCAAAATTCCAACACTTGAAGAGTTGCCCCATTTAAGATGGATTCAGGAATACTACAAGCTCTACGCTGAATTCCTCCAAGAGAGCATCCAGAAAACACCAAACGTCTCAGATCGGACAAAAGACAAGGCCAGGTTCTGGACAGAACAAATCGTAAGTGCAATATCGCCAAACAACTACTTCTGGACTAACCCGGGAGCCATTCGTGAATTCATCGATACCGAAGGGAAGAGTCTCGTCAAAGGATTTGAAAATTGGGTGAAAGACTTCCAAGACCAAATGCCACAAATGGTCGACAAGTCACCTTTTGAAGTCGGTAAGAACTTGGCAAACACACCAGGTAAGGTGGTTTATAGAAATGACCTAATGGAATTAATCCAGTATGAAGCTAATACTGATCAAGTACACCAGACTCCTGTACTGGTCACCCCACCCTGGATTAACAAGTTCTATATTCTTGACCTAAATGAGAAAAAAAGCTTTGTCAGAAATCTAGTAAACAATGGCTTCACAGTTTTCATGATTAGTTGGAAGAACCCAACGACAGAACTGCGGAACATGAGTCTCGATGACTACATGCTAATGGGCCCTGTGGGGGGAATGAGAGTTGTCCAGGAAATTACTGGAGCAGAAAATATCCACGCTGTTGGATACTGTATTGGAGGTTCTTTACTGGCAACCACTATGGGCTGGTTGAACGGTCCTCAAAAAAAGGTAAAGAATCTTTTTACAAGTTTCACACTACTGACTACTTTGGTAGATTTCTCCAAACCAGGTGATCTTGGACTCTTCGTAGATGAAGACTCAATGAAATTTGTTGAGAAGATGATGGCTGAGAAAGGATACTTAGACGGCAAGCAGATGGGGACTACCTATCGAATGATGAAAGCAGATGGGCTGATTTGGAATTACGTGGTGAACAACTATCTTTATGGCAAAACTCCCCCACCAATTGATATGCTCTTCTGGAATGAAGACTCCACTAGACTACCTGAAAAGGCTCATTCCTTTTACTTGCGAGAGTTCTATATCAATAACCATCTCTGCCAAGGAAAACTAGAATTGGCAGGACAGAAAATCAACCTTGGCGCAATCAATCAACCGCTGTATTCAGTTGCGGCTGAAAAAGATCACATCACCCCATGGGACCAGGTATTTAAAACGGGACTCAATACAGGTGGACAAGTACGTTTTGCCTTATCAACATCCGGACACATCGCTGGAGTGGTTAATCCCCCTCTCAATCCTCCCAAGCGGGCTTACTGGGCTGGGCCTGTCACTGAAACCGATCAAGATCCAATGATTTGGCAGAGAAATGCTCAACAAGTTCCAGGAAGCTGGTGGCAAGATTGGATTCCGTGGCTGCAAGGTCAATGTGGTGATAAAGGAGATGTACCTACGATGGGCAGTAAAAAGTATAAGTTGCTTGGAGATGCCCCTGGTAAGTACGTAAAAGAGAAGTGATCTGATCATCGTAGAGGACCAATTTCTTGGTTGAATTGGTCCGTGTGACTACTACCAAATCTTTAAACTAACCTACCGTGCGCATCCTTTCCAAAATTATCATCATATTATTTCTAAATTCAGGGATAGTTCTCTCAAGTGATGAGATTACAGTATCTAACTCCCAAATTAATTTTCTCAAGTATTATCGCGAAGCTCATTACAACTTAAAACTGATTGATCTAGAATCTCAACTTAATGAGAAACTTGAGTTAGTGCAACAACCTGAGCGAAGTGCTATGAAAGCACTAGTCTCTTACAGTAAATTTGCTGTAAATTTTGAGAGAAATATTGATGAGAAATACTATAAAGAATTTATTGAGAACGTAAATGCAGCAATTGAATCTCTGGAAGCTTTATCAAGTCAAAAACCAAATAATATAAGTTCGAAGCTCAATCTTGGATTAATGTACGGACTTAAAGGAGGTGTGGCATTAGGTTACCGAAAGGACTATTTTGATGCTTACAGATTTGGTGTTAAAGGTGTCAAATTACTTGATGAGGTTTACAAGAACAATCCACAATTTGAAGATATAGAGCTAAGTAAGGGGATACTCAAACTAATGATTGCTCAATCGACTTGGTATGTTCGATGGCTAGCTCCTTTAATCGTTGAATCAGGTTCAATCTCAGAAGGTATTGGCCATTTGGATAAGGTAGTCCAAGATGGCGAATATGTTTCAGATGAAGCATTATTGGCATATGTACTATTGTTATGGGGAGATGTTGATAAAGATTATTTAAGTAAATCTCTGTCAGCACTAGAAAAATTTACTGAACACTATCCTGATAATATTCAAATTTATATTGTTCTTGCTAGAGGCTTTTGGCTAGCTCATGAATATGAAAAATCAAATTTCTATGCCCTTCAAGGGATAACTAAAACCCAAAGAAGTAACAGTATTTTCACACTGAAACATGCATCAATAATACAATCCTTTCTATTATACTGGCATTATAGATACCTAACAGAAAAAAAAGAATGGCTCAAACTATTGCGGCAGACTGAGCAGAAGTCGGAATTACCTATACAATCGACTTTCAAAGCTGTAGCTCTATGGAATATGGGGCAATACAAAAGCTCCAAAGAGTGGGCTGAAAAAACACTTATAAATCTTAAAAAAACAGAATTAAAAATGCCCTTGTTCATAGTACCATTCTTATTTGACCTCAAACCAACTCTTCAAAGTATACTTGAAACCAGAATTCTTGGACAAGATTGAAATGAATAAAGCTTCAGTTATTGTTGTAGGCGGAGGTATAGTTGGACTCGCAACAGCATGGCAGTGGGGTAAAGCTCATCCAAAGGAATCTCTAATTTTACTGGAAAAAGAAGATTCTATTGCAAAACATCAAACAGGTCACAACTCTGGTGTTTTGCACTCTGGTATTTATTATAAACCCGGTTCAATGAAGGCGATTAATTGCCGACAAGGTAAGAAATTAATGGAGGAATTCTGTAGAGAAGAAGAAATCACCTACGAAATTTGCGGTAAAGTGATTGTTGCTACTAAAGAAGAAGAAATTCTAGCACTTGAACAAATTTTAATTCGTGGAAAAGCGAATGGCGTAAACTGCCAAAAAATTGATCAATCTCAACTGAAGGAATTAGAGCCCTATGTAAGCGGGATCAGTGGAATTCACGTCCCAGAAGCTGGCATTATAGATTACAGTGAGGTTTGTAATAAGCTGCAGAAAAGAATTCAGGAGCAAGGAAATCAGATTATCTGCTCAGCTGAGGTCCTCGAGATTCACCAATCCAGTTCTGAAATTATTCTTGAAACAACTATTGGTGAAGTGAAAGGTAACTATCTCGTTAACTGTGCTGGGCTCTACTCGGACAAAGTAATGAGTCTGAGTAACCAAAAGACAGATATGCAGATCGTTCCGTTCCGAGGGGAATACTACTACGTCAAACCAGAAAAGGAATACTTATGCAGAAATCTGATTTATCCCGTCCCTGATCCAGCGTTTCCTTTCCTAGGAGTCCACTTCACACGAATGATTCATGGGGGCTTGGAATGTGGTCCAAACGCCGTCTTAGCTTTTGCAAGGGAGGGCTACAAGCGGAGTGATTTGAACCTTTCTGAGTTTATGGAAACTTTAAAATTTACTGGATTCCAAAAGCTCGCCTTAAAATACTGGCAGATGGGGTTGGGTGAGATGTGGAGGTCCTGGTACAAGCCCGCATTCGTAAAGGCTCTACAGAGACTAATACCAGAAATTACTGCTGAAGATTTGATCGTTGCTCCAGCTGGAGTTCGTGCTCAGGCTGTTACGAAGGATGGTAGTCTAGTTGACGATTTTTTGATTGATGAAACAGAGAAAATTTTGAACATCTGTAATGCACCCTCACCGGCTGCAACAGCTTCACTAAACATCGGAAGGCTTGTTTCAGAGAAACTGGCTACTCGTTTTGTATGATCAGCTAATCACTCGATCTGGTAATTCTTTGCAGATTTCTTCTTTCTGTTCAGCAGTGAAAAGAAGCCAGTTGGCAATCTCCTCAAGAGTTCTTCGGCACCCCAAACAATGTGTTCTTGCTAAATTTAGCCTACAAATTCCACAACAAGGATAAAGTGACTTATCGCTCATTTGGGGATCGCAATCGCTGAGGCCTCATAGCAAATTTGATCTCCTCGGGTATATCGACTGACAGCCTGCGTTTGGATCACATATCTACTTCCACTCCCTAAAATTCCTCTCAGGTGATACTCTGCTGTTTTCTCAGCATCTTCCTTGGCATCTCTATCATCGAGCGAACACGCATTCCCTGTTGAAATAACGTTACTTCCACCTTGGTCTACTACTGCTCTTGATGGATTGTATTGATTGCGGAATTTTTCGGCCACATCACTACATCCAGAAGTAAGTAGCCCGACGATGAAAATTTTTAAAATTTTTCTAGCGCACATAGGGACTGTCCAACACAAAATCTAAATTACTGGTGCCCAGTGGAACCAGATCCTTTGATCTACCGATCAACTCACCCTCTGCCGCTTGAAATGGCTGACCATCTTTATCCGTTAAAATCCTGAGAGAATATGGCCCTACCAAGTCCGCAGTCCCCATGGCATTTGATGGCCCAATCTGAAATTTCATTGGCAAAGACGGTGACTCCACGAATTTGAATGCAACCGGTCTACCTTGGCCAGGATCAAACAACATGATAATCAACTTATCGGTAGGAGAAACTTGCTCCAACAACTCTGGTAAGACTCGCACAATACCCTGAATGCTATTTTCAGGTTTGTCAGCTGGCTGTGATGATTTTAGAAGTTCTTGTGGGAAGGAATTAAACGGGCGGTCTAACTCATAGGTAAATGACTCAGTGCCCAAAGAAAGTGGAGGTGTCAAAGCTCCGATCAGTTCCCCAGGACTAGGCAAGTTCGGGTTGCCATCCCTATCAGTGAAAACGAGCAAGCGATAGGATCCTTGTAAACTTGCTTGAGGCTCTGCATCAGATTGTCCAATTGAAAATGTGATCGGTGGGAGAAAAGGGTTGATCATGTGCTGAGCAACCGGATTCAACATCTCAGGATCGAAAAGTACAAGGTAGGCATTGTCTGTTTTGACAACTCCACCTGTCACACTGGGAGCTGTCTTAATGGTTCCACTTATAGACGTCTGAATTTGAGATTCATTCCGCACTATTTCCTGCCAAAGAGCATATCCAATCAGGACCACAATTCCGATTGTAATACTGGAGTAAATGAGGACATTTTGTCCTTTCATGCGAGAACTTCTGCCTGTGGCGAAGTCGGAAGAGCTGACTCTCCCATCAAATATTGGTCAATGGATCGGGCCGCTTCCCGTCCTTCCCAAATTGCCCAAACTACCAGAGATGCCCCCCGTTTGGCATCTCCTGCAGCAAAAACTCCTTCTTCTGACGTCTTGAACTGATTGTCTGCATGGATCGAGTACATTGGTTGTTGTCCATCTTCCAACATCTTCAGCGTTTCACTTGCGGCAATTGCGTCTTTCTGGCCTCGCATACTAATTTTTACACCCAAATCATTTACTAACCCTGAGACAGTTGGTCCAATGAATCCCATTGCTAGTAAAATTAGGTCAATATCAATCGTAAATTCTGTACCCTCCAAACGCTTCATGACGTTACGGCCGTCTTCTTGTTTCCATTCGACTCGAACAGCCTGCAGTCCTTTCACTGCACCATTTTCATCACCAATCACTCTTTCAGTTAGAATGTTAGCTCTACAATCTGGGTCTATCTCTTCATGCACAGGAGTAGGGCGTGGCTGCATGTTAACTATTTCAAACTGATAAACACGTCGATCAGCCCCTTGTCTGTTCAAATTTCCTAAGCAGTCTGCAGCAGTGAATCCTCCACCTAAAATTGCTACTCGCTTCCCCTGAGCTTGAACTGCATCCGGCTTAGGAGCGTCGCCAGCTACAAATTGATTTCGTTGAGGCAAATAATCCATCGCATAGTGAATACCCTTCAATTCCTTACCCTCGGTTGTCAATTCTCTTTTCTGTTGAGCACCGGTTGCGAGGAGGATTGCGTCGAATTGTGAACGAAGCTCTTGTGTGCTGATGTCTTTTCCAACATGACAGTTTGTGATGAAGCGAACTCCTTCAGCCTGCATCTGGTCTACTCGACGTTGAACGTTAATCTTCTCCAATTTGAAGTCTGGAATACCATAGATCAATAGTCCACCAAGTCGATCAGACTTTTCGTAAACTGTCACTTCGTGGCCAGCCCTCCGAAGCTGTTGTGCGCCCGCTAACCCAGCAGGGCCTGATCCGATCACAGCAACTTTTTTTCCTGTGAGCTTTTTCGGTGGTAGTGGTTTGATCCAGCCTTCTTGCCAACCTCGATCAGCAATATGTTTTTCAATCTGCTCAATGGTGACAGAATTTTTCTTGCGATGTCGTTCTTCCTCATCAAGCGTGTAATACGCATTGAGAACACAAGATTCCTCACAAGGTGCTGGGCAGATACGGCCAGTAAATTCTGGAAAATTATTGGTGCTGTGAAGGGTATCAAGAGCTTCCCGCCAATGACCACGATAAACGAGGTCGTTCCAATCAGGAATTTGATTACCTAGAGGGCAACCGTTGTGGCAGAAAGGTATGCCGCAGTCCATACAACGAGAGGCTTGCACTCTAATTTCTGACTCAGAGTAGTGCACATCGTATTCGCGAAAATCCTGTATCCTTTCAGCAATCGGGCGTCTTGGAACGTTTTGTTTGGAGTGCTCTAAAAATCCTGTATCTTTACCCATCTATTCTCTCCGTCAGGCAGCCTGTGAGTTCATTTGTTCCAGAACCAGTCTATATTCTGTAGGCATTACTCGGACAAATTTTTGTACGGTGTTGTCCCAGTCTTCCAACAATTTACTAGCTCGCTCACTTTGAGTGTACTGCAGATGCCGTTGAATCATTTCCTTGACCCATTTGGCATCGTCTACCTGGCTTAGTGGGCCAAGTTCAACCATGCCCTGGTTGCAACACTGCGTAAAATATCCTTTCTCATCGAACACGTAAGCAATTCCTCCACTCATTCCTGCAGCGAAGTTTCGCCCTGTATGACCAAGAACAATCACACGACCTCCTGTCATGTACTCACATCCGTGATCTCCCACTCCCTCCACAATGGTGTTTGCACCGCTGTTGCGGACCCCAAAGCGCTCTCCAGCTATACCAGAGAAGAAGGCTTCACCGCTAGTGGCTCCATACATGACAGTGTTGCCAATCAGAATGTTTTCATCCGCCTTAAATGCAGATCTTTTGGGAGGATACACTATCAGCTTTCCTCCACTAAGTCCTTTACCCGTGTAGTCGTTGGCATCGCCTTCTAACTCAAGTGTGACCCCCCTGGCCAAGAACGCCCCAAAACTTTGTCCTGCTGAGCCGGTCAGCTGACAATGAATAGTGTGATCAGGCAAACCCTCGGCTCCGTGGGCCAAAGCAATTTCTCCACTGAGCATTGTACCAATCGCTCGATGGATGTTCTTCACAGGCATTTCAATTTTTACTGGCTTGCGTTGTTCGATTGCTTCCTTGGCAAGGGCAATCAATTCATGGTCAATCTGTTCATTGAGCCCATGATCTTGCTCCTGCGTGCAGTAACGAGTGTCTCCTTTGCCTATAGGGATTTGTTTTAGGAGATTTGAAAGATCTACATGCTTGGCTTTCCAATGAGTAATATCGGAGCGTTGTTCCAAGTAATCCGATCTCCCAACCATTTCACTAAATGAGCGGAATCCACACATTGCCATGATTTCGCGCACTTGTTCTGCAACCATAAAGAAAAAGTTGATAACGTGCTCTGGTTGACCAATAAATTTTTTGCGTAGTTCCGGATCTTGTGTAGCAATTCCAACTGGGCAGGTGTTCAGGTGACACTTGCGCATCATCACACAGCCTATTGCGATGAGTGGTGCGGTTGAAAACCCAAACTCTTCAGCACCAAGCATAGCTGCAATAGCAACATCACGGCCCGTTTTCAGTTGCCCATCAGTCTGTAATCGAACACGACCACGCAAGCGATTCAGCAACAACGTTTGGTGCGCTTCAGATAATCCCAACTCCCAAGGAACTCCTGCATATTTTATTGAAGTCAATGGAGAAGCACCCGTACCACCATCATGGCCCGCAATCACAATCAGGTCCGCATGTGTTTTGGCAACTCCAGCTGCGATGGTTCCTACACCTGCCTCCGAGACCAATTTAACCGTAATCCGAGCCTTCGGATTCGCATTCTTCAGATCAAAGATCAACTGTGCAAGATCCTCAATTGAATAGATATCATGATGAGGAGGTGGCGAAATCAGTGTAACCCCAGGTGTTGAATTTCGGACCTTGGCAATCTCTTGGCTGACTTTTTTCCCAGGCAGCTGACCTCCCTCTCCAGGTTTTGCCCCTTGAGCGATCTTGATCTGCAACTCAACACAATTGACTAGATAGTGAATCGTCACCCCAAAGCGTCCTGAAGCGACTTGCTTGATTCGACTCACTGGCCAGTCACCATTTTCTCTTTTGTGGAAGCGTTGAGGATCCTCACCCCCCTCACCACTGTTGCTTCTACCACCAATACGATTCATGGCTATTGCAAGTGTCTGGTGGGCCTCACTGCTGATCGAGCCTAATGACATTGCACCGGTTGCAAAACGTCTAACAATCTCTTTTGCAGGCTCCACCTCTTCCAAAGGAACTGGAATTCCCTTCTTAAAAGTCAACAGACTGCGTGGTGTCGCTAGTCTTTGAGATTGCTCGTTAATAATATCTGAAAACTTCTTGAAGACTTCTCTGCTATTTTTCTGGGCCGCTTCTTGGAGCAACAAAGTTGTCATTGGGTTGACCTGATGGTACTCACCTCGACGGCGCCAGAAATATTGACCCCCAACAGATAACGTGTTTTTGAGATCTGGTGTTTCGACATACGCATAAGCATGCCGCCTCAGACATTCTTCGCCAAGTACTTCAACAGTGACCCCACTGATTTTTGATGGAGTCCCCGCAAAGTATTCATGGACAACGTCCTCACTCAAACCGATAGCTTCAAAAATTTGCGCCCCACGATAACTCTGGATCGTGGAAATACCCATTTTCGCAAAAACCTTAAACATCCCTTTGCGAATCGCTTTCAGATAATTTTTGATCGCTTTCTCATATGTCAACTCTTCAGGAAGGGTTCCTTCTGATAGGATCTGCTCAAAGGTCTCAAAAGCGAGGTAGGGATTAATAGCACCGACACCATAGCCGATAAGAAGACAGAAATGAGCAATTTCTCTGGCTTCTCCTGTTTCCAGAATCAGACTGGAGGAGCTCCGCAGTTTCTCACGAATCAGGTGATGGTGGACCGCACCAACCGCAAGAAGAGCAGGAATAGGAACTTGATCTCGACCAATTCCTCGATCACTCAAAATTAAATATTCTTTACCTGATCGAATTGCTGATGCTGCTTCTGCACAAATTCTGTCCAGGGCTTTCTGCAAGCCATTAGCTCCTTCAGGAGTAGGGAATAGAAGCGATATTGGGGCAGCCTTTTCATGATGACGTAGCTTTGCGAACTGGGCATTAGTCAAGATAGGCCCATCTATCTTAATTAATTTTGCGTGACCAGGCTCAGGACTCAGGATATTGCCTTCACCACCAAGATGGCTAGTCATAGACATGACCATCTCCTCTCGAATTGAATCGATTGGTGGGTTACTGACCTGAGCAAAAATCTGCTTGAAATACCCGTAGAGCAACTGTGGTCGATCTGAAAGTGCAGCCAATGGGGCATCGTTGCCCATAGAGCCTGTGGCTTCTTCGCCATCTCGAATCATTGGGGTCAGGAGGATATTCATGTCCTCCGTCGTGTATCCAAAAATTTTCTGTCTTTCCAGTAAAGTTTCTGGATCACTCTTCGGTAGGTCTGCTGGAGTTGGCAGCGAATCCAATGGAATCACGTTGTCTTTTAGCCAAGTTGCATAAGGCTGTGCTCCACAGATATCTTGCTTGAGTTCCTCGTCACTGATAATCCGGCCTAACTGCGTATCCACGAGAAACATTTTTCCCGGTTGCAACCTTCCCTTTGAGACGATGTCCTCTGGATCAATGTCCACCGCCCCAACCTCAGAGGCCATAATTACGAAATCATTCTTGGTTACCACGTAACGAGCTGGACGGAGCCCATTCCGATCCAAAGTTGCTCCAATTTGGATTCCATCTGTGAAAGCTAGAGCAGCCGGACCATCCCAAGGCTCCATTAAATGTTCATGATACTCATAGAATGCTCTCTTCTCTGGAGACATGTCTGCCTGAGTCTCCCATGCTTCGGGAACAAGCATCATCATGGCGTGAGAAAGTGAGTAGCCGGAGAGAACAAGAAATTCCAGAACGTTGTCCAAACAGGCCGAGTCGCTTCCTGATGGGACAATGATTGGTAAAAGATCGCGAATATTTTCGTAAAGTGGACTCTCTAATTTTTCTTGACGGGATCGCATCCAGTTGATGTTACCCCGGAGTGTGTTGATTTCACCGTTGTGAGCAAGGTATCGGAAGGGCTGCGCTAAATCCCAACGTGGGAAGGTGTTAGTTGGGAAGCGAGTATGAGAGAGAGCGATTGCGCTCACAAAGCGCTCATCTGCCAAATCCGGGAAGAAAAGATCCATCTGGTCAGCTCGCAACATCCCTTTGTAAGCCAAAGTTCTTGTGGACATGCTTGTCACCACAAAATCTCTGGTATTGGGCAGAGTGTTCCGGATCTCGTTTCGTGCCACATAAAGCAATCTCTCCAACTCTTGCTGAGTTTTATGGTCATTCCCCGCAAGAAAGAGCTGTTTGATCACAGGCATTGCTTCAGCAGCTTGTTTACCAACGTAATTTGTATCGATCGGCACATCCCGCCAACCCAAGCCAATCAAATCATTCTCACTGACAATGCTTTGGATCGCCTCCACGCAATGAAATTGCTGGCTATCATCATGAGGCAGGAACATCGTTGCCACCCCATAGCGTCCTTCGGCAGGAAGCACAAATCCCAACTTAGCGGTTTCTTCTCGAAAGAATGCATCGGGTATCTGTAAAAGGATCCCAGCACCATCGCCAGTTTCTGGATCAGCACCAATAGCTCCACGATGATTCAGATTACAGAGTAGCTGTAGACCTTTTTTGACGATGTCGTGAGATTTTTTGTTCTTGATGTGCACAATGAATCCAACACCACAACTGTCATGTTCATGCTGGGGATCATACAGGCCCTGGGGCAAGGGATAGTCAAAGTTGTTCATCTGTGTCCTTGCTCGGAAGACTAATTCAGTATTCAGTTCACCTGTCACGTAGCCTCATAAAACTAGGCGTTTTCTGGCCCGATTACATCAGCAAGCATCTAATCTTGAATTTCGTTCGCGCGGGATTACGATTCGGAAGTTTTGCCGAGATCCGTTCAATTCTTGGGGAGATGGGATTGGCGTAAAGAGTCCATTACTCCAAAAATTTCAGAAAAAGTTTTATATCATTTGGTTGTTTGAAACGCAATTAGCAAGAATTTTCGGAATCAATGCTAAAGGCAAGTCAATAGCAGGCTGCGCTGGACTCTACAGCAGTTGATTGAGGTATGAAGAATCATTGGTCTGAAGCCAAAAGTTGCCCTGAAAACTATCTAATCGTAGTTTTATTGTATAACGATTTCATGGAAGCATCCTAACATAGGGAAGAACAACCCACAACGATGACGACGGCCAGGTTCTGATAAATTAAATAAATTTATATAGCCTGAAAGTTGGGATTTGTATCGTTGTTCCATTCTACTGAAAAAGGAATTTAAATCTTCTGAGTCCATCGGTTCGCTACTTTTGTAATCAATGATCCAACACTGGTCATGCTCATCTACAAATGTTCGATCAATAATATATCTCTTGAACCCTTTTCCTGAATCTACAATAAGCTCATACTCATTTTTTTCGAGTCGATGTTGACCCAGAACCCATCTTCCATGCTCACTTCCAAGTGAAATTTCAATGATCGATTGAAGTTGGTTCAAGGCCGCTGGAATTAATTTATTTGGAATACCTTTCTGACCCAAAGCCCAAAGCCATTTTTTTTGTATTCCTTTTTGTTTTTCAACCGACCAATTCTCAAGTCCATCCTCCGAAATCTGTTCTAAAGTCTGGTGGATTTGTACTCCTATCTCCCTTCGAATCCAGCTTGCTGTCCCCATCATTGAGGTGGCAGCAGTATCTTCAAAACGATCTGTCTCTTCATCACCAAGGTCATTTGGTTTGGAATTAACTTGTGATGATACTTCGTTTTTTAATGCTGATTGAGGGATTCTAAGCAGTAGATCTCGTTGATCCAATGCCTTCTCTGCATAGCTCTGATTTTTGGTCTGATCATCAAACAAAACCTCTTCCTGAAGATGAGGCCACAATCGCCACAACAAGCTTCCAGCATTGGGGGCTTTAGGCTGATCAGCATTGTCAAAGTTTACGCTTCCAAGAATTTGTAGATATTTCTTAGCGCGAGTCACAGCCACATAGAGCAAACGTGCTGATTCCAAATTAGCTTTCTGACTCTCGAGGCTCTGCAGATATGAATACAAGGGGTGCTGTTCTTGCCCAGACTCTTGGATTGGCGCCAACAGCAATGAACTGGTACCGTCATTAAATGACTGTTCTTGCCATCGTAGCAAAGAAGCACCTTCTGATTTTGCAATCCGATCAAGTCCAGGAAGTATAACAGTGTCAAATTGAAGTCCTTTCGCCTTGTGCATAGTCATCACTTCAATCTGAGCTTCAGCATTTTGTGTTTGCGAATAGAGGCCTTGCATTGCTTCATCGAATCGGTCCGGCAACAACCATTTTTTCTGATCCAATTCTCCCAGTAATCGAAAGAAACTTTCGGCATCTAGCAAATCTCTTTCTTCTCGAAGAAGTTTTGGTCCTTGCAACCTCAACCAAAGGGACTCAATGGCTACACGCAGACCAAACTGCTGAAGCTGAGGATCTACAGGCGCCCAAGCCTTCAGAAAATTTTGTAGTCTTTGCGTTCCATCGGAGCTTAGTTCTACATTCAAAGCTTGGTGCAGAAGGTGAGGAATTGTTGAATGCAAATCTTGCCCAAACAGGGCTGTCAGATCTGCCAAAGTCAATCCGCACCAAGGTGCCCGCAAAACAGCCAACCAAGCACCGCGATCTCCAGAGTGAATCGCCGCTCGAGTCAGGTGAAGTAGATCATCAATGATTTGACGCTTCGCAAGGGGTTCAATCTCAACAGCTTTGAATTGGACTCCAGAAGCACGTAGGTGAGGGAGGATTTTTTGTAGGTGATTGCGGTTGCGAATCAGAATACCAATTGAATGCCCAACTCCATGTTTTTGAATTGTTTTGTAAATAAGCTGAGCAACCAACTCTGCTTCAGCTGACAGCTTCTCTTTATCAAGTAAATGAACTTCAACGGCATTTCCTTCTAGAAGCTGATGATGTGACTCAGATTGTGAGTAGCCAATCGCTCCAATATCTGGATTTTCTAGTGCTGGAAAGATTACCGAGAATTTTTGGTTTACCCAGTCAACGATTCCAGATTGGGAGCGGAAATTTTGCTTAAGAACGAGAGACTCAGGGTGTAATTGACCTACCCCTATTTGCTGTACTCTCCGGAACAAGCTGACTTCTGCTTGACGAAATCGATAAATGGACTGCATCGGATCCCCAACCAGAAAAATCGTCTTCCCGGATTGAGAATCCCAACCTTTTGTAAGGGTTTCAAGCAATTCAAACTGACCATGGCTGGTATCTTGGAATTCATCGACTAGGACATGTCGTAAGTCTAACAAATTGTCCTCTTCAGCGACACTCTCATCCGATAATGTAAGGAGCGCTCTCTGGGAAACTTCACTAAAATCCACCCTGGCCTGATCACGAAATACCCCTTTTAACTCATCTGAAGCGCTTTTGAGCAGCTGGAGCAAAGCTTCTAAAACTTTCCAAGAAGATTCTTCAAAATTTGGTTGCAGAGGAAGCTTTGCTATCTTCTTCAGGGTTTCTGCATGTTCTACCGGCTGGTTCTGAAGCCATTCCTCCAGGGATTGCTTGATTTCCTTAATGGCCCGAGGGAACCCTTGGCTTTTGGTTAATCGCTTTCTCCAACTACCTTCACCAGTGAGAAGGCACTGTGCCAATGTATGCCAATGAACCAAATCTGAGAATTTGGCTTCTGGAAGTTGGTAGGGAAGTTGTGAGACGTTATTTGCCAACTCCTGATCTACCTGAGTCAAATAGGGATGGGCGCTTTGGAGACACGGTTGAATCAACCTATAATCACTGTTTTCAAGGAAACTGCATAGTGTGAGCATTTCTTCTGAAATTGTACGTTCAAATGACTCAGATAAACTCTCTCTAATTCTTTCCATGTCGCAAGGGAGCTTACGAAACCAGCGTAGCCACTGTTCTCTTCTGCTTAACAAATCTACCAACAACTCTTCTAGCCGGCTAATATTGTTGTGTAAATGCTCAAGAACCGACTGAACATTCATGCTCAAGGGATCTGCATCATCCTCTAGTCGCTCCAGAATCCTTCCCACTGCCAATTGATACAACTCTTTCGGGAACTCCTCCACAGTAAGAGCCCCCCCCACTCCGGCACTAAGGGGGGTTTGACGCACAAGGGAAGCACAAAAAGAATCGATCGTTTGCAGCCTGATTCGTTCTGGTTGGCGCAACAAATTCCATGTAAATCGAGAGTCTTGTTCAAGCGCAGCCCTGGCGAGTTCCCTAGTTTGCTTTTCGTGATCCAGTTCTGGAGGCTCGAGTTGCTCTGAAGCCTGACGGAGTTGCCTTAAAAGGCGCTCGCGCATCTCACCTGCTGCTTTGTTCGTAAATGTGATGGCAATGATTTCCTCGGGTTTCTCCACCACCGCCAATAAAGAGAGAATTCGCTGAGTAAGCAACTCAGTCTTCCCAGAACCGGCAGGGGCTTGGACAATAAAACTTTTAGACGGATTCAAGGCTTTTACACGTGCCTCATAATCAGAAAAAATCACTGACATACTTTTTGTGGAGTTTAGAGCCAGAGTGTTGAACTACTTGGCCAAATCAGAATCCATGCTCCAAGGAAAGTAGCGGAGACACAAATCGGATGCAGATGTCTCAAAACGATTTCCCAACTGGCATGGCTCACATCCGGATGGAGCGCACTTTGCGGGATTTTGCCTTCAAGAATGAATCTCTCTCTGCGTAATTTCCGGGTCAACGAAATGGAACCAATGACAGAAGCAAGTACAATAGTGGCTAGCAACATTCCAAATCAGGGTACCATCGAGATTACCCGTAGGAAAAGTGGATGAACATTGGGGTTAATGCTATTGGCTAAAGCTAGAATGAAAGTCGAGAAAATAAAGGATTCGGCGATAGCAAGATAGTTCATCCGCTAAGCTGTTAATTCAAACTCAAAACGAATATGAGCATCCAAACGTAATAGACGTTCTCTCTGGCGAATTTCTAAAGTTGACTCACTCATGTTTCTGGTACAGAAAGAGATTTCTAGAAAATCAACTGACTATGTGACAACCGTTGAAGGATACAAGTTGCGATTTGCGAAAGGTGTTGCAGCAACCAATTACTCTCTCATTTCTTCAGAACGAGCGTTTGTTAGTGTAACCCAACCGGCCCCTATCAGCAGGAGAGGCGCACCTAACCAGGTCCAGAACCCCGGCCCAGTTCCACCACGCCAAAACCATTCAATGATGCCACCTAGCAATGGTTCCAGCAGCATTCCCACTGAAACAACCACAGGGGGAAGATAGCGCATTACCGTGTTTAAACCAGTGTGGCCACATAACCCAGGACCAAAGGCAAGGTAAGACACGGCCCAGATCCAATCTGACTCCCACCAGCCAAACCATCCCCAATTAGAAGAGAAAGGCCCAACGGACTCCTCCCAGACCCAAGAGGCCAAACCCAGCCAAATACCAGCGAGCATCGTGACTGGTAGAGCATAGACAAATATGGGCCATTGTCTCTTTGAACGAAGGTGGTGTCCCGCATAGAAATAACCAACTACGGCTACCGCACCCGCGATCGCCACAAGATCCCCTACTAGAGTAACTGTTCCGCTATCTTCCGTATCCTTCAGGGTAATCAAGGCTCCCAACACACCCAATGCTGTTCCCCAAATATGTCCTTTGCGCAGCTGTTGTCCCAAGATCGGCATCAGAGCAACAATCACCAACGGATGGCTCGTTACGAATAGCAAGCTGTGAACAAGACTGGTATGGTCAAGTGACCAAACCCAAAAACCAAAGTGCATCGCCAAGCAAACGCTTGAGCCCAGTAAAATCAAGATATTTTGAAGGCCGATTTGTAATTTCTGAAGCAACTGCCACTGCCATAGAAAGAGAGGCATTAATACCAGAGAAGTTGCTTGCATCCTCCAAGATGCCCGGAGCAATGGAGGGACTTCTCCTAATTCCTGAAAAACTAAACCAGCACTACTAATCGCAACTAATGCCAGCGCAAATAGCGGCCAGATATAAAGGGGGATCATGATGAAAGTGAGTTTTCAGTGATTTCTCAAATTGAGATAGAATTTGAAAGGCCCGGGTATTTTGAAAACAATCCATCAATCAGCTTTAGCAAATGACTGATCCCTTATTTCAAGTAGACCCAAGCCGTGCTCTTTATAGCGGATCTTTAGGTAACTCAGATATTTCTCGGAAGGCCGTCCGTTCAAGAGTTGATCTGGGTGACCTACGTATGCCTGCAAATTTTCTAATAAATTTGAATTAGACCGATCCATAAAAGGCACTACCATTCGCAAATAGTGTTTTGGGACTCCTTCATAGTGGTCCAATTCACAAATCTGATTTCTTTTTAACCACCATGCAACCGCAGGTGTACGAGCCGTTGGGTCAAATTGAATATTTGCTGCGGTGTGTTGACTGTTAGTTCTGGACTAATTGTTGAAAACCAATCGAAATTCTGGGATTCAGACCTGACCTAGCTCTATCAAGTTTACCAACTCTTTATTCAAGACAAGCAGGGCTTAGGTTTGAACCGTAGGCCAGAATCCAATTCCCAGATGTTTGTTTTTCGACTAGATGACAACTGTAGCATCCATGATTAATCCGAAAAAGTCCCGAAGGATCCTTATTTTAGGAGATAACTCTATAATTGTACCGGTTGGCCATCCGCAAACTGCTTGACTTTAACTGATCGACAAAGGTAGGAATAATTCTTTGCTGCAAGGGAACTGTGATAGCCTTCGATTTTATCCAGCATGATCAGTGTTTCTGGAGAAACTGTAGTCCATTCTCCTACCACAGTACCTCTTCCAAGAATCATCCCTGGATACGCACCCAAGTCATATAGCTCAGCGTCCTCCAAGAACACTGGGCCTCTTCGAGAACAACCGATAATTCTTTTCTCAAGCCTGCAGCTAGGTAAAAGTGTTCCGTAAATGAAGAGATCTATCCCGTTCTCAGGCTGGAAAACAGAATTTGTAATGAGAATCATCTCACCTCAAACATTTGCTGTGATTAACTGGATGAGCCCGACAATATTACCCTCGTCCAAAATTTCCGGTTAAACATCTAAGTTCCAAGGTCGTCTTGTAGCTGCTGCGCAATTACCGTTAGACTATTTTCTGTCAAATTCGATAGCAATATATTGCAGAAAACCAACAGCAATGTAAGTAGAAGATGGGTTCATCCGATTGGTTGCCAGAATGGCTCAAAGATGAAAAACAAATTGAGGACTGGGACGTAGATGAAATGGTAAGAACACTCCTGATAGGCTCAGAAGCTGAGTGGATTATTGAAGCGGAGAAACGTGGTTACGATGAAAAATGGGCTAGAAGAATTTGGAAATTATACAGAGATGAAAAGTCACTAGGTTGATGATGTTAACAAAAGTTCAGACTGGGAATATCTTCCAATTCCCAGCCGGTGCTTTACAATTATGATTCAAACAACACACTAACTCCAGGAAGTTCCTTACCTTCCAGCCACTCCAAAAAAGCCCCACCTGCTGTTGAAACGTAACTGAAGGATGCCACCACTCCTGCAACATTTAGAGCCGCGACGGTATCTCCACCGCCTGCAACTGTAAGTAATTTTCTTTTATTGGTTAATTTGGCAGCCTGCATGGCAACAGCGAAAGTTCCATCACCAAAGGGATTGACCTCGAAAGCACCTAGTGGTCCATTCCAAAGCAAAGTTTGGCATTCCCCAAGATGATTATTGAACAGTTCAATCGAGTCTGGTCCGACATCCAGAATCATCTGATCTTCCGCCACATTGTCAACATGCACAGTTTGGGAAAGCGCGTCAGCACTCGGAGCATTCGCTACAACTGCATCAACTGGCAATAAAATCTCACATCCACACTCCTTCGCCTTTCCTAAAATAGCCTGAGCAGTTTCTACTAAATCTGCTTCAGCTAAGGATTTTCCAATGTTCATTCCCAGAGCGAGAAGGAAGGTATTTGCCATACCCCCACCAATGATCAACTTATCCATGCGTGGCACTAAATGCTGGAGCACATCAATTTTACTGGACACTTTTGCTCCACCAACTAGCGCTGCTACTGGACGTTTGGGATCACCTAGTGCAGCTTGAAGTGCTTCTAGTTCAGCTACCATACTGGGGCCAGGATATGCTGGAAGAAACTTGCTGATTGCATGGGTTGAAGCGTGGGCTCTATGAGCCGCAGAAAAGGCGTCGTTCACATATATTTCTGCATGCGCAGCAAGCTGCTCGGCAAACTCGGAATCATTTGCTTCTTCCTCAAGGTAAAAACGAAGATTTTCAAGTAAAGCTACGTCACCTGCTTTCATCCCTTTCGTTTTAGCCAATGCTTCCTGGCTCACTGCTTCTCCAATGAATTCAATTCTCAGGTTGGATAATTGAGCCAATGAATCTGCTACTGGTTCCAGAGACATTGCAGCATTAAACTTTCCCTTAGGCCTACCCAGGTGACTGGTTACGATGACAATCGCTCCAGCCTTATGCAGATACTGAAGAGTTGGGATAAACCTTTGAATGCGTGTAGCATCAGTGACCTTGCCTTCCTTCATAGGAACATTTAGATCCGCTCTCAAAAGGACTCTTTTGCCCTGCAATTCAACACGATCGAGTTTTCGCAAAATTTTCATCAATGGCCCTTCAACACAGTAAAAAATTATTTTGAATCAAAGATACTTTAAAGATACTCGCAACACATTGTTCCTATGATTACCCAAGAGTATATCAAATTTATTCAGAGTACTAGATTACCAAAAAATCTGTTCCAAAACGGTAATTTTCATCTGAACTGAATTTTAGATCTGGAACTCCTAAATCTAGCATTTCCAATGAAAAATCTGACTTTCAAACAATTAAGGGCTCTGAAAAGTGCGGCCCGCATAGGATCTGTGACAGCGGCTTACGGAGAACTCGCTGACACCCCCATGTGACTTTACAAATTCAGCAACTAGAGCAGCAGTTCCCACAAGATGAAGAGTCCATCTATAATTTGCTGGGTGTTGAAGGTTGACGAATTAGAATTGGAGTCATCAGTACGGCAAAATTCTTTATGCCGAAAGCGATTGCTGCGTTTTTGAAAGATCATTTGGAGATTCATCTGGACCTGAAGGTCGGTAATCGCCAGGAAATTGTCTCTGGCCTCCGTTCAGCAAGTTTTGATTTTGCCATCATGGGACCGCCCACATGGGGATCTTGCGGTTATCTCAGAAGTGATTTGTGACCATCCACATGTGTTTATTTCCTCTCCCTCACATTCTCTCTCGGACATAAAAAATATTATCTTTTAGAAGCTCATCAATGAGACGCCTTTGCTTCGGGAACAAGGCTCTGGAACAAGGATGTTGCTTCATCGCTTTCTTACAGAACAAAAGATTGAATGGCGCAAAGGTATGGAGATGTGCAGTAGTGAATCCATCAAGCAAGGCGTCATGGCAGGGCTAGGCATCGCTTTCATCTCTGCACATAATATCGCAGTTGAAGTGGAGGAAGAACGTTTGGCAGTTTTGGATGTAGCTGGCACTCCGCTTGTTCGACATTGGTATTTGGTGCGTCTTCAAGAAAAAACTACTTCCAGCCAGCCTCGCTTTTTGGGAATTTCTTGAGAAAAGCTGTCGGGAATTTCTCCCAAAGCTATAAAGCTACCAACCTGGCTTCAACACTCTGAACCTAGATAGACCTTGTCAGCCCAGTGGAGGTCTGATACTTTAAAAATTTTTACTCTTGAATGGAGAGCGTTTTTATGGCAAGCGAAAAGATTGTTCACCTCACTGATGATTCCTTTGATGAGCAAACAGGATCTGGCTGCGTAATGATTGATTTCTGGGCTGAGTGGTGTGGGCCATGTCGAGCCTTGGCACCTGTGATAGATTCCATCGCAGAATCTCATGGTGAGCAAATTAAAGTTTGCAAACTCGACGTCGATTCCAATCAACGTGCTGCTGTTCGCTTCGGAGTCCGAGGAATACCTACCGTCATTATGATGAAAGACGGCAAACTTGTTGATCAGGTAGTAGGCAACGATCCTAGTAAAATTCGTTCAATGGCTGAGAGAGCTGTAGAAGCTGCTTGATCCCCCAACCTTTATTGAAACTTGCGAACCTGGCTTCTCCTGCTGACATATTGTGGTACCCGTTACGCAGGTTGGCAGGTTCAGCCCAATCTGCCCACAATCGAAGGTGAAATCGAAAAAGCTCTCCAGCAACTGACAGGGACCTTCCATAAAGTACTTGGCAGCGGTAGAACCGATGCTGGTGTCCATGCCCTCAATTATCCCGCCCATTTTCAAAGTTCACAAAATTTTAAAGCGATACAATGGCAGAAGGCTCTCAACGGACTATTGCCCCCTGACATCGTTGTACGCAATGTAGTAGAGAAACCCACTAGCTTTCATGCTCGCCATGATTCTATCGGTAAACGCTACGTATATCTCATTCATAATGCTCAGCAAAGGAATCCATTTGCTGAAAATCATTCATGGTGGATTCGTCAACCGTTAGATTTGAAGGCAATGAGAACGGCTGCTAAATACTTAGTTGGGAGATATGATTTTTCCTCTTTCAGAGCAAGTCATTGCAGCGGGCCTGAACCTGTAAAAGAGCTGCGAGAAATCACGATAGCTGAGACCGTTTCCTCTTGGGGCAATCTCATTATGGAGTTTGAAGCAAATTCATTTCTACAGCATATGGTCCGAATTCTTGCTGGGACTCTAGTCGAAGTAGGTTTGAAAAAGAGAGAGGCAATTTCGATGGAAGAGATTTTGAAAAAGCGGGACCGTACCAAAGCTGGAAAAACTGCACCATCTGGAGGCCTTTATCAACTTGCAGTTCATTATCCAACTGATCTGGTGAGTTGGCCTAAAGAATTATTGATTAATCCCTTCAAGATAACGGAAAACTCTGAGGAGTGCAGTCGGTATTTTCATTATTCATCATTGTTAAGTACAAACACACCCACCAAGTGTTGACGCAAAGAGACAGGCAAAGTTAGTCCAAACGACTGATGGAGCATCATTAAAGACAGGTGGAAAAGAATCATTGAAGATTTGACCTGTTCAGGCAAAGCCAGGAAATATGGTTCCTGGTTCAAATGAACAAGGGCTCCTCGCTTTTGCAAATGTTGTCCTTTGAAGAAAATTCTGAGATAGGGCTTCGCCTGACTTTGTGATCGTTTGCGTTCCGGAAGGTCCCTGTCCATGAAGGCCACACCCAATTGAAGAACAAATCTTCTCCCTTTCTCCAAATTTAAGATTGTGCCATCGGGAGTTGGAATGTTTAAAGGAAAAGGCATTAAGCTACTTATCTTCAAACTGTAATCCTTGTCACGTGAACGTTCTTCTTTCAAAAACTCCTCATCCAGTTCGGGATCATTCCCCCAAACTTGAACTACCTCCTTTCGTTTCCAGCGGGCACCCTCAATTTGTTCAGCTTCTAATATTGCTGATATCCACTCTCGGAGATCGACTATTTCATGCTTCTCCAAGTTGAAAAACCCTTCTTGTTCTAATTGCTTGGACGTTGTGTAATCTTCGTTCCGTGGAGTAAGAAATGGAGATGAAGTACTGTAAACACTCTTGAGATTCTTGGTGATCTTTCTAAATAGAGGTTGCAACCGCTTTAACAATACTTCAAAAGCATCTACACCGTCTTCTGTCAGTGAATCTAGTTTTCTACCAGTCTGTTCCTCTAATTCCTTGCCAATTGGTTCAGCAACGGGCTCGGCTTCACTTCCATGATCAAACTCTATCTCCCCTTTTGTGGAAACTACCAAAGGTCCCTCTACCTCGGTGGGAGATTTAGATTTTCCATCATCTAGAGTCGATCCGTTACTTATACTGATGGGGATTTTCAGAGAACCTTGAGCACTCTGGTGATCCAAAACAAATCCATCCTCTTCCTTTAAAATTTCAGGATGCCATGGTGTGGGGCTGCCTTTCAATTTTGGGTTGCCTGGATGGTGATGTACTAACTCACGAACCAATTGTTCTACCATCCGGAAATCTACTTTGCGAACCTCCTCAAAGATTTCTGAGGGGCCCAGTCGAAGTGAACCTTTCAAACGACGCTGCATCCATCGAACGATCAGGTCATCACTTAAACCTTGACGAATACGTGATAGGAAAAAGCGATTTTTCAGAATCAGGTAGGTTTGATAATCTCTGGAAAAAAGTGACTGCAGTCGCTCTATGAAAAAATGTTGCTGTACTTCTTCTGGTAGTTT
>Ga0233439_10001638_pt1 | contig 27737 bp, 24 predicted proteins | sample SI_123_September_6_FD_182713 | JGI IMG/M metagenome (GOLD analysis project Ga0233439, IMG submission 182713) | Seawater microbial communities from Saanich Inlet, British Columbia, Canada - SI_123_September2016_100_MG | ecosystem: Environmental > Aquatic > Marine > Inlet | place: Canada: British... | reverse complement strand
CAAACATCGCGGAGATCAATCCGGCGGCAATTCTTAGTCGATTGTCATCGGCGATATCGGTTTCTGAACGCTTGGCCAATACATCAGCATTGGCAATAACAACTTGGTGATCCACATAAACCGATTTTGGAACAATACTTTCGGCAAGAGAGAACGGACCCGAAATGTTTCCACTAGCCATCTGATGACCTGCGACGTGGGCGTCGGAAATTTCGCCAGATTCCATGTCTATCTTGGATATTGCCAATCGGTCAAATGCTATGAGCTTGTTAGCAGCCCGAACGAAGGCGGTAAACACGCTCTCAAGATCAGTCGTTGAACTGATGATTCGTCCGATCTCAGCTAACAGTTCTCGCTGCTGAGATTCTTTTTCCAGCAACCTGTACTGGTTCGAAGAATGAACGGCACTTGCGATGTGTTCGGCAATTTGCTCGGCGACTTCAATATCTCTCGCGCCATATGCTTCAGCATCTTTTGAGCGGAACGTGAGACTTCCAACCAAATCGCCACGCCACATGAGAGGTATCGACAATATTGCACGTAGGCCAGCAGCGTATCGAGCTACTTCTTCAGGCAGGCTCAATACGTACTTTTCGTAGGCTTCACCATTTGCTGAAAAGTGACTGCGGCTGCCACTAGTGTCGTCGAGTAACTCGGACCGAATTACTGGCGAAAGTATTGGAACGTTACTTTCTTTTATTACCATTCCATCGACGTGGCGGCCGATCAATGAGCCATCTTGATCGATCGTGGTGAGGATTAGCCGATCAGCTGGTACGAGCAGGCGCGTTTGTTTTGCAAATGTCTCAAATATTTCGTCGATATCCAGACTTGTGCCGACAATCTGTCTAATTTCCGCGAACTGTTCTTGTTCACGAGATTCACGCTGAAGTTCCGCATACTGAAGTGAAGTTGCGACTGCACCGGCGATCTGGCTTGCTATTTGCTGCCCAATTTCGGCTTGATGATCACCAAACGCGTCAGGATCGACTGCCCTGAAGGCAATAACGCCAAATGCATTCCCTTGCCAGATCAGTGGCGCGAACATTAGCGACTTCAGGCCAGTCTTGAGCCTGATGTCTTCTTCAGCCGACCCGGGATTGAATTCTTGAAGAGCGGAGCCGCTAAAGACTACTGACTTCTGGTCACGCAAAAATGCTTCATGCGATGCTTTGTCGGTTATTTTCCGCCGCATCCCAATGCCGGAACCGGGTATATCAAAACCATCTATGTACTGGTCAATAAGTTCTGTTTCATCTTCGGAAAGAAACGCTATGACCATTCGATCGGCACGCACCAAAGCACGTGCATGTACCGCGAATTGCGGGTACACATCCGCCATATCAAGCGACGAGCTTACGATCCGCCCAATCTCGGCGATCCGTGTTTGTTCGTCCGCTGGTTGCTCTGAACTGGGCTGATCGGGCTTTATGTGATTTGCTTCATCGTTCATCCAGGTCCCACCTGAACATGATCATCATCGAGTAAGCATGCTGAGCCAATATACGAAGCCGTCGGCACAGATAGTCACTTCAAGTCTGGCATTTCAATGAAGATATGGCATCAGGGCTTACTCTGATTCAATTAGCTCTTTCGCGTATTTACGTTCCATCTCGGCAAGCTTGTCGACACGGCGCCTGAAATCAGGATCGGTAGAGAACTCGGCGTTGATGAACGCATCGAGAACTTCCTTCGCAACCGCGATTCCAATGATCCATGCTCCCATGCAAATCAAGTTCACATCATCGTGCTCAACACCCTGATGAGCGCAGTGAGTATCGTGAGTTAGCGCAGCACGAATGCCAGGAACTTTGTTTCCAGCGATAGCGGCGCCTACACCGGTTCCACACACCAGAATTCCGCGTTCAGCCTCGCCAGAGAGAATCGCCGATGTAACCCGCTGTGCGATATCTGGAAAGTCGACAGGGTCTTCAGAGTGAGTTCCGTAATCGGTAACTTCGTGACCCTGAGACTTCAAATACTCGACCACAGGGCCCTTCATAGAGAATCCTGCGTGATCGCCACCAACTGCTAACTTCATTCTTGCGTCCTTAGCTTTTCGCTGTGTTATTTCTGGTTATTTTCTCAAATAATTTGTTCGATAGTGAGAACTTATCAGTTCGACTCGAGATGTTGAAAGAATCCGGTTGGGTCAGCCCATTCGGATGGAACTCTCAGCGAAAGCACCGACGCATCGCAGGTAAGAACACCGTCATGTGAGAAAAAGTCGACAGAGAACATCGTTTTCTTGTCAGTTTTTTCCGTGAGGCGTGCTCGAGCAGTCACAGGTCCATCGATTCGAGTGGGCTTTCGATAGTTCACGGTCAGAGAAGCAGTTGCGTACCAAATCTTCTCGCCCTCACCCACTTCACGACCCTCAGTTCGATATGCGTCGGCTATTGCAGAACAAACGCCGTGGCAATCGATTATTGCAGCGATAGTTCCGCCGTTCATAACATCGGGCGGCATCGCTGCATGATGTGGCTCTGGCTGATAAATACAAACCGATTCATCGCCATCCCAGAACGATTTTATTTGTAGGCCTTTGTCGTTCCACGCACCACAGCCATAGCAGTGATTCCCGTGAAGACCGTCTTGAAAGTAAGTGCGCTCTAGTTCACTCTGGCTCATACTGCTCCCCGAACCGGAATTTTTCGTCGATCGGTAAATTACCCGATTCACCAAACAATACCGGTTAGAAAACACAAACGCTCTGGTTTCGAGAATCGGTTACTCGCTGGTACTTCCTGGTCTGTCGCCCGAACCTCTCCCAAGAAACAAACATCAAATCCGCATGTTCCAAGCTGAATCTCGATCCCGTGCGCTGATATTCGTATCGGCCGCCACATTTTTCACTCTATCCGTATGGTTTTCAACAAACGCCATATCGGGTGCGCTTGAAGCTGAAAAGGCAATCGATGAATCGGCGATAGCCATTCTCACAATCGCAGTTCAGCTCGGATTCGTGTTCGGCACACTCCTGATCGCCATAACGAATCTCTCCGATCTCGTGAACGCACGAACCTTGTTCGCTGTATCGGCAGTACTCGCAGCGATAACGAACCTACTCGTCATACCGATTGAATCGACACCTGCACTAATCGCAGCCCGCTTCGCTACCGGGGCGTTTTTGGGTGGCGTTTACCCGCCAGCGATGAAAGTGATCTCGGGTTGGTACACAAAAGGGCGCGGGTTCGCCCTAGGAACGATGGTCGGTGCGCTGACCATAGGGTCGGGCTCGCCACATCTGCTTCGTTCGGTATTTTCTGAAAACTGGCAAGCCGTAATCATTGGCAGTTCGATTCTGGCGGTTACCGGTGGCTTGATTTTGAAATTCATCGTTACCGATGGACCGCATGATGTGAACGGCGCCAAGTTTAATCCAAAATATCTAATTGGGGCCCTAACCGAACGCGGCCCTCGACTCGCACTTACCGGCTATCTCGGTCATCAGTGGGAGCTGTACGCAATGTGGGCGTGGATCGGCAGTTTCATGCTCTACGTCGTAGGTGAAAAATCGCTCATCGGCGAAAGTCTCGATCTTGCGAGTGCGTTGACGTTCCTGGTTTTTGCAATCGGCGCTGTCGCGAGTTCATATGCCGGCCTGTGGTCGGAAAAAATCGGTCGTACGGCTGTTACTAGCATTGCGATGGTGATTAGTGGGACAGTTGCGGCGTTTATAGGATTTATTCCGCCCGAAATGACCCTGCTGATCGTGATATTGGCGATGATATGGGGCGCATCGATCATTGCAGACTCGGCCCAATTCTCAACCGCAATGACTGAACTTAGCGATCCAGCGTATCGAGGAACGATGCTTACGTTCCAAACTGGAATCGGGTTTGCATTGACCGCCGTTTCGATCTGGCTTCTACCAATAGTCAAAGACTCATCAGGCTGGGGCTGGGCGTTCGCAATGCTAGCTTTGGGCCCGGTAGTAGGAACGGCAGCAATGCTCAGACTCCGATCTATCCCCGAAGCAAGCAAACTGGCGGCAGGCAAGCGCTAGGGATTTGCTAAGGTTCGGACGTTCGTTGATTCTTCGCTTAACCACTATGGCATTGACTAAACCAATGTCATCCTGAGGCGCTCGAAGGACGACAGTCAGGGTCCAACACCCATTCCTGTCATTGCGAGGAGACCGACGACGTGGCAATCACGACCAATTGGAGCATCTTGTGCAATCCAGAAAATTACCCGTCTTTCTGATCTTCTCCTTAGCACTACTCGCGCTCGTAGCCTGCGGATCGGGCGATTCAGATAGCGATTCGGTTTCCACGTCCAACGACGGTGAAGAAGCGGCTCCCATACTTCGAATCGACGAAACGTTCACAGTAGAAAACTTTGAAGCTGCAGGATTCAAGTTAAACAGAGAATTCGATACTGACACGGTGCCGAAAGCGACCAATATCTACTACGGATTCTCTAGCAGGCGTGACATCGAAATTCGCAAATACGCCTCGCATGCCGATGCAATGTCGGCCGGAGTCGAATCGGCCGTTGCAATCATGGAACGCTCGCCAGCGTCGAACTCAGCCGGCGGAATCATCACTTCTGGCAACAATCGCACGAGCTACCACGCCTACCTAGTCGTCGGGAACATGGTCATGCTTTGCCAGACCGATATTTCAGTGTGCGAACAGCTTGCTACCGATGTCCTAAGCGACGGCTAACGAAACCTACCCGTCGATCCAGCGTTTGCGCCTAACGGCTGCGAATTCTTTCTTCTCGTCGGCAACTGCAACCGATGGCTGTGCAAACGGAGCTGTAGGTCGTGTGCCGGGGAAGAAATCAGCGTCCATTCGGCCGACCAGTTCATCACCGAACTCGACGTAACAAGAACCTTTTCCATCGAACGGTTCGGGCTCACCTTCACCAGTGATTTCCGCAATCAGGTGATCGGCAACAGCTCTGGCTGCACTTTCAGCGAATACGCCCGATTTTGGCGTTGGTGCACTTGTGACGTCGCCAACTGCGAATACGCCAGAGAATTTAGTTTCGAGATTCTTGTCATCCACTGGAATCCAGTCGTCTTCGGCTAATCCTGCCTCATCGACAACAGCTGGCACGCGATGAATAGGTATTCCCAAGAACAGATCGTACGGAATCTCTTCGCCATCTTCGCAAATGGCCACTTTTCGTTCTGGATCGAGACTCGTGATCACGTGTTCTGTGACGAACTTCAGTCCTCGATTATCAAATTTGTCGAGAATGGCTTTCGTGCCGTCTGGTGAAGGCGGGATCGGGACTGGCCACTGCGAAACTACTGAAATATCTACATCAGCACCCAAGCCACGTTGCTCAAACCACTCGTCCAGTAATATCGCAGCCTCACAGGGTGCGGGAGGACATTTGAACGGCTGACCGATAATCCCGATCACGATTTTTCCAGATTCGAACTGCTCCAGAACGTTGTGCAGGGCGATAGCCCCATTGAACGAGTAGAACTCGTGCCCACCCTCAACGAATCCGGGCGTTGCGTCGATGCTGTACTCAGCGCCTAGAGCGACTACGAGTACGTCAGTTTCATAATCCTGCTTGTCGGTAGTGACTCGTCTGTTTACAGGATCGATCGAAACTACGGTTTCTTGCCGAAATTCCACCGATGGCTTTGAGATGTCTTTGTAGAAGTAAGTAACTTCGGGTCGAGTCGAATGACCCAGCATGAGATCAAATTTAGAAAATCCGAATATGAAACCTTCGTTTTGGTCGATCAAAGTGATCTCGACTTGATCTGCAAGAGCCTCGGAAAGCCGACTTGAAAGCTCAAGCCCCCCAAAGCCCGCACCAAGGATCAGAATTTTCTTTTTGTTACTCATATGACAACTGTACCGAAGAAATAGTAGCCGTCACCACCAATGTCTCGACCAGAGCGGAGAGACCATCGGAAGGGTGGGCGAGTTCGGCAAATCACCTACATCCTGATAACCGCCACAAAACAAATAAAAAGACCCGCCAAAAAGCGGGTCTCTTCAAATAAATGAACCTATTAGGTTCGTATCGCCGGGCAGGCTAACTAGCTAAAAAGCTATTAAGCAGCCTGGTTGTGGTCGTCGGTGGAGTGAGTGAAGTTGATCACTCGTGATGCACGACCCATTCGAGCCTTCTCTTCGATGTGGCCTCTTGAAACCATGTCGAAAAATGCGCCTTGAGCTCGTAGACCTTCAGGACACACGGTGCCCTCTTCACCAGCCGCTAGTACTAGTCCTAAACCACCCCGTGCTGGAATGATTGAGTTACCTGCTGAGTTGTTCTTGATGCTGATGAGTGTCATTGTTTCGCCCTTTTTGCCCTTGGCTCCGGGAGAGACTCGATTTGCCCGTGAGTCGCTTCCGGCTAACGCTTTAGTGCGTCTTTGCCTGATGCCCACAACTTTAGGCTTCTGACAGGGGTGCGGCTCAGAGCTAGCTACACAACGCGTTTGTGAGTCACCCCCCACGCGAATGAGCCACCTGGCTCACTTGCATGAGCCGGACAGTACGTAGAAACCGCAAGTCCCAGTTCAAACCGGCTATCCGCCGGTTGCAGCCCCGCGACGACGCCTTCGGTACCGGCGCGAGTTCTTACGCGACTTAGTTGCGCCATTGGTCGAGGTGGCAGGTCTATCCGGTAACGTGATGTCGTCGCCGGTCGTTCCGTTCGTAGATGCCTTGAATTTTCGGGCCTTAGTAGTACCGGGAGCCTTCGCACTTGGCTTGATGCCGTTCATCTCTGACAAATACTGGCCAGTAGACGAATTCTTCACTGAAGCAACGAACTCAGGCGTGCCCACTGCGACAAGTTCACCGCCACGTTCACCTGCCTGAGGCCCCATTTCAAGGATCCAATCGGCGTTCTTGATCAAATCCAGATGGTGCTCGATAAGAATGATCGAATTTCCTGCATCGACCAATCGGTGCAGCACGATCATCAGCTTTGCTGCATCGTCGAACGATAGACCCGTGGTTGGCTCATCGAGAATGTAGACCGTCTTACCCGTGGATCGCTTCGAAAGCTCAGACGCCAACTTGATTCGCTGAGCCTCACCACCCGAAAGTGTCGTGGCTGGCTGACCCAGATGAACGTATCCGAGACCCACATCGGTCAGAGTTCGCATCTTGTTGGCGATAGAAGGGATGTTCTCGAACACCTCAGCCGCCTCAGAAACCGTCATATCGAGCACTTCGGCAATCGACTTGCCCTTGAACTTGATCTCAAGAGCTTCCCGGTTGTACCGAGCGCCAAGACAGATTTCACAGGGAACCGTAACGTCGGGCAGGAACTGCATTTCGATCTGAACGTAACCGGCTCCGCTGCAAGCTTCGCAACGACCGCCCTTTACGTTGAACGAGAATCGACCCGCTTTGTAGCCACGTGCTTTTGCTTCTGGCATCGAAGCGAAAATATCTCGAATATTCGTGAAAACACCGGTGTAGGTTGCAGGATTCGAACGAGGAGTGCGACCAATTGCCGATTGATCGATATTGATCACCTTGTCGACATGCTCAAGACCGATCACATCGTCGTGCTCACCGGGTCGATCCTTCGAACGGTAAAAATGCTGCGAAAGCTTCTTCGATAGGATTTCGTTCACTAGCGTGCTCTTGCCTGATCCGGAAACTCCGGTCACACAAGTAAGTGTCCCAAGCGGAATCGCCACCGAAACGTCCTTAAGGTTGTTAGCACGTGCACCTATCACGGCGATTTCGTTGCCATTGCCTTTGCGACGTTTCTTAGGAACCGGAATCGACATTCGACCGCTGAGATACGCGCCAGTAAGCGACTCTTCAGTGTCGAGAATAACGTCCATCGGCCCTTCAGCCACAACGTTTCCGCCGAACTGACCTGCACGTGGTCCAAGATCGATAATGTGATCGGCAGATCGCATCACGGCTTCGTCGTGTTCGACGATCAGCACCGTGTTTCCTACGTCACGCAGGTTCTTTAGCGTTCCGATCAAGCGATCGTTATCAGCGGGGTGCAATCCCACCGAAGGCTCGTCACAGACGTACAACACGCCCATAAGACCCGAGCCAATCTGAGTCGCTAGGCGAATTCGTTGACCCTCACCACCCGAGAGTGTCGCAGCAGCTCGGTCTAGAGTGAGGTAGTCGAGACCAACTCTCGATAGGAAGCCCAAACGCGCTTCTACTTCTTTTAAGATTTGAGTTGCAATCGATTGCTCACGATTGTTGAGCGGATCTACGGCGTCGCCACTGTGCTCGCCTTCTCCCGGCCAAACAGCCGTGCGGCAAGCTTCGACCCACCGAAGGGCGTTCTCTACGGATTGACCAGTGACTTCCATCACATTCATGCCGAGAACGGTTACCGCGAGAACTTCAGGCTTGAGACGAGCGCCGCCACACGAAGCACACGCTCGCTGCGTCATGTATCGAGCGATGTCGTCACGAACGGAGTCGGACTCGGTATCGACGTGACGTCGTTCCATATTCGGAATCACACCGTCGAAAGCAGTATTCCAGCTGTACACGCGACCCTTTTGAGTTTTGTGGGAGACGTCGAGTTTGCTGCCAGCGGTTCCGTAGAGGATCACCGATAAATGATCGGTTTCCATCTCGCGAACGGGCGTATCCATCGAGAAACCAAAGTGTTCAGATAGCGACTCAAGAGTTGAGTGGTACCACGGCGAGTTAGTTCCAGATCGTGCCCATGGAGTGATCGCACCGTTATTCAAACTCAACGATTTGTCCTGAATAACAAGATCAGGATCGACTTCTAGCTTGTAGCCAAGACCTGTGCAGGTTGGGCAAGCACCGAACGGAGTGTTGAATGAGAAGTTACGTGGCTCAAGCTCGGCAATTGAAATATCGCAATGAACACAGGCGAAATGCTCTGAGTAGACGACATCTTCGTCGTCGTCACCGTCACGACCCAGCTTGGATGCGATCAGGTTGCCGCCAGTGAGCCGCAGTGCGGCTTCAACTGATTCGGTAAGACGTCCACGGTCGGTGTCTTCCCGAACGATGATCCGATCGACAACCACTTCGATATCGTGCCACTTCGTCTTTGCGAGTTTGATCTCGTCAGATAGATCACGAGTTTCACCGTCGACTCGTACTCGAACGAATCCATCTCTTCGAGCTGTTTCAAATACCTGAACGTGCTCGCCCTTCATGTGAGTGATCATCGGAGCAAGCACTTGAAGACGGGTGCCTTCGTCCCAGCCCAGAATCGAATCGACGATCTGCTGAACAGTCTGACGCTGAACTGGTCGTCCACAGTTGTGACAGTGAGGTCGACCCGCACGTGAGAACAGCAAACGAAGGTAGTCGTAGATTTCTGTGACCGTTCCAACTGTGGAACGAGGGTTTCGAGAAACACCCTTCTGGTCGATAGAAATAGATGGGCTCAGCCCTTCGATGTGATCGACATCGGGCTTTTCCATCCTGCCCAAGAACTGGCGTGCGTACGCCGAGAGCGACTCAACGTATCGACGCTGTCCTTCTGCGAAGATCGTGTCGAACGCAAGACTGCTCTTGCCCGATCCAGACACACCCGTGATCACTGTCAGCGTATCCCGAGGGATGCTGATGTCGAAATTCTTAAGATTGTGTTCGCGGGCGCCGCGAATGACGATATCGGAGTCGGGCATTTTTAACAGATCAGAGAGGGACAAGAGCCAGGTTGTTGAGATTCGACGAACGGGCGATTCACCGGCTTGCTGCAAGTGAAATAAAACCAGTTAGGAATCAGTTCAACCGAGTGTAACAATCCGACGCAAATTCTAAGGGTGACAGTGTCACTCTTTCTTTAGTCACCGAAATCAGTCGGTCGAAACGGTGCTGCTCGGCGCGCTATTATCGCCCGCTTTTACCCCGCGAGCGTGCGATGGCCTGCTTCGCACTTCATCCATGAACGCCTCTGAACGCAATCCACGATCTAGAACATGATGAATTTGCGCCCTGAGTATTCTCGAAAGCTGCCTGTTTTCATCCTCTGCAGGCTTCATGGCTCCTGCCTGAGAAATATCGGTTCTCGATAAAAATCTGAGCAGCTTGATCGTGTTCAAACTTGCTGGCAACAGAGCACTTTCACCAACAGGTCGTGCTTCGTTGTTTACCAAACCACCCCGATCAGACGAATACAAGTGATTCGCCGGTTCTAGCTCTACACCAGTCTCAACACAGCGTGAAAGCTCTGGAGAAAATCCGCTCAGCTGAAGAAGTCTCATCTCGAAGAAATGAATCACCATTTCAGGATTTTTCGTTTCTTCCAGTGCAGCAAGGGCATCGAGTAGCAATCTGAACAGGGGCTGGTTGGCTCCGTTCTCCACTGAGAACCGTTCTGCCATCTCAGATACGTAAGAAGCTCGAGAAAATCTATCGAGATCGTCCCTAAGTCCACGAAATCCGTTCAGGGTCGATGCCTGGCTAAGACCGTGAAGTGTTCGCGTTTCTCGAATAGACACGCTGACGTGCTTCAGCAAATCAAGATGGCCGCCTACCTTCGATCCAGGTTTTCGAGCTGCCTTAGCGACTCCCCGAACAATTCCGTGAACAGGCGTCACTAAAGTGATAATTCGGTCGGCCTCGCCCAAATTGCTCGTGCGAACAACCACGCCATCAGTCGTATATGTAACCGGCCGCCGCTTCGAAGTCATAGTCAGCTAATCATAGCTGCCGCCCTGATAGCGACGCCGCAACTGACTCCGCGATATCATCTCGATACTTCGTATTCGAGCCAATTGAAAAAAACGAGCACCTATGATCGACAATCGCCCAAATATCCTGCTGATAATGACCGACGAACACCGCGGCGACGCCCTCGGTATCGACGGTCACCCAATCGTCGAAACGCCTTATCTAGATGCGCTCGCAGCTTCGGGAACACACTTCACTTCGGGCTACAGCGCAACTCCCGTGTGCATACCAGCAAGACGCACGCTTATGACCGGCACGAAGGCGTCGACACACGGCGTGTTCATGAACTACCAAACGCATCTCGATCTCCCAACTCTCCCCGGAGCACTGTCGGCGGCCGGATACCAAACTCATCTTGTCGGAAAGCTGCACCTCTACCCAGATCGCAAGAAGTACGGATTCGATTCGACAGACTGGGCAGACAACCCCGCTCAGCACGACACTTCAGTGGTCGATGATGACTACCAAATGTTCTTGCACGAGAACGGTTTCTACGAACCAGACGCCGCACGTGCTCACGGTGTCGACGAAAACGGGTGGGTCGCTCGTCCGTTCCATCTCGAAGAACGATTCCACTTCACGAACTGGTGCGCCGAGAAATCTATGCGCTTCCTTGAGCGTCGTGATCCCACAGCGCCGTTCTTCCTCAAGATGAGCATCCACGCTCCTCACGCCCCATGTGCGCCCCCGCAGTACTACTTCGACAAGTACATGGCGAAGGACATCCCTGATCCCCAAGTTGCGGAGTGGGCGAAAGTTTTCGATGGTCCACAGCGTGGTCTATCGGTGAAATCGTGGCGAACTGCGCTCGAACCTAAAGTTCTGAAGCAGTACATGGCCGGCTACTACGGTTCTATCGAGCATGCCGATCATCAGATCGGACGAGTGCTCAACCACGTTCCTGAAAACACGATTGTTATTTTCACGTCGGATCACGGCGAAATGCTCGGCGAACACCAGTGGATTCGTAAGCGTTCGGCGTTCGAAGGATCTGCTCGAATTCCGTACATCGTGAACCTCCCTCAATCGATGAAATCTTCACAGGGTGAGGCTGTCGATGAAGTTGTGGACCTCATGGACATCATGCCGACAATCCTCGATGCAGCAGGAGTCGATATTCCCGATTCGGTCGATGGCAGCAGTGTTCTGCCTTTGATTCGAGGTGAAAAGGGCGATTGGCGTAAATACATTCACGGCGAGTGCACCCCGATGGAAACGATTAACTCTGGGATGCAGTTCATTACCGATGGCAAGGAGAAATACATCTACTACCCGGGCAGGGGTGAAGAGCAATTCTTCGATCTGGTCAACGATCCAGTCGAGATGATCAATCTGGCTGACGATCCTAGTTATAGCGACCGAGTTGAACTAAATCGACAGCGGCTGATCGGCGAATTAACTGGTCGGCCTGAAGGTTTTGTTGTCGACGGAAACTTGGTGAAACTCGATGGTCCCACACCTTCATTCCTTCCTGAATATGAACGCGTAGCCATGCCGCCCAAAGTCGTTAATAGAGATGGTCCAGTTAGGTAGTTACTAACTAACGCCGCATTTATCCGATTCCGAGATTTCCAGCGGCGTTGGGCCGATCAAGCCCGTTTCGGCGTTTTTGCCCATTCGCACTGGAATGTCGACATTTGTGCTCAGTACGATAGTTCTGAACTTGGGATCGCCGGGAAGAGTAAAAATAATCTTGGCGTCGTACGGGTTTGAGCCAGTCGATTGAACCGCCCATTCGCCAATACCCGATGGATCGCCATCAAGAACGGCTACACGTTCGTCACATAAGTGAAGCGCACCAGAAAACGCCTCGCTCACGGCGTACTGAGCGTAGTTGTACGCAACTGCATCAAGAACAGAACCCGAAAGATACGCGCTCCAATAATCGAGCCCCAGTTCGTTGTCCAAGCCCTCCGAACCCTCAACGGTTATCTGTGAAGGGAACTCTCTCGATCCGTCGATCCACGGAATTTCGTCGATCTCAATAGCTACTATTTCTGCCTTCTCGTCGAGCTTTCTCTCTTCAGCCGTAAACGCATACTGAATACCAGCTTCTGCCAAAGAGCAACGATCGCTCGCTCTGAAATCCATCGCATCGCTGCTACCCGATCGGGCCGGCTTGCCATCGTTTACGCCAATAGCGAACGTAACGTCGCGACCTGTAAACGGAATTTCGTGAGTGATAGTTACCTCGTACCAGCGGCCAGCTGAAGGGTTAACCTCCCACTTCACTGCGCCTTCCGGATCGCCCGCTAGATATCCTGATCCGCCCGGGCAGAAGTGGATATCGCCTTCGAATCCTCGTCGATTTCGGAAGTAGAACCTGCCTGATGTAACGCTTGTGGTGCTGCCGTTTAGAAATTCAGTCCAGAGTGCAACAACTTCATCTGCTTCGGTCCGCGAGTAGTACTCAGGATCGAGACCGTCTGGCAGAACGCGAACATCATCTTCGACTAAGTTTGGCCAGGGAGTTGCAGTAGGAGATACGGGAGCTGGTGTGACTTCGACTGCCATGAATGTGGGCTGCGGAAAATCGGGTCGACCCGCGGCTGGCAGTGGCTCTGTACCGCAGCCACTAATCGCAGCTACCGCAAACAACATAAGCAGCATTGTGCTTAATAAACGAGTGCTTGTTTTGCGATAGAAGGTCATGAATCCCGGTACGTCGATTGCACTGATCTAGATTGGTCAGCCCGAACGACCTCAGCTTTCGCCTACACAGTAAACGCCAACCCCAGCTTTGTCATTGGGCACTCGCTACGTGGGCGAACTCTGGTGAGATCAGCCTAGCTATCCTGTCCCGAATCCCTCCGCTGATAGTCGGGATAGCGGGTGTGCAAGGAATCAAAAAAGCTACACGGAAACGGTGTACCGGCTACCGTGTAGCAAACTCAAACGGATCCATCAGAACCGCTGTAACCGTGTAGGTATATGCGATACGCAACGGAGATAAACCGGCTTCGTTACCGTGTAGCTTCCGTGTAGCTAGCACGTCTACGCGCGAGCCCTACTCTTGCGAGTCGGTCTTACGCTGAGGAATTTCAGCGCGACTCTCGAGCGCATGAGCAAGCGTCGAATCGTCGGCGTACTCGATGTCTGATCCGCTAGGTAATCCACGAGCCAACCGAGTGACCTTCACGCCAAGCGGCCCTATCAACTGCTGTATGTACATCGCAGTCGCTTCGCCCTCAAGATTCGGATTCGTGGCAACGATCACTTCAGTAACCGTTCCATCACGCAAGCGCTCAAGTAGCTCGCGTAATTTGAGGTCGTTAGGCCCAATTCCGTTCACTGGCGATATGACACCGTGAAGCACGTGGTACTTGCCGGAGTAGACGCGTGCACGTTCAACAGCTACTACATCGAGCGGTTCTTCAACCACACAAATTCTGGAGTCGTCGCGTTGCAGATCGCCGCAAATCGTGCACTCCGCCGCCTCAGCGATGTTTGCACATGTGTCACAAAGAACGACTCGCTCTTTGATCCCGAGAATTGCAGCTGCGAATTCTTCAGCCTCTTCCAGAGGCATGCGAATCAGGTGATACGTGAGTCGCTGGGCGCTTTTAGGCCCAATGCCGGGCAACCTGTGAAACGCCTCGATCAGTCGGGCGACTGGCGGCGCGGCAGAAGGTGCGATTTCGGATGGGGCCATAGGCTCTTTTCGAGAATTTCCTAGAAATTCAGATTCGTTGGTTTTGGAAACGACTCCGGCTAAGAGACTGGTTACATCAGACCCGGAATGTTCATGCCGCCGGTGATTTCGCCCATCTTGTCGTTTGCAAGCTTCTGAGCTGTGTCCATGGCTTCGTTTACAGCAGCGAGAATCAGATCCTGAAGCATTTCAACGTCTTCTGGGTCGACTACTTCTGGATCGATAGTGATCGATTCGACCTTTGAGCCGCCGATAACCGACACGCTAACCATTCCGCCACCAACTGAAGCTTCAGTTCGGGCTACGGCGATTTCTTCCTGTACTGCCGCAAGTCGGGCCTGCATCTGCTGAGCCTGCTTGAGCATGTTCTTGTTCATCATCGAATTGAATCCTGATTATCCAGATCGCCTAGTTCTCGACCGTAGATTATTTTGGCCAAGAGCAGAGCGAAGAAATTTGAATCCGACAATGATACGGGGTTACCAGCGTGTTCGAGAACCCGGGATGACGAAGAGTATCGCCCTAGTCCTGCGAATCGCCATCGGCAGCGTCTTCGACCACTACTTTGGCGCCCATGGCCATAGCTGCTCGCACCATTGCGCTCTCTTGGGCAGTGGAAGTTGGCTGGCTACCGCCGTTGCCACCGTTTGCCTTTGCTTCATCCTCGGCAACCTCGTGCGGTGAGCGAACTTCCAGTTCAAGCTCAGAACCGTACGCATCGGTAATCGCAGTCTTCAGGGCTTCTCGCGAACGCTTATCGCCCATCTCTTCCATGAAATTCTTCTTCAAGGCGTTGCTCTTGAAGCGAAGCGAAATTTTTCCACCCTCAGGCTCGGGCACTTCGACGTTTCGAAGAATAGGACCCACAACGTACTTGCGGTTCTTAGTACGCCGCATCGCCCACATCACCTTGTCCCACTTCGCCTCGGCAGGTGAAAGATCCTTGCGAGGGGCAGGAGGTGCATCTTCAGGACGATCAGGTTCGGAAGCCTGCTGTGCTTGCGGTGCAGCCGCAGGACGGGCAGGAGCAGCACCGGAAGACGCTGGTGCCGTTGAAGCCGCAACCGCTGCAACAGGCTTCGTAGTCGCCTTCAAAACAGCAAGCTCAAGCGGCAGTGGTGACGATGAGTTGGCCTTCATGTCGGCCTGACCCAATGCTGTCAGTATGTGCAGAATCGTGTTGAGTCGTGCCGGTCGAGCCGCTGCCGACATCGTTTCAGCGAACTCAGAACCTTGTGTAATCGAATCCTCAACACCGGCCTTCATCAGCAATGCCACGCGCAGTGCGTCGACCGCACCGGAACGTAACGCTCGAAGATCGGCACCACGTTGTGCCTCTCGATTGATCACCGTCAAAGCCGCTGCTGCATCCTTGCCAAGCAATGCCGTAGCCAGCTCAGTGGCTGTCGCGGTGTCGCCAAGTCCCAATAGTTCTCGTGCCTGAGATTCGGTTATCTCAGAAGGAACTCCGTCTTCATCGGCTTGACCGTACGAAACAAATAGCTGTTCGAGCAGGTTTTCGGCATCACGAAGCGAACCCCAGGCAGTCCGTGCGATCATTTCGAGAACCGCAGGCTCTGCTTCGATCTCTTCTGCCTCGCAAACCTCGATCAACCGTTCGATAACGTCGTCGTTCGAAAGTCGCTTGAAATCAAATCGTTGGCAACGACTAATAATCGTTGCAGGAAGTGCGGAAGCTTCGGTAGTCGCCAGAATCATCACAATGCGAGGTGGCGGCTCTTCGAGAGTCTTCAAAAGTGCATTGAACGCGGCAGAAGTGAGCATGTGCACTTCGTCGATGATGTAGACCTTGTACTTGCCATCGGCAGGTAGGAACTGGACGTTGTCGCGAAGGTCACGAATGTCGTTAATTCCACGATTCGAGGCACCGTCGATCTCGATGAGATCCATGTAGCGACCTTCGTCGATCGCTATTGAAACCTCAGAATCGGTAACTGGCTCGCCGTCGGGAGTAATTTCGGAATTCAGTGCCTTGGCAAGAATTCTGGCGGTAGAGGTTTTACCGACGCCACGTGGACCTGTGAACAAATATGCGTGTGAAACGTGGTCGGTCGTAATCGCTCGTTTGAGTGTATTTGTGACGTGTTGCTGCCCAGCCACTTCGTCGAAACGAGTAGGGCGCCATTTCCTATAAAAAACCTGGCTATTCGTCACTTCAGTACCAGTCTTACAAGTTAAGTTTCGCCAAAACCACGTCGGTCTTGCCAAACATTACCTTTTCTTCGTCAATCTCGGCATGATCGTACCCGAGAAGATGAAGAACTCCGTGGATCGTAAGCATCGCAAGCTCTCGATCCGCCGATTTACCGTTCTCAGCTGCCTGTCGAACCACCTGAGGAAGCGAAATTGCGATGTCACCGAGCCTATTTGGCTCTTCTTCCGATTCAGATGAATCGCCCATTTCGGGCCACTCGTCATCACCAGAATCGTTCTCGTCGTCTTCTACATTAAACGACAGAACATCGGTTATCTCGTCCTCACCCTTAAAATCCCGATTCAACTCTCTGATTCGTTCGTCGCCGGTGATCATCACCGTGATGTGATCAGGACCTTCAAACTGCTCAGAATCTAAACCTGCAACAGCAGATTTCATCACGAGCTCAATGTTCGAATCGGCCAGTTCATCGAGATCAAAAACGACCTCAACACGGCCATCTTCAGATAAAAACGAATCGGTGTCGGTAGGGGACTTCAAAGTGCCCCCATCCTAGCATGTTCAAATGCCAATTCGAGCACCGACGTTACCCAAAGAACGGGCAATCGTTAGCTCATTTTTGTGGCGATCTCGGCTTCTTCTGCGAGCACTCGAATTTTCGAGTAGAGCGGGGCGTATCGAGAGTCGGAATTCGCTAGTTCACCGGCTTCTAGCCTAGCGTTCAAAATGCCTAGTCGAATTTCTGGCGACTGCAGTTGTCCTACTTCGAGATAAGTTCGAGCGTTGTAGAGGCTTGGGATCAACTTGTCGCTGATAGTGCGGGCGACCCAGCGTTCGGCAGGGGGCGCGGCGATCTCTTCAGCCATCTGGACGGCTTCTTCGAGAGTGGCTAGAACCTCAGGGCCTGTAGGCCAGAGATCTTCTGCTTCCTTAATTGGCATGTTTCCTACTTGCCCAACTAATCGTTCGAATCGGGATTAGATTTCGCTCGATATGTACGTAATAGAAACCAAAATACCACTACAAGCACCGCTCCGAAAACATCTGCAACGACGTCGATGACCTCACTTGCCCTGCCTTCTACGTTCGACTGGTGAATTTCGTCGAGTATTCCGTAGATGAGCGCCACGAAGATTGTCGAGTAGGCAATGAGCGGGGTTGTAACCGGGCGTAGCAGCACGAAAGTGCGTAGAACGAACAAACTAAGGATGAAATAGAGGCCAATGTGGGCGACCGTAGTAGCGAAAGGTAACCACGAAGTCGCTTCAGCAGCGCCCTTGTAGTCACCGCCCGGTCGATCAGAAAGCGCGTAGATCAAGCCCATCCAGGCGATGGCAAGAACGGCCCAAACCCACGCTCGATCGAATAATTTCATAGCTAGATTCAACCAAAGTCGACGAAATCAATCAATGTCATCCTGAATTCATTTTCAGGATCAAATAGGCGACTACCTGCAATCGTCACTTCAGGATCCATCCTCACTCCTACCACTCCGAATCAAACGCTAACGACATCGGGTACCACCAGTCGTCCTCAGCGGCCTGCGGAACCTTCTGCTGATACGTCGACATCAGATCATTCCACTCCTCAGCACGCTTCGAAGCCGTATAGCTTTGAAAGTCACGTCGAGGGTCGAAATCGTCAGGAACCGTGCAGTACATGAATAGGTGATTTCCACTGCGGAAAATCTCCATTCGTTCAATTCCAATTCCTTTAAGGGCTTCGAGAACCTCGGGCCACACATTACGGTGGTACTCCTCGTACTCGGCGATGATCTTTGGATCGTCTACTAGATCCAAAACCTGTGCAATCGACTTCGACATTCGTGCTCTCTCCAACTGAAAATTACCCTTTATCGGGCGTGGCGGGCTGCGCTAGATGGGCGCATAGCCTACACTCTGCGGCATCTAAAAATTCATAAATACGAGGAGCAGCGACATGCAACGAGTTGGATTCGAGATGAAAATTCACCCCGAAATGGTCGAAGAGTACAAACAACGACACGACGACATCTGGCCAGAAATGTCGGAAGCTTTAGTTCGAACCGGCTGGCGCAACTACACGATCTTCTTCCGAGAAGACGGCACGCTCTTTGGCTATGTTGAATGCGACGAGTCCCACGAGGCATCAATCGCAGGAATGGCAAAAGAAGACGTAAACCAGAAGTGGCAAGACGATATGTCGCCATTCTTCCAACTACCCGATGGCGCTCACCCCGATCAAAACATGATCCAATGGCGAGAAGTTTTCCACGCCGACTAGCCTCTATAGCTCTTCTTCATACGCCTGAGTCACCTTAGTACGGTGTTCGATTGCAACCTTTCCTGTGCCCAAAGTGTGCGGAAGGTATTTTGTCTTAATTGCGGTTTTAACTGGTAAAAAGTCCTAATTCGTACTGAAGTTGAACTGCTAATTGATGAAAAGATTTGCGTCGCAATCCCTGCGCACACCTTTGCAAATCTTCCCCCACAACCCGCGCCTGAAAAAAACAGCTTTTTTCCACCCACCTGGCCCACACCTTGCCCAAACCAACTGGGCAATTACCAGAGCGCATGTGCGTGCTAGCACTCACTTAGCGCGAGCCGTAAGTATCGCCGAATGAGCCATTCGCGACGTGATTTTGACTTTCGCTTGGGGGTTTTACGGGGGTAGCAGCGGTGCATTGTTGATTACAGCACAGGTCGAGGGCCACCAAACACCTCGGCACGATCTACGGCAAGATCTTCAGTGCGAATTAAGTTATGGGTATACGTAATACAACTCAGATAAACGGCGGAGCGGCCATCAGTAACACTCTGATGTCGTTCGAATCTGCTGTTCAACCTACATCGAAACTGTCAAAGCTCAGTCTTGCGTCTTTGGCAATCGTGTTTCTCGCTATTCTCACCGCCTGCTCTCCTATATTGCGGATCGCCGGTGACAGCGCAGTACGTTCCGAAACCGGATCTAGCTACAACTCTCAGCTCATTGCATCGTTCGAAGAGAACTCAAATGCACTGAATTCGAAGTTTGGCACTGGCCCGGAACTTAGCGTCGGTGGTGCCGATCTGGCTTCCGTCATCACGGAAGTTATTCGGGCGTCCAACATGGATGACCAGCGAATTACGCTCAACACCGAAAAATCTGGTGTGAGCATCGGAAGCGCAGAAACTGACGAACAACAGGGTCTTGCATCTTCTATCGCTAATCTGATCGCTACAGCATCTACTGGTTCCGCCAATGGAATCAGCGCATTGGCGTCAGCCTCAGGTGAAGCATCTAATTCAGGCAGGTCGGGCGGTTCAACCGGCGGCTTCGGCTCTGGATTCTCTTCCGGCTCGACTACAGATGACTCCGCTGGTTCAGGCGATAACGACTCATCTCAGTCAGACGATTTTGCGTCAGGACAGGGTTCAAGCAACTCTGGCAGCAACACTGACACTCCACCCGTGTCTCATGCACCACCCACGCCTGAGGCCATCTCCAACGAGTCTGAAGAAGATTCATCTGACGATCAGGATCAGGATGACGAGGACGATTCTGATGCTGTGGACGAATCAGATTTAGACGAAGACGATTCTAAGAACGGAAAATCTCAGGATAATTCCCGTGGCCGATCTTCAGACAGCGGCAATAAATCTTCAGATGACGACAATGACGAATCAACTGACGATGGTCAGGATGATGGTTCAGATGACGATGAAATCATCATAGTCGCCACTAACTTTGCCGATGGCCATGGTCCGAATGCCAATAAGCCTGGTGCGAAAAACGACAATAAGGGCAAGAATTCCAAAGACGATTCTAAGAACGAAGAATCTGACCAGGATTCAGACGACGACGATAAGAACTCAGGCAAGAACGATTCAAAGAACGACAAGCCTGCTCCTAAATCAGACGACGACGATAAGAACTCAGGCAAGAACGATTCTAAGAGCAACAAGCCTGCTCCTAAATCTGACGACGATAAGAACTCAGATAAGGGCGATCCTAAGTCTGGCGACAAGTCGAACTCAGGAAACAACGGCAATGGCAAGGGCAACGGCGGAAGCGATAACTCGTCTTCGTCGACACCACCTCCGTCCGATGAATCAACGCCTCCAGCACCAGTAGAGCCTGTTGTCGAAGATTCTCCTTCTGAGCAGGACTCAGATGAAGAAACGCCTAAATCTGACGAGAAGCCAGCTAAGAGCAACAAGCCTGCTCCTAAGTCTGACGACGACGACAAGAAATCAGATAAGAACGATTCGAAGAGCGGCGAGCCAGTTTCGGCTCCTGAATCTGACAAGTCGGATTCCGATGACTCTGAAGAAGACAAGTCTGATAAGTCGAACAACGGCAAGTCCGGTAACTCGAACTCTGGCAACGGCAACGGCAACAGCAATGGCAACACGCCTCCACCTGCACCACCTGTAGTTGAAGAGCCGATAGTTGTAGAGCCTGTTGTAGAAGATGTTCCAGAAGCTCCAGTAGTTGAAGACACACCTTCTGAGCAGGACTCAGGCGACGACAGTTCTGACGACCAGGCTGACGAAAATGACGATAACGGATCTGATGATCAGTCTGAAAACGGCAACAGCGGAAATAAATCTGACAAGTCGGATTCCGATGATTCTGACGACGACAAATCTGAGAAGTCGAATAACGGCAACTCTGGCAACTCTGGTTCAACTAGCAACAGCAACTCGACTCCAACTGCGCCCCCAGTAGTTGAAGAACCGAAAGCTGTAGAGCCTGTTGTTGAAGATGTGCCAGAAGCTCCGGCAGTTGAAGACACTCCTTCTGAGCAGGACTCAGGCGACGACAGTTCAGGCGACCATGACGATAGTGGCGATGAAGGCGACGATGGTTCTGAAGAAACCACGCCACCAGCGCCTCCTGCTCCTGTCACTCCGACTAACGACGCACCTGCACCGGTTGTCGATGCTCCTGTAGTGGACGAACCGGTAGTGGTGGCCCCTGTAGTAGTAGAGCCAGTCGTTACTGAGCCTGTAGCTGAAGAGCCTACTTCAAAGAAGAAGAAGAGCTCGAAGAAACGTGACAAGAAGTCGTCCAATAACGACTCAAGTTCAGACGAGCCAGTGGTCACCGACTCAGCTCCTGAAGAACCCGTAATCAGTGATGACTCTGACGAAGAGGAATCATCTTCTAAAAAGAAGCGTGGCAAGGGGGGAAAGAAGAAGTAATTCTTCTCCTCCTCCACGACGTTCGTACGGGCGTTTTCTGCTAAGTTCTGCTGCAAGTATCAATTGAGAAAGCAGCTGTCCCGCATGACGAGTTCAACTCGCCTCACTTCCGACTCCCTCGAACTGCCTGGCGCACTTGAAGCCATCGAAACCTACTTCGAAAACGGTTGGTCCGACGGACTACCCGTAGTGCCGCCAACGCCTGAAGCGGTTTCTGCAATGCTCGAAGGCGCAAAGCTAGCCCCCGACGCCATACTCGGCATCGAACCGGTCAAAGGTGCAGTAATCACTGCTGAGAAGGCTGCGATTAACGCTGTGATGGCAGGGTGCAAGCCGGAATACATGCCGGTTGTTGTAGCGGCCGTAGAAGCGATAATGCAGCCAGAGTTCAACCTTCACGGCATTACTGTTTCAACAATGGGCGCGGCGATCATGCTGATCGTAAACGGACCTATCACTGAAGAAATCGAGATCAACTCTGGTGTTTCAGCGTTTGGTCCCGGTCATCGTTCCAACGCCACCATCGGTCGAGCAGTCAGGCTAATAGTTCAAAACGTGGTTGGTACGAATAGCAACGATGGCCTCGATAAAGCAACGCTAGGCCACCCCGGAAAGTACACGTGGTGTGTCGCCGAGAATGAAGCCGTACTCCCGTGGGAACCGCTGCACGAAACACGTGGCATCGCAGCCGGTGAAAGCGCTGTAACGGTCGTTTCAGGTCTTAGCGGAACGCAATTTGGCGAACACGAAGCTAGCACTCCCGAAGGAATTCTCGATGCGTTCGCGCAGCGGCTCTATCCGATGGGTCCCGGAGTAAAACAAGTCATATTGGTCATCTGTCCTGAACACGCAGCTCACTTCACCGAAGCCGGATGGCAAAAAGAGCAAGTTGGAAAATACCTCTACGAAAACGCTCGAAAACCTGCTTCAGAGTGGATCGCTATGGGGCTTCCGAGTGGGGCACAAAAAGACAATAACGCAAAGCTCGATCCTGATAACGGCGACGAACTAATCAGCGTTCTAGACAGCCCAGAATCGGCAATTCCTATCGTAGTAGGTGGCGCTGGTGGTGCATGGAGCGCAGTGATTCCACCGTGGTCACTTGGTTCACGATCCAAGATTGTTACCCGAATAATCGATTCAAAAGAGTAATATGACGCCACCCAGTCATACAGAAGAAATACGGGGGCTTTAGATGGCGACTGATATGAGCAAAAACACGATTCGAGTACTCGATCCAACTGCGCCGCAGTCGATTGCGACCGATGGAATGGCTGATCGACCAGAATCGTTAGCCGGCAAAAGAATTGGTCTTTTGACTAACGACAAGCTCAACGCAGCAAATCTTCTCGATGCTGTTTACGACGTGCTTGCAGAGCGATTCGAAGTCGCTAGTGCGCACCGAGTAAACAAGGGCGATGCCTCTCGACCTGCCGAGCCAGATTTCCTGAGCGATTTTTCTCAAGAAGTCGATGTGGCGCTACTAGCCAACGGCGACTGAGGAAGTTGCTCGTCGTCCAGTGTGTACGACTCACTCAAGCTCGAAGCTCTCGGCGTTCCGGCTATCGCAATTTGCACTGAACCGTTCGAATCGGGCGCACAGGCAATGGCGAATCTAGGCGGAATTCCCGACTACCCATTCGCGCTAATCCAGCACCCAATCGGCAGCCTAACCCCAGAACAAATCCGAGAACGAGCAATCGAAGCAGCCCCACAAATCATTGGGTCGCTATTGGCTCGCAGAGCAGACTAAACATCCTCCCTTCCTAGATGGAAGGGACTAAGGGAAGGTGAAATGCGACGATCGACCAAGTGCGATAGCACGCCCGGAGAAACGGCAGCCCCACAAATCATTGGGTCGCTATTGGCTCGCAGAAAATAGTTATATCAACCGATAATCTGATTCCCAACAATGTCATCCTGAACTAGTTTCAGGATCTTTCTCCCCCATTGCAGCGTCTGTGTTTCGTAAGTAACTGCAGGCTGACCTTAAAACCATTTGACCAACTTCCGCCAAATTCCGGCAGTAAAACTGCTGTCGAACCAACCTTTCCGTGCGCTCTTACTCAGCAACTTCGCCAACCTTAACGGGGTCGAACTGCGCATCATGGCGCAATCGTGGCTAATTCTTGAACTCGGTGCATCACAAATCTGGGTCGGAGCTGCAACCGGGCTTCGAGTAGTTCCCGCAATCATCATCGGCCTATACGCCGGAGTGATGGTCGATCGGCTCGGCGGACGAGTGATTTTGATCTGGGAGAGAGCGATTCTGCTGTTGCTAGCAGTTCTAACTGCAGTAGTAGTCGTATCTGGCACAGTAACGCTGTGGCAGATCGTGGTTTTGTCGGTGGTTTCGAGCGCTGTGTTGGCAATGGGAATGCCGGCAATGCAATCGCTCGTGATGAACTACGTGCCGAAAGAATCGTTGCAAGCTGGCAACTCGATGGGAACTCTAGCTGGCAGTTTGGCTCGCGCAATCGGCCCGCTAACCGGTGGGTTCCTGATAGCTGCTTACGGCTTGGGATCGCCGTTCGTCGCGCTAATAGCTCTCTACATAGTCAGTCTGTACTTCTCGTTCCGACTGCCGAAATCAGAGCCAAAACCAGCGAAAGATACCTCTGCACTTCAAGAGATAAAAGACGGTCTCAAATACATAAAATCTAACCCGGTACTACTGCGACTCGTGATTCTCGCGTTCTCCATCATCTTCAACGCAACTCTTGTGCCAATCATCCCTGTTTATGCGCGTGACAGATTCGATGTTGGAGAAACCGGATTCGCCACCATGCTCGCCGCATGGGCTGTTGGGCAGGGAGTTTCGGCACTTTGGATAACACTGAAAAAGAACTCTGAACGTAAGTCGCCGGCGATCTTGGTCAGCACGTTCATGTTCATCATCGCCTCAGTTGTATTCGCGTTATCCACGAACTACATACTATCGCTGCTTTCACTTGCGCTACTCGGAGCAGCAATTCCAATCTGGGCTTCTGCAGTAATCACCCTGCTTCAAACTCAATCCGATCCTAAAATGATTGGCAGAGTTATGTCAGTGTTCAGTCTCTCGCTTCAAGCGATGATGTTCGGCTGGTTCTTGGGTGCTTGGATCGGAACCATCATAGGAAACGCTGAAATGATGCTTATTGGCACGGCAATATACGCCATCCTCAACTTCGGCCTGATCCTCACCTCAAAAGACCTGCGCAAGCTCTAGGGTTGGCAATGTTCTCCCCCCTCTTCCCGACGTAGTGGAGGGATCGCGTCTCATGCCCCCTTGTTCGGCAACCCAGCCAGAGATCACTAACCACCCCAACTGATCGTAATACGGCGAAAAATAACAACTTCTAGCCAGTACCAACCCCGCAAATTCATCGATAAACTGAGCCACATGTTCAGTACTTCAAACTCACGGTGCACGTCGCGCTCGGTAATCAACTAATTACCGACCCTGTCGACCAACTTTTTAAGTCGACTCCGCAATTCAAAGCACAGCAATCTCGATTCAAGGCGAATTAGAATCGTTCGAAACACGAACGGCTAACCTAGTTCGTATCGATGAAAACGCGTGCTAAACGTGCACTGCACAGAAGTACAAGATGCCGCAAGGCATCATCAAGACAATGAACATTTGGAAGTATTACGGCGTAACTCATGCCGACCACCTGGTAATGAACCCCACTTCAGAAGCGAAGACCGATGAATTCATCAGCCTTTTGCCCCTGAAAAACACGCCCAACGCCCGCGTCCTTGATATCGCGTCAGGAAAAGGCGAACAGCTACTCAGAATTATCGAAAAGTACGACGCAACCGGCGTTGGCATCGATATCTCACCCTACGAAGTTGAAGCATCGACTAAACGAGCAGCCGAACGAGGCTTGCAAAACAAAGTCGAATTCATCGAAGGCGACGGTGCAAAACAGGATTTCGAACCGAGTTCGTTCGACCTAGCGATGTGCCTCGGTGCAAGTTGGGTTTGGGGCGGCCATCTTGGAACGATCGAAGCACTGAAGAAACTAGTGAAGCCCGGCGGGTTAATGGTTCTCGGCGAACCGTACAAGCTCAAAGAGCCTGAACCCGGTTACATTGAGGCAGAACCTGATTTCGCCCCCAGCATGGTCACTCACGCGGAAAACGTAGAAATAGCCCAAAACGCGGGCTTAAAACTTCTCTACGCAATTGCCAGCGATCACAACGACTGGGATCGCTACGAAGGCCTGCGCCTAAGAGCCGCTGAACTCTTTGCTGAAGAGAATCCTGATGACCCCGACGCCATCGAAATACTCGAAAAGCAACGTGGCGAACACGACACCTACCTAAAACACGGAAGAGACACCGTAGGCTGGGCGATCTACATGTTTAGAGCGCCGTAGTACGTAGGTAGTCGCTCGAAAGCCTACGTTGCGAGAGGGGGGGGCGGGCGACGCACCCAAGTCATCCGATGACGCCCGGTGAAAGCGAAGAGGGTTGGGGTGAGGGAGATACCGTCTTCCTCACCCAAGACTCGACCTGAACGACCTCGTTCGAATGTCATCCTGAATTCAAGCCTGCCCTGAGCTACGTCGAACGAGTTCAGGATCAAACGTTCTACCTGAACAATTCGACGTCCAACCCCTACTCAACACCGGCAATTCCCGAAACTCACCCCCGTGCAATCACTGATGCCCTGCATCTCTCCGATATGAAAGTCTGGAGGGATGTATATGCTCAGAACCATGTCGGCAATATTCGGAATTCTGGTAATTCTGACTTTGATGGCAGTCACATACCAAGCTCAGCAACAGCTCCTAGTTCTACCGTTCTAGTTCAGCTCTGGCTATATGCCGCTGTGACGCCGGTTGTCCCACATGCGATTGGTTATGCCTTAGTGGAATACTTTGGTTATGCGCAAAGCTAACCGAGTATCAAAACTGCTAGTGTTTGCAGCGATTTTCATCGTCGCTCTCGCAGCTTGTAGCGCGCCTGAAGCAATAGGACCACGCGACGGCGAAAGTGCAGCATTCGCAGAATCCGGAATTCCAGTGGTGAATGCCCTCACTCTCACCGATTGTTCGTCGGGGTTTCACGGGTTATTTCCTGAAGATGGCACTGTCGCTCCAAAGGCTTCGGACACCGGTCAGCTAGAGACTGATGTGGCAGCAAGTGAATCAGGTACTCACGCAAGAACCTCCGTTCATAAGATCATCGCTCGAGCTCGAACATTGATGGTTGGGCCTAGGTCATATAAAGGTTGTGGAGCTACCGTCTCTCGATACGGTGACAATTCTGAGATATCACCATTTGGTTATGAAGCGCGCAGCAATTCATCGATTTCTTGGCCAAACAACATAAGCGAGGATTCAAGTAACTCGGAACCTGCTTACTACCTCGATCAGGACGGTCTCGAACTCATATCCGCGAATGAAGTAACCGCTAGTGGTCGGAATGTCTTTCGACTAGCAGCGACACAGCAGATCGAACAGAACTGGAACGGCGATTACGTATTGCAAACTCGTACCATGACTGTGTTGGTCGATCAAGAAACCTACTGGGTAGTGACTACCGTTCTAGACTCTCAGTGGGACATTTACGATGAGTTTCGATCAGTCGACATCACCGACGATACGGGGCTTCGGCACAGCCAGATGGTCCATGTTCGGCACTACCACGACTTCAAACCTGAACGTGGCTTAGCTGTAGCACGCTGAGTTCGAGCGCCCAACTACCGCTCGACTACGTAAGTCGACTGCAGGAAGCCGCTTTCGAAGCTCTTCGTTTCGACATGCCGCAGATGGACGTCAGCGTCCAATTCGCCAAACAGCGGAATTCCTGTGCCGAGTAGCACTGGAGCACGGGTGAGAGTTAGCTCATCGATCAGCCCTGCATGCAGAAACCGCTGAATCGTAATCCCACCATCGACGTAAACGTGCTCCGCACCCTCATCGGCTAGTTTCTCCGCTAGATCAGCAGGCTCCATCGACAAAATTTCAACCTTGCCAACCAAGTTCGACGGAACGTCGTGCGAACTCATGGTCGAACTCAGCACAATCACCCGCTTGCCTTCGTAAACCCACTGTCCGGTGCTTGCCACGAATTCAAACGTCCCACGACCCATCACCATCGTGTCGATC
>Ga0233439_10001634_pt1 | contig 27794 bp, 27 predicted proteins | sample SI_123_September_6_FD_182713 | JGI IMG/M metagenome (GOLD analysis project Ga0233439, IMG submission 182713) | Seawater microbial communities from Saanich Inlet, British Columbia, Canada - SI_123_September2016_100_MG | ecosystem: Environmental > Aquatic > Marine > Inlet | place: Canada: British... | reverse complement strand
GAGGATTCGAACCTCTGACCCCCAGATTAGGAATCTGGTGCTCTATCCTACTGAGCTACGGGGCCCCATAAGCCCTATATAGCATGGTGAGGGAAACCGGCCAGAGCTCTTAATTCTAGCGGGTAAAGGGCACCGAATAGGTCAGCATCAACTGATTGGCCCCGGGATTGCGTTCATCAAGGCCCGCATTGGACAAATGGAACAGATCAAGGCCTAGGCGTGAACGGTTATCGAAACGATAGGCGAATTTAAGGGATGATCGAAATTCCACCACATGGCCCAAATCCTTGCCATCGCCCTGAAGATAAAGCCCCGGGGCAAAACTGGGGGTCAGGACATAGCGGCGGCCAAAAAACAAATCAACCGCAACCCCTGCATACGCATGAACGGAGCCATCGATGCTCGCCATGATCCCGGTCATGGGCTGCAACGCCCATAACCAGCGGCGGTCATCGGTATATTCAATTGAAATTACAGCGGAATTATCATTGGCCGAGATGTCGAACATGCCCGCACCAAACGTTAGAAATTCGGGATCGCCTGCACTTTTGCTTGCCGGTTCTCCGGCCCATGCGGTCGAGGCAAACAATGCCGCCATGAAAAAAGCAGCGATTACGTGTATTTTTGCTTTTGCACCCACTGTATTTGCCCCCGGTTTATGACTCATACTCCCATCTTAGGAAGCACGCGTCATCCCTGCAAGGCTTTGAACTGTTCTGTGGCTGCCATTAATGCGGCCCTGGTCCCCGGTTCTGAAGCCGCATGGCCGGCATCGGGAATAATGTGATATTCCGGTACACAAGTAGGCGATATGGCCGAGGCTTCAGCTGTCCAGGCCCGGACCAGTTCATCGGCGGTGTGAATTGGGCAGACCATGTCATAACGGCCCTGGATGATTACCGCAGGAATCCCCGCCAATTGCCCTATGTTTTCCAACAGGGCATTTTCTGGTGTGAACATATCATTGACGAAATAATGCGCCTCTATGCGGGAAATCCCGAAGGCCATGACATCCCCGCCAGATTTTATGCCCGTTTCAGCCTTGGGTTCAGATTTGGGTTTCTCGTCAGGGGCCGCCTCTGAAGGGGGGGTGTGGCGCAAGGATGAACACGCCCCTTCATAGGCGCTCCATGATCTGGCGGCCGGCATATGAACGGACGCATCAGGATCGACCAGACGGCGATGATAGGCCGCCAACAGATCTCCCCGTTCTTCAACTGGCAAAAATTCAGAAAACCTGCGCCAGGCTTCGGGAAAAATGCCGCCCATGCCGTAGAGAAACCAATCAATTTCAGATTTACGACAGAGAAAAATGCCCCGCAAAATAAAGCCCAGGCAATGCTTTGGATGGGCCTCGCCATACGCAAGGGCCAAGGTTGATCCCCAGGAACCGCCAAACAACACCCAGCGTTCCACCCCCAGATGGTCACGCAAGGCTTCCATATCGGCAACCAGATGCCCGGTGGTATTATCAATCAGGCCACCCAGAGGCGTCGAGCGCCCGGCACCGCGTTGGTCGAAAACGATGATCCGGTAATGTTTGGGACTGAAATAACGCCGATGATGGGAATGGCTGCCCGCCCCGGGGCCACCATGAACAAAAATAACGGGCTGACCATCAGGGTTGCCTGAAGTTTCCCAATACATTTGGTGCCCGCCACCAAGATCAAGCATGCCCGAGGCATAGGGTTCAAGTGAGGGATAAAGCGCCGTGCGCCGAGAAATTTGCATGTGGTCCTTATTTATCCGCGTTTTTTCCATCTTAAGTCGCCAACCCTTATGGGTCAAAAGACGATATGGTTTCCTCTCTTTCCACGCCTTCTTTTCCCTATCCGCCCGGATTTAAAAGGCTAAAATCATTCCATGGGCTATTTGCTTCTTATCCTTTTTCTGATTTTTACAGTGCCGGCTTCTGCCAGACCTGCCGATCCTTTGCCACAATTGCCAACCGTCCTTAAACAACAGGGAAAAGCGGGCACCGTTGAGCGGGTGGTTGATGGCGATACCCTGGTACTTGCCCCATCGGGGCGGGAAATACGCCTTGTGGGCATTCAGGCTCCCAAATTACCCCTGGGCAGGGCTGGCTTTAAGATATGGCCGCTCGCCCACGAAGCAAGGCGTGCCCTGATCGGACTAACCATGGGTAAAAAACTCAACGTTTATTTTGGGGGTGCCCGCCGTGATCGCCATGGCCGGGTTCTGGGGCATCTGGCACGCGTGCGCGATGGTCTCTGGATACAAGGCGCCCTTTTGCGCCACGGCTGGGCGCGGGTATACAGTTTTGCAGACAATCAAACCGCCGTTTCTGAAATGCTGGCCCTTGAGCGTGCGGCACGGCAAGAAAAATTGGGCATTTGGGGAATGCGGTTTTACCAAATTGTTCCCGCATCAAAGGCCGGACGATTTATTGGCAGCTTTCAACTGGTTGAAGGACAGGTTACAAAAACCGCTGTCATCCGACGCTGGGCCTATATCAATTTTGGTGCAAATTGGCGCAAGGATTTTACAATTTCAATCCCCCGCAAACGATTGCGCGGATTCCGAAAGCGTTTTGGGCGCAACCTCAGGCAACTGGAAGGAAAACACATTCGCGTTCGGGGCTGGCTTCGTGCCTTTAATGGCCCCATGATAAAAGCAACCCATATGGAACAGATTGAGGTTATCACCCCATGACGACGGACAGTAGGCAGCCCCACCAATATGCACAGGACCGAACTGGTCGCCGAATAGCTTATGGTGCCATACTCACACTGGCTTTCGGCCTTATCCTGACCAGCGTGCAGGGATGTTCCACGAACCCTGCCACCGGGAACAAGATGTTTTCAGTCTTGTCTGAAAAAGAAGAAATCAGTCTTGGACAGACGGAGCACCCCAAACTGGTGAAATCTTTTGGTGGCATTGTCCCCGACCCGGCACTGGAAAAATACGTCAGTTCCGTTGGCCAACTTCTTGCCCGTACATCCGAACTTCCCAATCTAAAATTCACCTTCACGCTTTTAAATTCCAGCGTCGTGAACGCTTTTGCCTTGCCCGGGGGGTATGTCTATATTTCGCGTGGGCTTTTGGCGATCGCCAATTCCGAAGCCGAATTGGCTGGCGTGCTCGCCCATGAAATTGGCCACATCACCGCGCGCCACACCGCACAGCGCTATAGCCAAGGTGTTTTTACAAATCTGGGTGTCAATGTAATTGGTATTCTGACCGGCAGCCGGGGCTTGGCTCAATTGGTTGGCACGGGCGCCGGATTGTATCTGCGCAGCTATTCCAGGACCCATGAATTTGAAGCAGATACCTTAGGGATTCGATACCTGAAACGCGCGGGCTTCAAACCCGAAGCCATGTCTTCTTTCCTGAAAAGTTTGCGCGCGCATTCCAAGCTTTCAGCAAAGCTGAAAAATTTAGCCCCGGGGAAAATTGATGAATTTGATATCCTGTCCACCCACCCCCGAACCATAGAGCGGGTAACCCGGGCGGCCAAAAATGCTGGTGGCGCGCCTGCATCAAACCCCATCATTGGCCGCGAGGTCTTCTTGAAAAAGATATCCGGCATGATTTATGGCGATTCGCCTGATCAAGGATTCGTTCGCGGGCGGGAATTTTTTCACCCCGATCTCCGCGTTCGATTCAAAGCCCCCGAAGGCTTTCATCTAGCCAACAGCCCAACCCAGGTTATGGGGCGTGGGCCGGACGGTGCGGTTCTTACTTTTGATCAGGCCAGCAAGCCAGGCAGACGCGAACCTTATGATTACCTGATTAATGTTTGGGCTAAAAATACCTGGCTCGCTGATAGAAAAAAACTGACTATCAATGGCATGAAAGCAGCGATGGGTTCAGGGAAAATTTCTACCAAGCAGGGGCAACGCAGTGTCCGGCTGGTGGTGGTCCGCATGGACCGGCGCAATCTATTTAGAATGATGTTTCTCACCAAGCCCAAGGCCATGAAACGCCAAGACCCCGCTTTCATTGAATCGGCGAAGTCTTTCGCCCAAGCAAGCCTTGACGAAGCATCAAAGTGGAAGCCCCTGCGCATCAAGCTATACAAAGTAAAAGCCGGCGACACGGTCAAAACGCTGGCGGGGAAAATGGCGCTTGAAAAAGAAAAGGAAGACCATTTCCGCGTCATAAACGGGTTAGGTCCAAAGGATAAACTCACCGTTGGAAAAAGGATCAAGCTGGTGACCATCGGGGGGCATTAAGCCCCCCATATTTACGGTCGGGGCATTAAGCCCCCCATATTTACGGTCGGGGCATTAAGCCCCCCATATTTACGGTCGGGGCATTAAGCCCCCCAAATATGATGTCCGAGTGAGCTGCCCTATTTTTCTGTTTCTGTTTCTGTTTCTTTTTCTTCTTCTTCTCTTTTCAGAATTTTCTCAATCCTGAGGATCGCCGATTCGTGATCCAGCTTTTCCACTGCACCAACTTCCCGTGCAAACCGTTCCAGTGCCGCTTCATAGATTTGGCGTTCAGAATAGGACTGATCTGGCTGTCCCGCATTGCGATGAAGGTCACGGACCACTTCGGCAATGGCAATGGGATCGCCACAATTAATTTTTGCCTCATATTCCTGGGCACGCCGACTCCACATCGCCCGACTGACACGGGAACGCCCACGCAGGGTTTCTAATGCACCGCCCATTTCGGATCGTGTTGCAAGCTTGCGCAATCCCGTTTCCTTGGCTTTGTTCACCGGAATGGAAAGGGTCATTTTTTCTTTTTCAAAATGAATGACGAACAAACGCAGGATATGGCCGGCAACTTTCTGATCATCAATGGCCGTGATTTGACCAACACCATGGGTCGGATAAACCACATAATCACCGCTCGCAAAATCGCCGATCTTTTTGGGCAACGGCGTTTTCGGTGGCGGCGGCATAATAATAATTGCCTTTTGCTCTGGCGCATTGGCATTGCGTCTTTGATGCGTCTGCCTCTGGTGGGCCATTTGGCGCTGAGGACTATGTTGCGCAGGCGCCGGTACGACAACTGGAGCGGCGGCGGCCTTGGGCGCTGGTTTCGCAGCAGCCTTAGCGACAGCCTTTTTCGCTGCTGGCTTTTTCGCTGCTGGCTTTTTCGCTATAGCCTTTTTCGCTGCCGGCTTTTTCGCTGCGGGCTTTTTGGCCACAGTTTTTTTAGCGATTGGCTTCTTCGCCACAAGTTTCTTGGCGACGGGCTTTTTAGCCACAGGCTTCTTGGCGACGGGCTTCTTCGCTGCTGGTTTTTTAGCTGCTGTCTTTTTAACTGCAGGCTTTTTTATCGTCTTTTTTACCATCTTGGTCTCGATCTTGTCGGAAACATAAAAAATCCGAGGCGGTTGGAATTACGAGATACGGGAAAAGTATTTTGCTTCGCACCCCATCATTTGCTGTGCGTGATGCTCAGTGAGTGACACAAAGCAAAAGCTGGCCTTAATCCACGGGCCAGCCCCCATGCGTCTTAGAATGTATGCATATCCTTAAAAATAGGTCATTCTCGCCTGAAAATTTGGCCAACCTATATCACAATTTAGCGCCGAGTTCCAGAGCAGCCAAATATCGCCTTAATCGGCATTTCCCTTGCCAGGGTTGGGGCTGAAATGGGCATCAAACTTGTTTTTGACGTCCTTCCAGTCATCGGCATCTGCAGGCGGTTTGCCCATGCGTGTGATATTGGGCCAAATTGCAGCATATTTCTGGTTAATTTCCACCCATTTTTCAAGACCGCCTTCGCTGTCCGGCAGGATTGCTTCGGCCGGGCATTCTGGCTCGCACACGCCACAATCAATGCATTCATCGGGATTAATCACCAAAAAGTTCTCGCCCTCATAGAAGCAATCCACAGGGCAAACTTCGATGCAATCCATGTATTTGCATTTGATGCAGGCATCAACAACGACATATGTCATAGGCTTTTTATCCTTTAAACCAATTCAGGCGCTTGGGTATCACAGGCCGCGCTCACCTGCAAGCCCGCTCAAGAGTCCGTTGAACCTCTCCTGGAAATCCTTTTCCAGACATCTTTGAGACGGTCTATGGCCCGGCGATCCGCCTTGGTTGGCCGGCCCGCACCCCGATCGCGACGACCGGCCCCATTGAGGGCGTCGGTTTTGCTTTTTTTATCCATTGGCGGGGACAAATCTTCATACAGTGCCTGGGCTTCGGGTGCTGGGCCACGCCGCGTGCTGATCGCAATAATGCGAACAACCCTGATATGGGGGCCTTGGGGAAAGGTCAAAACATCGTCCAAACGCACCAAGACACGGGCCTTTCCGACCCGTTCGCCATTCAATCGCAATTTGCCATCATTACAAAGCCCGGCCGCCTTTGAACGGCTTTTGAAAAAGCGCCCATGCCACAGCCATTTGTCGACCCGCTGTGTATCAGCAGCCACTATTTAGGCCCTTTTTGGGGGAATTTGATTTCCCGTAGCTTGGCAAAGGGTGAATGTTCATCCACTGCTGGCACGCTTCCCTTATGGGCCTTATGGCGTTGTGCACTTGTTTTGCTTCGCCTTTTTGCGCCCGCGTTGGATCGATTCTCAGGCTTGGCTCGCCTAGCTCGCTGTGGCGACACAAACCCAAGGCCATCGGGGCTTTCTTCGCTCTGAAAGCCAAGGGCCAACAAAACACCGACCAGATCATCCCCGTCACCGCCCACCAAACGACCCAGTTCCAGGGTCGGTGAAAACACACCTTGGCGAGCCAGTTTCCGGGCGGTGGATGCCAGAATTTCTGTCCGGGGACACGATAACAGGCGGGGGCCGAGCAAGACGTAGCCACACGCGAGGCAAAATGCGTCTTCCCAAACAGGGTCTTGGGCGGCAAGGGCTATGGTTGGTCCGGATCGGATCAATGTTCTAATGCGTTTGCTGATCTCTGATCTGGCATCACCAAAGGTCGGTTTATGATGATTGGCCCACAAAAGACCCCGAAGCCTGACCCCATGGCCTTTGTCCATGGCATCAATGAACACCGTTTTTGTCCCCATTCGCACCCCGGCCGCAGCAAGGGCCTTGCGACCTTTGGGGTCAAGAGAGCGAACAAGGGCTTCAACGTCCCCGCGCGCCACCGCGCCCAAGCCTTCGGCAAGCTGGAAAAAAATGCCTCTGGCGGGGCCTGAAATGGCGTCATTCGAGGCCCCCGCCCGGGCGCGCATCAAAGGACCAAGATTTCGCTCCAGATGGGCTGACAACCACGCGGTAAGCTTGCCCCCCAAGACTGCCGTATCTTTTGCAGACAACAGCTCACTTGATACAGGGCTAACAACGGGTGACAGAATGTCACGCCCCGGAGCAAGGGTGGCAATGCCGCGTCCTTGCCAAAGAATAAAGCCATCATCGGCAAGGCGAAAATCGCCTGATGGTGCATCAAGAATTTTCAAAAGCCTGGCCGCAATGACAGGTTTGAGCGCCGCTTGTGCAGCACCGCGAACTGCCTTGCGGGCCAGATCACCATCGGACAATCCATAGGTCATGTCTTCCCTGAACCGCAAGCCATCAAGACGCCCAACAAAATGTCCTTCGACCTTTACACGACCATCCTCTTCAATGCTGGTCACAAGCTCTTCTTGGGACTTCATGCCCTTCACAAGCGCCGTGGTGCGCCGATCCACAAAGCGTTGGGTCAATCGGTCATGCAGAGCATCGGACAATCTATCTTCAATGGCACGGGTCCTATCCCGCCAATCAACCGCATCGCGCATCCAATCTGTGCGCTGCGAGATATAGGTCCAGGTCCGAATTTGATCGATCCGCCCGGTCAGGGTTTCAATGTCACCATCTGTGCGATCCATCCGGTCCACATTGCGTGCAATCCAGTCATCGGAAAGCACGCCGCCGGCACCAATGGCGCGATATACCGAACTCAGAAAATTGACATGCTGGCCACCGGATCGACCCCGGAAATCAGGAATTTGACAGACTTCCCATAGCAATCGGACACGATCGGCATTTGTGGCCGTGGCCCTGATTTCGGGTTCTGCAGCCAAGGTTTTAAGGGCCAGATGATCCGGCCCAAGCCGCATCCCCAAAAGGCCCGGTGCCGGGGGCGGTCTGCTCAATGCCCTTAGCAAGGCCTGGGGTGAGCCGAAGTTCAATTCGCTGTTTCGCCAATAGATCGCTCGAATTTTTTCAAAATTGTGACCCTCAATTGCTTCCACCATTTCGGCGGTAAACTGACCGGTTTCTGAGGTAGTGCCAAAGGTGCCATCATTCATGTGCCGCCCTGCACGACCCGCGATTTGACCAAATTCAGCCCCTGTCAACATCCTGCGTTTGCGGCCATCAAATTTGTGCAACTGCCCAAAGGCAACATGGGTGACATCCATGTTAAGGCCCATGCCAATGGCATCGGTAGCCACCAGATAATCCACCTCACCCGATTGAAACATTGCGACCTGGGCATTGCGTGTGCGCGGGCTCAGCGCGCCCATCACCACCGCAGCACCACCACGGGTTCTGCGCAACAGCTCTGCAATGCCGTAAACCTCTGCCGCAGAAAAAGCCACCACGGCACTGCGCGGGGGCAATCTGGTAATTTTGTCGGAACCAACAAAGGAAAGGCGTGAAAACCGGGGTCTCGATATAAATTCACATCCCGGCACCAATTGGCGGATCATGGGTGCCATGGTGTCGGACCCCAAAAACATGGTCTCCCCATAGCCGCGTGCATGGAGAATGCGATCGGTAAAGATATGACCCCGTTCCGGATCACCGGCCAATTGCACTTCATCAATGGCCAAAAAGGCCACTTTACGATCAAGGGGCATGGATTCTACGGTACACAGGAAATAAGACGCATTAGGCGGAATGATTTTTTCCTCACCCGTGACAAGCGCCACCTTGTCCGCGCCCTTGATGGCCACAACGCGTTCGTAATTTTCCCGTGCCAAAAGCCGAAGCGGGAATCCCATCATCCCTGAGACATGCCCCATCATCCGATCAATGGCGAGATAGGTCTTGCCCGTATTGGTGGGGCCCAGCACGGCCGTAACCCGCGGTTCCCCTGATGCGCCAAATCTGGCGCGAACATCACTTTGAACCTGATTGTTCAGGGGGTTGTTTTCAGGTTCAAACATCAAATATTAGCCACTGCCAAATCTATCGATCAGGTGCTCAATTTGTCAAAATGATCCCGTGTGCGCCGTTCCAAACTTTTGAACGCATCGCGAAGCGCAACATAGACGTCTTCGTGAGAATGATCGGCACCATGACCATCGCCTTGGCGAACCACAATTTCGCCCTTGGGCACAACAAATTCCAGCGTGAACTGATAGAGCCTGCCCTTATTTGCACTGTGATGGGGGGCGGAAAGGGTCACATGCAAGCTGGTTGCCCGTTCACCAAATTTTTTCTCCAGCCTTTCAGCATGTTCCCGGATACGGTCATCAACAGCATCACTGTGATCGATATCACGAAATGTAATTTGCACGGACATGGTCATGGGCACCTCCAGATTTAAGCAGCTTTAACCCCTGAGGGAAGTCTAGCACCCCCTGAACAGCCCGCAACAAGTGATGGATTTTTTCTTATAACTGGGGGAGCAACAGAGACCGATATTCCTCGCTTTTGAATGGTTTTCCCAGCACGGCCCGAATATTCAAGCCCAGCATTTCTCCAAAAGGCCGAATTTGTTTCAACATTTTTTCATCATGGGAACTGGCGACAATAATGTCGCCGCCATAATTCTCTTCATCCATAAACCGCATCAATTCCAACCCATCGCAATCGGGCATGGCAAGGTCCATCGTCACAAGATCGGGGGTGTGTTCATTGAATGCGGCCCTGAAGCCCCGGCCATCATTTGCAGAAGCAACATCAAAACCTGCTTCTTCGGCGATCAAGCACATGAGATCGCAGATATCCACATCGTCATCAACGATCAGCAAACGGATTTTTTGAGCAGTTTCTATCATCGAATATTACTTTCGCTACCCCCCGGTTTTCAGAAACATTTCTTAACGGGATTTAGCCATAGCAAGGGTTGCAGCCCCGAGAATTTCCCCAGACCCCTTTGCCTGAACCAACAGGGCACAATTATCATACCCCATCTTCCGTTCCCGGGTGAGATCGATGTTCACGGTCATGGGTTTGCCCGCCCACGTCCCCACAGGCCGGAGGCTGCGCACGACGTTGGTATAGGTGATCACCTGCCCGGCATTTTCCCCGGAACCAATGTTGGCCTTATGGCGATTATCAAAGGTGATGAACCAAAGGGTCGCAGGGGTGGAAACTTTCCCGGCACCAATACTGACCGATACAGAATGGGGCCCGGCCATGACAAGGCGCGGGTGGACATTAATGGAACGGGTTTTTCTGGCCTGTTTAATCAGGGCCAATATCTGGGCACGGTTTGATCCAACCGCATGGGCGTGGCCATTGATGATGGCCTGGGGGGTTGAAACATATCGATTGCCCAACGCATTTGCATATGCGCGCTGGCGTTTTGTTATTTTTGGTTTTGACCAGGGATCACGCCACCCCAGCGCATTCCAATAATCGACATGCATGGAAAGGGGCAAAACCCCGGGGATGCCCTTAAGCTCGCCCAATAATTTATCGGCCGGTGGACACGAACTGCACGATTGGGATGTAAACAATTCCACCACGACTGGGGACGCGCCCGAAGCTGGGCTGGATGCAACGCCGGGGCGTGCAAACACAAGTGCCGCCACAAGAAAAACTGAACATAACCGAACAACAAAATAAGCCATAACCCCAACCTAATGCTGGCCTGTCAATTCTGCCAATCAATTGGGTTCACACTTTGGTGAACATCCTGTGGTGAACACTGAATCAGATGTGACCCGCTAGAACCCGAATGCGTGATCGAGGCTGAAAGCGCCGCCATTTTGGATATCGCCCCGGATCAGGCCATGATAGCCAAACAAGCGGCACGTGGTGTCCCGGATAACCACATAACCCCCACCCGCCGCATTGGCAATATCGGCATCAAACATTTCGCTCATTCGCCATAGAGAACTCCCACCACACGGGATGTTGATCTCCTTTGAGCCCAGTTCTTTGCCATCGCTTGAGAAGGCGGTCAGTTGGGTTGCAGAAACCGGGCGCCATGGCAGGGAGGCGGGATAAATCAGGTGGCAAAGCGTGTCCATACTCGAAGGTGCCAGGCGCAAGAACAACCGCGTCGTCAATCCCGGCGGGCGTTTGGTGTAGCTTTGAGGTTCATCCCGATACACCGTGGGCGTGTTGTAAATATGGGCCCCAAAGGTTGTTTCTGCCCGGTGTCCGCCGTTGCGCGCCTGAAACCGCACCAGCGCATGCAGCCACCCATCGGCCATCCCCCCATCAGAAAAATCATAGTGCAATTCCATATGGCCATAGCCCGCAGAAAGGGGTTTTTGTGCCCCTTTCAAAAAGGCATCCATATCAATGGATTTGCTGGTACGCCGTGGGATGCAGCCCAGAAATTCACGGGCAATCTCTGTGCCATCGGCATCATAGACAGCCAGGGCAATGGGCAGTTCAGATTGTGCCGTGGTCATGGGGGTGGGCAACAGTTCGGTGAAAAAATCGGCGACAGGTAAAACCGGCATGGGCAGGATATAGCCCTTGCCCATGATTTTCCCTAGTTTTGGAATGTTTTCATCCGCAACCAGATCCGTGCGTTCCACATTCATATGCCCGAAGCGGATGCGCCCGGATTTATCGGTGGCGGTGTAGCGGGGGCGCACAAAAAAGCGCCCCGCCTTGACCTCAATCTGGTCTGGCCAGGCCGCATCGGGCAGAAATTTTTCGATATCAACCGAATAAGTTCCAAAGGCTGGCACAACATCTTTGATCAAATGCACATCCTGGGACCCCATAAGGCCAAGCCCGATTTCACCGCCGGGAATATCAACGGGATGGCTGTTCTGGATCAGCAACGTCACCTGTTCCCCGGCATCGGGTGCGGGCAGGCCAGCATAAAAATCGGCCGGCCAGGCATTGGCATCATGGGTGCCGGACAAATGGGTGTCGTCATCGCTGTAGGTGTCCACCACGTATTTCATGACATCGTGGCCCTTGATACGGATGGCATGCATAAACAGCGAACCTGTAAAATCGCCGAGCCCAAAACGATCCCTGATTTCCACAGAATCAAGGGTGTAAACCGCGCCGGGGCCGGGCAAGGGTTCAATCCATTGCGCAAGTTGTTTGCCATCTTCATCAAACAACGAAAGCCAAAGTGCTGGATCGGTGGCGCCGTAAGTCCCCCAATAGTTGGCCGATGAAATTTGCGTGTGATGGCCATCGCCTTCCATGAGCACGCCAAAATTCGTCGCGAAATTCAACGGGTCCAGATAATTTTTGGACACGCTTAACATGTCATCTGGCAGGCGAAAATTATCGAAACTGACAACCTCAACACCCGCTGGCACCAGATCAGCGATGTTGGCCGCGATCACATCAGCGTCAAAGGCACAAATCATTACAACCCGGCATTGCGCATCAATGAGCTCAGTCACCGGGCGGGCGGTGATCCCCAAAATTTCAGTGTCCACATCATCCAGATTTTGGACAAACACACCGGCGATATCACAGGCGCCCAAATTATAAAAGCTGTTGAAATGTTCGGCTTGTCCCAAGGGGTCGTAGATCGCAATCGCGCCCATCGCCGACAGGCCCACCAGAAATTTCCGCGCCAGATCTGCTGTCAGCGGATGGCCATAGGCCTTGAACAAGGTGCTCCCACCAGCATTGTTGCCGGGCCGCCAGCCCTTATTGGTGAAAGTTTCAATATTCAGCGCCATGCTCAGGCCCCCATGAGAGGCCCAATTTGGGCCCTCGTATTATTTCTCCGCTTATTACTTGTATCAAGTCAGGGGGGCGCTCGGCTAGTCCCGTGATGCCAGAAACCGGGATGCGATTTCATCGGCCATCCGGGGCGTTTCCAAAAGGGGGGCCGGGTGCCATTTTGGATCAAGGATGCCTTCAAATATCCGGGTGTGGCCTTTTTCCCGCATTTCATGGTGAAACGCATCGATGCGATCAGACCCATCGCCCATCATGGCCACATAAACCGGCTTTGCCGATGCTGCCGCTTCACAGGCCATGTTGACGGAATCGCACGTCACCACCAGATATTCCGCAAGGCCCAAAATGCCCGGATATGGATTGTCATCCACCCCGCCCCAAATTGATGCGCCGGTGCCTTCAAGCGCGCCCTTCAAGGCGGCCAGATTTTTAGCCCCCGTGCGCCGCGATGGCACCACAGCAAGGCCAAACCCATGAGCCACCACAAGGGCTTTCAAACGTTCGCCCAAACGTTCCATGTCTTTAAGTCCCCAATCATAGGCACGGGTTGGGCCGCCGATCATTGCCACCACAAGAGGGCGGGCAAGATCAGCAAAGCGCGGTGCCACATCAACCCCGCGCGCAGACAGTATTTCCGGGTTCAAACCGTGGATGGACCCCAGACAATTAATAACGTTTTCGCCCGAAAGCCTGTCATGGGCCGGGGCGATCACCAGATCAAATTTTGCCGGATCAACCTTTGGATTCTGAATATGGATGGTGAAAGTTTTTACGCCCCCACCCTTTTGGCTTTCACGGGCAATAGCCAGTGCCACAGGCACACTGCGCCGCCCACAGGTGATCAGAATTTCGGGCCAGGGTGGGGTTAGGGAATCCGCATTCTGGGGCAAATATTGCAGTGGGGATGGCCATAAGGGTGCTGGCAAAAAACCCCAAAAGGGTGCCGGGACGCGCTTCGTTTCCACATCCAAACCCAGCGCTTCGGCCAAAGCGCGGGCCTGAATTTCCATGCCGATATGGCCTTCTGTCAAGGCCCAGGCACGGATGCCTTTAAGGGGGGACCCTTTAGGGGATTCAGTGGTCATGGCCAGTGATGGCCCTAATCATCCAGCAACGACCGCAGCACATACTGCAAGATGCCGCCATGACGGTAATAATCCACTTCATCCAAGGTATCGATGCGGCATTTCAGCGGCACGGTTTCAGTTGTGCCATCGGCGCGATGAATGGTCAACGGCAGCTCCATGCCCGGTGTGATGTCTTCTTCGATACCAATAAGGTCAAAGGTTTCCGTGCCATCAATGCCCAGACTTTTCCGCGTCACCCCTTCGGGGAACAGCAGTGGTAACAGGCCCATGCCCACCAGATTGGACCGATGGATGCGCTCAAACGATTCAACAATCACCGCGCGCACGCCCAACAGCATGGTGCCCTTGGCCGCCCAGTCCCGGGATGACCCGGTGCCATATTCCTGCCCGGCCATAATAATCAGCGGTGTGCCTTCATCAGCATATTTTGAGGCTGCATCAAAAATCGACATCTGTTCACCATCCGGCATATGCCGGGTGATGCCGCCTTCGGTGCCCGGCGCCAATTCATTGCGCAACCGGATATTGGCGAAGGTGCCCCGCATCATGACTTCATGATTGCCGCGACGCGCACCGTATGAATTGAAATCATGTTCGCCGATTTGGTGGCGGGTCAGATAGTGACCGCCCGGACCATCGGCCTTGATGGACCCTGCCGGGGAAATGTGATCGGTGGTAATTGAATCGCCCAACAACGCCAAAACCCGGGCACCCCGGACATCAGAAACCGGGGCCGGTTCGTGGGGCATATCGGCAAAATACGGAGGAAGACGGCAATAGGTGGATTCTTCACCCCATTGATAGGTAAGGCCTTCGGTGGTTTTGACGCCCTTCCAGGCAGCATCGCCTTCAAACACATTATCGTAGCGTGCCAGAAACATTTCTGGCGACATGGCGGCTTCGATGGCATCACTAATTTCTGCATTGGTGGGCCAAATATCTTTCAGATACACATCATTGCCGTCTTTATCCTTACCCAGCGAATCGGTGACCAGATTGCCCTTGAGCGACCCCAAAAGGGCGTACGCCACAACCAGCGGCGGTGAGGCCAGATAGTTGGCTTTGACGTGTGGATGCACCCGGCCTTCGAAATTGCGGTTCGATGACACCACGGCGGTGGCTACCAGATTGCCTTCATCAATGGCCTTTGAAACGGCTTCGTCCAACGGTCCGGAATTGCCGATACACGTCATGCAACCGAAGCCCACGATGTTAAACCCAAGCGCATCAAGATCATCCTGCAAGCCGGCTTTTACCAGATAATCCGCCACCACCTGAGACCCCGGTGCCAGAGATGTTTTAACCCAAGGCTTGCGGGTGAGGCCCTTGGCCACGGCCTTGCGGGCCAAAAGACCCGCACCAATCATCACGGCCGGATTTGACGTATTGGTACAGCTGGTGATGCCCGCCAGAACCACATCGCCATGGGTCAGATCATGTTCCATGCCCTCTATGGCAACGGACGCATTGGCATTGGCATCGCCCAGAAGATCAGGCAGGGCTTTGATGAAGGCTTGATCAGCTTCTGACAACAACACCCGGTCTTGGGGGCGTTTTGGCCCGGCAAGGGAGGGTTCAACCGTAGAAATATCCAGCGACATAGAATCAGTGAACACGGGGTCGGGGGCGCCTGGAACCCGCCACAGGCCCTGGGCCTTGGCATAGGCTTCGGTCAGGGCAATGGCGTCTTCATCACGGCCCGTGAAGCGCATATAGCGAAGGGTTTCATCATCTACTGGGAAGAAGCCACAGGTGGCCCCATATTCCGGCGCCATATTGGCAATGGTGGCACGATCGGCAAGCGCCAAATTGTCCAGACCGTCGCCATAAAATTCGACAAATTTTCCGACCACGCCTTTTTTGCGGAGCATTTCAACCACGGTCAGAACCAAATCTGTCGCCGTGTTGCCTTCTTTCATGGCCCCGGTCAGCTCGAACCCAACCACTTCGGGGATCAGCATGCTCATGGGCTGGCCCAACATGGCTGCTTCGGCTTCGATGCCACCAACCCCCCAGCCCAGCACTGCCAGACCATTGATCATGGTGGTGTGAGAATCGGTCCCCACCAGCGTATCGGGATAGGCAACGCCGTCTTCATCGGTCCAAACCACTTTGGCCAGATATTCCAGATTGACCTGATGGCAGATGCCCGCCCCCGGTGGCACCACCCGGAAATTATCAAAGGCCTTTTGGCCCCAGCGCAAGAAGGAATAGCGTTCCTGATTGCGTTCATATTCACGTTTGGTGTTGGCCTTGAAGGCATCATTCGTGCCGTAATTATCAACCATGACAGAATGATCAATGACCAAATCCACCGGCGACAACGGATTGATGCGATTGGCATCCCCACCAAGATCCAGCATCGCCTGGCGCATGGCGGCCAAATCCACCACGGCGGGCACGCCGGTCAGGTCCTGCATCAGAACCCGGGCCGGGCGATATGCAATTTCATGGTCTGAGCGTTTATTCTTCTGCCAATCGGCAATCGCTTGCACGTCTTCTTTGGTGACGCTGCGCCCGTCTTCGAACCGCAACATGTTTTCCAGCAATATCTTCAGCGACACCGGCAGACGGGAAACGTCCCCAAGGCCACCCTCAGCGGCTTCGGGCAGACCGAAATAGGTGTATGTTTTACCCCCTACTTCAAGGCTGCGTTTGGATTTGAAACTATCAACTGAATTGCTGGCCACGATTGGTCTCCTGAAATACCCAAGGGTGTAAAACCGGCAACCACGTTGCCGTCACGCCCTAATGTAACATTAAAAATCCTATGAAACCTGCGTGTTAACGGAGATTCTTCCCTTCGTCAAATTTCCTGTGCCCTAACCGGACACCCCCCATATGCCCCCAAACGTAAAAAACCACATTTCCGCCATCTTCAGGGCCTGCTTAGACCATATTTCAAAGCCCATATGATTGTGCTGGAAGTTCGCAGGATTTATCCCCTCCCCCTCAGGTGTGTGAAATTCCAGCAAAGCCTCCGCACCGGCCATTTACCCCCCGGCCGGATGCGAGAACGGCCACCGGCCCCCACCGGTGGCCGTTTTTTTACTGATTTTTATGGTATATGGAACCCATGACTGACCTGAATACAGCGACAAACGTGGAATCTTCGAACGCGCATGGCTATTTCTGCAAAGACTTGGCCTGTGTCAGGGGCGGACGGTTGCTGTTCAGCGATTTGGCATTTCGCCTGAAACCCGGCAGCGTTCTTTTTCTGACCGGCCCAAATGGCGTTGGTAAATCCAGCCTTTTGCGTGTTTTGGCCGGGTTTTTACCATCAGAACGCGGCCAATGCGGGTTTGAGTCGCCCGATTATTGGGGGACGGCCATCACGTATCTTGGCCATCATGACGGGTTAAAGCCACTTTTGACGGTTTCTGAAACGCTCAATTTCTGGATCACCCTTTCCGGGCATCTAGACCTGGATGCCCCCGATGCAACGCGCCAACGGGTCCTGGAAGATTTTGGGCTGGCGCCCATCGCCGATTTGCCGTGCCGTTATCTGTCCGCCGGACAACGGCGCAGGGTAGCACTGGCACGGACCGGGTGCGCCGCCAGCACGCAGAGCGCCTTATGGCTTCTGGATGAACCCACCACCTCCCTTGATCGCGCCAGTATCCATGCCTTTGAAGCGGTGCTGGCGCGCCACCGCGAAAAAGGCGGCATGGCCATTATCGCCACCCATTCAGAAATCAGGGCCGACGACAGTGACACCCTTGAAATCGCCCGATTTAAAACCGCCCCGGAACACGATCCCTTTTATCGTGGCCAAGACCTGGACATGGAAGCATGAACCGGTTTGTTGCGCTTACCGCCCATGATGTGCGGCTTTCCCTTCGCCATGGTGCCGACAGCCTGATGGTGATCGGGTTTTTTGTCCTGACGGTGACGCTGTTTCCCTTCGCCATCGGAAACAATCCAGCCCTTTTGACCCAAATCGCCCCGGGACTGGTCTGGGTGACGGCATTATTGGCCGCCATGCTGGCGCTGGACCGGTTGTTTCTGGCTGATTTTGAAGATGGCAGTCTGGATTTATTGGTCCTGACCGACATGCCCCTTGAACTTATTGTTCTGGCCAAGGCATTGGCTCACTGGCTGGTAACGGGGCTGCCTTTGATTATTTGCGCACCTTTGCTGGCCTTTATCCTCAACATGGAGGCGGCAGGCTTTGGGGCATTGGTCATGGCTTTGGCGTTGGGCACGCCGACGCTTACCCTGATCGGGACCATTGGTGCGGCACTCGCCCTTGGGGCGCGACGCGCGGGCGTTCTCGTTTCGCTTTTGGTACTTCCCCTTTATATTCCAGTTCTGATCTTTGGGGTGGCCATGGTCGATGCGGCAATTTCAGGGTTTGATATTATTGCGCATGCCAGCGCACTTGGTGGTTTCTTTCTGGCGGCATTGGCGCTGGCACCCATTGGTGCAGCGGCGGCATTGCGCCAGGCAACACGGTAAGGGTTGGACAACAATTCATGATTCATTTTCTTGCCAATCCCGCGCGGTTTTTGCGCATCGGTGCCATTGCCCTGCCCTGGATATGGACTGTCACTGCGGCCAGTTTTGGCGTCGGCCTTTGGCTTGCGCTGGTAACATCCCCTGCCGATTACCAACAAGGTGAAAGTGTCCGGATCATGTACATCCATGTGCCCGCGGCCTGGATGGCCTTAATGGTCTACACCCTGATCGCCGTTGCCTCTGCCATGGCGCTGGTATGGAAACACCCATTGGCCCATCTCATTGCCCGGGCAGCCGCACCCCTTGGGGCTGGCTTCACCCTTGCCTGCCTGATAACCGGCGCATTGTGGGGCCAGACCAGCTGGGGGTCGTGGTGGGTCTGGGATGCCAGACTAACCTCCGTGTTGGTGTTGTTTTTTCTTTATCTTGGGCACATGGCGCTCAGCAACGCTTTTGATGACCCCGATCGAGGCAACCGGGCAGCGGCACTGCTGGCACTGGTAGGGTTCGTCAACGTGCCGATCATAAAATTTTCCGTTGAATGGTGGGCAACCCTGCATCAACCTGCATCGGTGCTGCGCAGTGGCGGACCGGCCATTGATCCATCCATGCTGTGGCCGCTTCTGTTGATGGCCATTGCATTTGCAGGATATTTTTTCGCACTTTTGATCCTTCGGGTTCGGGCTGAAATAGCCGGGCGCAAGGTTGAAACCCTGATGGCCATGCGTGGCGATGAAGCAGGAATGGGTGGCTGATATGGAAATGATTAAAAGTATCTTTCATCTATCGGGCTATGGCATTTATGTTTGGCCTGCGTTCGCCGTCACCTTTTTGGTGCTGGTCTGGATGGGGGTCTCGACGCTCAGGCGGCTGAGGAAAAACGAAGCAAACCTTGCCCGGCTCCAGAAAATTCGTGCAGAAATTCTTGCCAACCAAGCCGAAAGTGATCCCCCTCAGTGAGCGCCACGTTAGATCAGAACCCGCAGAAGAAACGCCGCCCGCCCCTGACGGCCAAACGCCGCAGATTGTATTTATTGATTGCAGCGGCCATCATCCTTGGGCTTTCCGTGACACTTATTCTTAATGCGTTTCGCGACAGCCTTGTTTTTTTCTACACCCCAAGCGACATCGTCGGCGCAACAAAGAAGCCCGTGCCCCAAGACCGGATGATCCGCATCGGCGGTCTGGTGGAAGAGGGCAGCGTTAAAAAAACCAAAAATGCCGGCGTCAGTTTTGCCATCACCGATCTTTCAAACCGCATCGACGTTCGCTATCAGGGCATACTTCCCGACCTGTTTCGAGAAGGCCAAGGCGTGGTAACCCAGGGGAAATTTGGGCCAGATCAGGGGGGCAATAAAATGTTTATCGCCCACGAAGTCCTGGCCAAACATGATGAAACCTACATGCCCAAAGAAGTATCCGATGCCATAAAAAAATCCGGGAAATGGCAAGAAGGCGGCAAACGCGCAACGCCTAAGGTCAGTAAATAATGATTGTTGAAATTGGCCATTACGCGCTGATCCTTGCTTTCGGGCTCGCCCTTGTTCAGGCCAGCGCGCCCTTGATTGGCGCGCAAAAAAACAATGCGGTCTTAATGGACATGGGGCGCATGGCCGCCATGGCCCAGTTCTTGTTTGTCGCATTAGCGTTTGCTGCCCTGACCCACGCCTTTGTCGTGTCCGATTTTTCTGTGGCCATCGTGGTCGCCAATTCCCATTCTGCAAAACCATGGCTTTATAAATTGACCGGGGTTTGGGGAAACCACGAAGGGTCTATGGTTTTATGGGTTTTCATTCTGTCGCTGTTCGGCGCCTGCGTCGGCACCTTCGGGACCAACCTGCCACCAACCTTGCGCGCCCGCGTACTGGCCGTCCAGGGCATGATCGGGGTTGGGTTTCTGTTGTTTATCCTGACCACATCAAACCCGTTTTTGCGCCTTGATCCCGTGCCCGCAGATGGCCGGGGGCTTAACCCCATTTTACAGGATCCCGGGCTCGCCTTTCATCCGCCGTTTCTCTATCTCGGCTATGTCGGGTTTTCCGTTGCCTTTTCCTTTGCCATCGCTGCCCTGATCGAAGGCCGGGTTGATGCGGCGTGGGCGCGGTGGGTCCGGCCATGGACTTTGGCCGCATGGTGCGCACTGACCCTTGGGGTGGCGCTGGGCAGTTGGTGGGCATATTACGAATTGGGCTGGGGTGGGTTCTGGTTTTGGGACCCGGTGGAAAATGCATCCGTCATGCCGTGGCTTGCAGGAACGGCGTTGCTGCATTCAGCCATCGTTGTGGAAAAACGCAACGCCCTAAAAAGCTGGACCATCCTTTTGGCCGTCCTCACCTTTGTCCTGTCGTTGCTGGGCACCTTTATTGTGCGTTCCGGTGTTTTGACGTCCGTCCATTCCTTCGCCAATGATCCTGAACGCGGGTTGTTTATTCTGGTTCTTTTGATGATCGCTGCCGGGGGCGGCTTTGGGCTTTATGCATTACGTGCGCACAAATTAAAAAGCGAAGGCCTGTTCGCACCGATCTCTCGTGAAGGCGGGTTGGTGCTCAATAATTTGTTGCTAGGCGCTGCCTGTGCCACGGTTTTTATCGGCACCCTTTATCCGTTGTTGCTGGATGTTCTGGATGGGGGAAAGGTTTCTGTAGGACCACCCTTTTTTAACCTGACCTTCGCACCCCTTATGGCACCTCTGGTGGCCGTTATGGGTGTTGGGCCCATGTTGGCATGGAAGCGTGGCGATCTTGCCAGCGCCCTTTCACGACTGTGGATTGCTGCCGTGATTGCCGCGGTTGGTGGCATTGCCATCCTGTTCATCCATGGCGGGCCGGTCTATGCCGTTATTGGGATTGCCTTGTCGCTGTGGCTGATTGCCGGGGCGATAACGGAATTGGCAACGCGCATCCGACTGTTCAAAATTTCCGTTACCGCCAGCGCTCGCCGCCTGCGCAACCTGCCCCTTTCTGCCATCGGCATGACCATTGCCCACGGGGCAGTGGGGATTATGATCCTTGGCATCACGGCCTCCAGCGCATGGAAAATTGAACGCATTCTGGTCATGAACAAGGGCGATCAGGTCACCGTTGCCGGATATACCATCAAAATGGGGGGGGTCAATAATGTGCCCGGCCCCAATTATCTGGCGCAACGCGCAACCCTAACGGTGACCCGTTCAGAGCGCCCGGTAACGACCATGTTCCCGGAAAAACGGCGCTTTAAAAATCCGGTTCAGACAACCACAGAAGCCGCCATTTACACCACCGGGTTTGCCGATCTTTACATTGCACTCGGCGATCAACAGGTACCAAAAGCTGGCTCAACTGCCAAGGCAGGGTGGGTCGTTCGCGTCTATTATAATCCGCTGGTCCCCTGGATTTGGATTGGGGCAATCTTCATGATGCTGGGCGGGTTGGTGTCTCTTGCAGATCGCCGCCACCGGGTTGGCGCGCCCACACGGGCGGCATCGTAATGAACCGCTTTATTTATATTTTACCGGTCTTTTTTGTTAGCTTGCTGGCCGCCGTCTTTTGGCAAGGCCTGAAGCATGACCCGTCTAAAATTCCAACGCCAATGATTGACAAACCCGTGCCAAAATTTCGCGCACCCACCCTGTATGGCAAAGGTGAAATAAGCAACGCTGTCCTTAAGGGTCAGGTCACGGTGTTTAACGTGTTCGCATCGTGGTGCATTCCGTGTCGTGCAGAACACCCCATTCTTATGACCATCGCCAAATCGGGCAAGGCACGGGTGATTGGGTTGAATTACAAAAACAAACCGGCAGAGGCAAAAAGCTGGCTCAAGCAACTGGGCAATCCCTATGAAAAGATCGCCACCGATGCCAAGGGCCGCATTGCCATCGACTGGGGTGTATACGGGGTGCCGGAAACCTTCATCATCGATAAACTGGGGCGCATCCGGTACAAGCATGTTGGACCGATCATGCCCTTCCAGTATGAAAAAACCATCAAACCCCTGCTTGATCGGCTGGCGCGATGAAACAGAAAATTATCTGCCTTGTGTTGGGCCTATTTACATTGATGGCCAGTGCCACGATCCAACCCACATTTGCCGTGACCCCCGATGAAGTTTTATCCAACCCGGCATTAGAGGCCCGCGCGCGCGCGCTTTCGAAAAATTTGCGGTGTCTGGTCTGCCAGAACCAATCCATTGATGACAGCGATGCCGATCTGGCCCGCGACCTGCGCATTCTTGTCCGCGAACGGTTGGCCAATGGCGACACCGATCAACAGGTTCTGAATTTTTTGACCGCACGCTATGGCGATTTCGTCTTGCTAAAACCCCCGGTTAAACCCGCAACCTGGGCCTTGTGGTTTGGGCCCTTATTGGTCTTGGGTATAGCCATCCTTGGTATTGTCATCCGCTTGCGCCGAAAGGCCCGTGTTGATGCCCCCGCCCTTTCGCCTGAGGAACAGGCCGCTTTGAAACGCCTTATGGATAAGGGGCCATCATGAGCATCATTTTATTTCTTGCCCTTTGCGCCATGGCATTGATCGCTGGCGGTTTTGTCCTCGCCCCCCTGTTCAAGCGCCTGCCGCCGGTTGGTAAACGGGCCGCCTATGACCAGATGGTCTTCCGCGATCAATTGGCAGAACTGGAACATGATCTGGACCGGGGCGTGATCAATGCTGCTCAGGGTGAAGCGGCACAGGCGGAAATCGGGCGCAGGCTTCTTGCCGCATCCAAAGAGGCGGAACACCTGGAATCCGAACGCCATGAATCTAAACCAGCATCAGGGCGTGCGCTAACATTTGGTTTTGCATCACTGGCCATCGTGGTGCCAATTTTATGCGGTGTTTTCTATCTGTTTATTGGCAGCCCTAACCAACCGGGGCTGCCCTTCGCGGAACGCAGGGCAGAAAATACCGGCCCGGAAATGACCCTGGAGAAATTTGCAAAAATTATCTCCATGGTGGCGCGCGGCGTGGAAATGAAACCCAATGAAATTGCCGGGTGGAAAATTCTCTCAACCGGCTACCTGCGATTGGGGCGCGATGGGGATGCAGAAAAGGCATTAAGCCGCGCCCTGGAGCTCGCCAAAGGCAACGCAGTCGAGGCCGCCACCATTGCTGCCAATTTCGGCGAAGCCTTGGTTGCACGCGAAAATGGCCAGATCACCCCACGAGCCCAGCGCGCGTTTGAACGCGCCCAGGGGCTTTCTCCAAAATTGCCAAAGCCACGTTATTATTTAGGCTTGGCCCTGTTACAAAGTGGCGATGCTAAAAGCGCGCTAGCACTTTGGACCCAGCTTGCCGCCGAAGCCCCCCCCAATGCCCCCTGGCTGGGCATTTTGAAAAAACGCATTGAGCGCATCAAGAAAGAAAGACCCCAAACGCCATAAAACCGGTGATGTGCTGTTTATGTTTTCCGGGCAAGGGCCCGCAATCCTCAAAGCCCCTGCAATATCTGGGTCCGTTTTGTGGCGGCTTCTTTCTTGGTAATCAGGCCTTTTTGAAGCATTGCTTTCAAACGCTTAAGCCGCACCTCCATTGTTTGTTTTGATGCCGGGTTTGGCTGGCGTTTTACAGGCAAATTGGGCGCTGTGTCAGGGGCCATTTTTTTAGGCCTGAATGAACGCCCGCGCATAACCGGTTTGGCCAGCGATAACATAAGCGGCTGGTCAACCCCGGGCCGCCCCGGAATTTTAGCCATGCGCCGATAGGCCATGATGGCATCGCGGGTTTTATTGACCATCTTTCCATTGGCGGCGCCTGGCTTATAACCCCGGTTTTTCAGGGCATTTTGCGCCATTCGGATAAGGGATGCTTTGGCATATTTCGAGCCCCGCCCCACGGCACGGAATAAAATCTTGATGCCTTTTTTCCGGTTCTGGCGCAGCCCGGTGCCATAGTAAAACGCCCGGCCAATCGCAACCTCGGCATTGAGATTTCCCGCCGCCGCCGATTTAGCGTAAAGAAGTACTGCAAGCTTTCGATTGCGCTTAATTCCCCCCCGACCATTATGATAGATGTAGCCAACATATAATTGGGCCTTAGCACGAATGGGCGTGAGTCCTGTGCGCACAAGAGGTGCCAAATATTTCAAAGCCAAACGGTAATTCCGCGCACCATATGCACGATGGCCCAGATTAGAAAAATCTTTGGGTGATGCCTTTACAAGGCGGGCAAAGTTAGCGCGCGCAACCGATGCCTTGGTCCGAAGTTTTCTTATAATCCCGTGAGGAACAACCCATCCAAGAACCGGAGAATAATAAAATTTTGATTTTTGAACATTGGGCTTGGGCTTGATGTTTTTGCGTGCCTTAGGTTCTGGATAGGTTTTTCTTTTGGTTTTTTTTATGCGGTAAATATAACCCGAAGCCTGTGGCCAACGTTTGGCAAGCCCCTTGAATTTTGCTGCATCCCAGCGCGCCACAACTTCCCAAGTCACGAGCCAGCGGGTGATGGAAGCCGTGCGTCGGGGTTCTTGCCTTTTTTTACTCTTATAAATGCTGCCTTGTTTTCGCGTATAGGCAATAACCATCTTGTTGCCGAGTTTTAAGGGAAATAATTTTCCCTGCACCTCATCAATGCTGGTGATCCGGCTGGCGGTAGAATGAGAGCTTTCATACTTCCCCGCATAATATGTTGTGGCTGCCCCCCGCCGGGCAAAGACGATCCCGGCTTTATAGATTTCTTGGTAGGTTGTCTTCCCCGTCCAGGCCCCAGGGGTGCCAGAAAATTCTTTATAACGATATGTGATGAAGGGGCCCTTGGGTTCGAAACGATCTCGGATTTTGGTCACACCGCCTCTTCCCACGCCCTTTTTTGGTTTCCAATTTTTTCTGGTCCTCACATATGTGACGGCAACATCAGGCCAGTTTTGAAATGCCGGATGGTTTTGGACGGCGCGCACCACCGGTGCGGGAACACCAAAGGCTTTTTTCGTGCCCTCCAATGCATAAGCCGGTCCGGTGAAAAATCCCGCCAGCAATGAAAATGCGAAAGCCGCAAGGTCGATCATCTTAATATTTTTCATGCGCGTATCTGGCCCCTCAATGCTTGCTGCAATTAAAGGTCGTGCCATTAAAATTTGACGCGTGATGGGGCCAGGTGCAGGCCCCCTAGGTCACGTGTTTCCCGGTAAGGGCCGGGGGGCCGCCATGCCCATTGATGGGCGCGCGACCATTGGCGGTGGCAGAAATGGCGCCCTTATATTCTGTGCAAGGCCCAATGCAGAAGGTGATCTCGATTTTTTCATTACAACTGTTCATCAACCAATCGGCAATGGTATCCCCGCGCTTGAAAGAAACGCACCGGGTTAAATCTTCTACTTTTTTTTCAGGCTTTGCGGGCTGGAAATCATGGCGGCTGATATAATTGCTAGACCCGTCTGACCCGTCTGAGCCGCCTGAGCCGCCTGAGCCGCCTGAGCCTATAGAGCCGCTGTAATTATTGAGCCCTTGGCCATTGGTCGCCCATTTTTCAAGGTTGTTGGTGATGGCCGTGACCCGGCGGTTGGAAAGTGCCGGGGTCTTTTGGATGCCCCGGCGCGCCGCCAGTGAGGGTTTATGCCCATGGCGTCTACACTTCGTATCGTATCCGCCGCCTCGTGAGGGCGAAAAATTGGCACGCCCCCGGGCCTGCCTTTTAAAATAGGCATCACATTTAGCTTTGCCCAAATATTTGGATTTTGAACCTGGCCTGCGTGAATTGCTTGACCTGCGTGAATTTCGCGAATTGCGCGATGATGTGGAACGACCGCTCTTGGGGCGCCGGTTTTTACTCATGAGGTAATCCGTGTGTTTACTGACAAGGTCTGTCAATGCATCACCCACACCACACATGCAGGCACGCCATTTTTCATGTCCCCGGCCAATTTGGCTTTGGCCACGGCCTCTCTCGCATATTTTCCCCACCTTATTGAGCTCAGCGGCAAATTTCTTGTGGGTGAAGGTCGCCACGTCATGGGCCGATAATATTCTTTGATACCAGCGCCGGTACACCGAAGGATGTTGGGATTTCCATTTTTGACAACTGGGACTTATAGCGGCAGCGGGGCCAGCACTTGTCGCGACCAAAAAAGTCCCTAGCAGACAAAGCAAAAATCCGGTTTTAAAAACGCGTCGCTGCATTTTATCCCTCCCGAAAGACACTTTAGCCATCTTTGCCAAATGGCACGACGGACCCTTGATGCGCACTTGAAATCGAAAAATACTAGGCTTTCTGGGTCAATCAGACAAGTTTGGGCCTGAAATGAAGGGGTTAGCCAGCCGCCCCAGCGTGCGAACGGTAAAACCCGCTTACCCGCAAGGCATTGAAAAGATGGTGGAGCCGAGCGGGATCGAACCGCCGACCTATACGTTGCGAACGTATCGCTCTCCCAACTGAGCTACGGCCCCACAAAAGTTGGCGGATAATGTGTCTGAGAGATGCCCCTGTCAAGTATGGCAAACCATCGGATGGGCAATCGGGGCGGCAATATCTTGCCAGAATGCCCAACCAGACAACAAAGGGCCGCAGCGGTGCTTGATTCCCGTTCTTATCGCCGCTAGGTTTCCCCCCATCACGCACCGTCCATAATATGTGCGGTGAGCCGTCAAAAATTATGAAACCCCAAATGGAGACACGGACCCGATGCAATCGCTTTTGATTCTGATTGATACAATTCTGGGCATCTATACGTGGCTTTTGTTCATTTGGGTGATGATGAGCTGGCTGGTGTCTTTCGATATCATCAACACCCATAACCGCTTTGTTTATCTGGTCATGGATTTTCTGCATCGCATTACCGCCCCCCTGATCCGCCCCATTCAGCGCATGGTGCCAAGCATCAGCGGCATCGATGTTTCCCCCATTATCCTTATTCTGGGCATCTGGTTCATTCGTAATCTGATGCATGAATATCTCTGGTAAAGACATCGAAGTTACCCCTGTGATCCCTGTATCCATTTCCAAGACAGGTGATGGGGTTGTCATTCCAGTTCGGGTAACCCCGGGGGCGCGGCGCAACCAGATCATGGGCACCAGGGATGATCCCAATGGCACCACGCGGCTTCGGGTCAGTGTCAGTGCCATACCGGAAAATGGCAAAGCCAACACCGCCCTGATTTTGCTATTGTCAAATGCATGGCGGCTGCCTAAATCCAGTTTTTCCATATCATCTGGGGCTGGCTCTAAACAGAAAACTGTGCAAATTTCAGGGGATCCTGATCACCTTCTTGAACGCATCCATCATGGGGAAGACAAGTGAACGATAAAGGCAGCGCAAGCATCATAGACGGCAAAGGTTTTGCAGCGGACTTAAGGGCCAGAATTGGTGCCGCCGTCAGCCAGATCAAAGACAGCCATAACATCACCCCCGGCCTTGCCGTTGTTCTGGTCGGCGAAGACCCCGCCTCTCAGGTCTATGTCCGTAACAAGGGCCGCGCCACCGAGGGTGCGGGCATGGCTTCTTTCACCCATCAGTTATCCAAAGATATCAGCGAAGATGAATTGCTGGGCTTGATTGCCAAACTGAACAACGACGATGCTGTTGATGGCATTCTTGTGCAGTTGCCCC
>Ga0233439_10001632_pt1 | contig 27820 bp, 27 predicted proteins | sample SI_123_September_6_FD_182713 | JGI IMG/M metagenome (GOLD analysis project Ga0233439, IMG submission 182713) | Seawater microbial communities from Saanich Inlet, British Columbia, Canada - SI_123_September2016_100_MG | ecosystem: Environmental > Aquatic > Marine > Inlet | place: Canada: British... | reverse complement strand
TACCTTTTTTCAGTACTTTCTTCATGACATGGCCTCCTTAGGTTGGTTTGGGCTTTTATCGCTAAAAACCATTCAAACTTACGTGAGGTCATGTTCTAATTTCAACTAACTTTGGGGCAAACCCCTTATCCTTCCAGAATATTATAAACAGGCTTGCCTGAACTGTCATGGTGAACCCAAAGGATCTAAAGATATTACCGGTGGTAAAAAAGAAGGAGGAAAACTGGGAGAGTTAGGTGGCGCAATTAGTTTTGTGATTTACAATTGAATAATAAGAGGACTAAATTATGAAACGCCTTAAATTGAGTATTGGGGTAAAGATTATGCTCCTCAATGGCTTTATTCTCCTCTTACTTGCTGGATCTCTTCTCTATATCTACAACGAGTTGGGGAAAGCAAATTCTGTTATTCAGCATCAGCAGGACTCCCTCAAAAGACTGGAGGCAGTGAGTACTGCCTCCAGTACTTTTTCTCTTCTACGTTATTGGATGACCGACCTTGCGTTAAGTTGGCAGAATGAAGCCGAAGATAACGCAATGGCCAACAAGGCCAAGCTGGAAAAATTATTTTTGGGATTTAAAAAATCAGATCCCAAGCTGGTTGCAAATATTCAACCCAAGGTAGATTCATTTACAGAAAAACTGATGTCCTCGGTGGATTCATACATTGATGAAAACCGGGTTTTGGGCAACTCAATGGTGGCCGAAGGCCGAGTCGAGGCACTGTCTATTGAAGGTGAGTTAGATAAATTGCTCATAAAGGTGAAAGGCGATGTTAACCAAGCGGGAAAAAAGGTTGTAGAAGCCAATGCCGCTATTCAAAAACTGTCTCTCACATTAATTGCAATAGCCACTGCTCTGGGGGCTTTTTTATCCATTATGTTTTCGCGGTCTATGTCACGACGTTTGCGGGAAACAGCTGGGAAAATGAGTTTGATTGCCAAAGGTGATATAAAGCAGGATGATTTAACTATTAATTCCAACGATGAAATAAGCCAGCTTCGATTGAGCTTCAATCAAATGACCGACACGATGCAAGAGATAGCGCGACAAGCTGAAGATATTGCAGAAGGAAGGTTGGATCAAAAATACAAATTGAAAGGTGATCTGGCAGATGCATTTGGGACTATGACACAGCAGCTTTTGGATAAAGAAGAGTCAGATAAGGAGATGAAGCAGATAGCTGCACTTATGGAGAATAATCCCTCAAATATGATGTTTGCGGATCATGATTTTATTGTGAGATATATGAATCCCTCTTCAATTGAAACATTGAAAACCATCGAACAGTATTTACCAGTTAAAGTAGAAGAAATAATCGGAAATAGTATAGATATATTCCACAAGAACCCTCAGATGCAGCGAGATATTCTTAGCAAGCCAGAAAACCTGCCTCATAAAACTCAGATTCAAGTTGGCCCCGAAATTCTTTCATTGAATATCAATGCAAATATGGATACTGATGGAAAATATTTAGGCCCGTTGGTTGATTGGGCGGTTGTGACGGAGTCTTTCAAGGCTGAAGAAAAAGCCAAAGAAGCTTCTGACCGTGAACAGCAGCAGGCTGAAGACTTGAAGCAGAAAGTTGATAGTATGTTGGCGGTAGTAAATGCGGCCGCTCACGGTGACCTGACTCAAAAGATTACAATCAATGGCAATGATGCCATTGGGCAAATGGGTAAGGGCCTGGGAGATTTGCTTTCAAACCTTCAAACCAGTATTTCCAAAATTTCTGAAACGGCTAAAACTCTTGCGTCTTCTTCAGATAAAATGAGTTCGGTCAGCCAGAATATGGCGGGTACCGCCGAAGAAACTTCTGCGCAAGCTAATGTTGTGTCAGCCGCTTCTCAGGAGATCAGCAGGAATGTGCAAACCGTTGCTACGGGTACAGAAGAGATGGGCGCAAGCATCAAAGAAATCGCTCAAAATGCTAATGAAGCTGCAAAGGTTGCAGCTTCAGCGGTAGACGTTGCTTCATCGGCAAATAAAACGGTGAGTAAATTGGGTGATAGTAGTGCTGAAATTGGTCAGGTAGTAAAAGTCATTACCTCCATTGCTGAACAAACCAATCTTCTGGCGCTGAACGCAACCATTGAAGCAGCAAGAGCTGGGGAAGCAGGCAAAGGCTTTGCCGTGGTGGCTAACGAAGTAAAGGAGCTTGCTAATCAAACTGCTAAAGCTACCGATGAAATAAGCTCTAAAATCCAAGCCATTCAGCAGGATACCAGTGGCGCTGTAGAAGCGATTGCTGACATTAGTCAGATAATTAACCAGATTAGCGATATTTCCAATACCATTGCTAGTGCTGTTGAGGAACAAACGGCGACTACGGCAGAAATTAGCCGTAATGTCGGTGAAGCCGCTAAGGGAAGTAATGAAATCACAAACAACATAAATGGTGTTGCCCAAGCTGCTGAGGATACTTCTCAGGGAATCGGGCAAAATCAGGAAGCTGCAAGTGAGCTGTCAACTATGGCTGCGGATCTTCAAAAACTGGTAGGACAATTTAAGTATTAAAAATCGAATACCCCCCCCATCGGCCTTTTGCAATATAAAAGTTTTTATTGTGAGAGGCCGAATTTTCCCCTCTTTTATTCAACTTGATATTTTCGGCTGCATCCCATAAATTACATTAAACCCCCAATTTCCTTTTGTAAGGTGAGCTATAAAAGCTGTCTCCTAAATAGGAAGGTTTGGGGGTTCGTTTTTTCTGGTTTAAAACGGGACAAAAAAATCTTTAGGAATAAAATTTTCTCTGGAGTCATTTCAATTGAGTCACGGATTATTGTTAGTTTTTGAAGGAATTGATGGTACAGGTAAGAGCACTCAGTGCAGAATGCTGGCCGAATTACTAAGCCAAAAAGGAATCGCCAATATCGCTCTAGCTGAACCCACCCGAGGAGAATGGGGGATGAAAATCCGCCGTCTTTTGACAGAGGGAAGAAATGGGGTCAGTCCAGAAGAAGAGTTGGCATGGTTTATTAATGACAGGAAGCAAGATGTAGAGCTAAATATTAACCCTGCATTAAAACAGGGAAAAGTGGTGCTGATGGACCGTTATTATTTTTCGACAGCTGCCTATCAGGGAGCCTTAGGGTTCGACCCAGAAAAGATAAGAAAAGATAATGAAAAGTTTGCTCCACAACCGGATAGGGTTTTAATTTTTCATAACTCTCCTGAAAAAAGCCTGGAAAGGATTGAATCTTCCAGAGAAGGTAAAAGTGCTTTTGAAAAACAGGATTATTTAATGGATGTGCAGAATATTTTTAAAAGCTTCGCTGGCAAAAATATTCGGTTTATATCCAGTGATGTATCTTTAGAAAAAGTTCATGAACAGGTGCTGCAAGAAGTTCAGGACCTTTTTGAATTGAAATTATGAAACGTTTTGTTATTGCTATTACCGGCGCGAGCGGTGTTTGCTACGGAAAAAGATTATTTGATTGTTTGAAAACTCAGTCAGAAGTCCATGTGATTATTTCTGAGCGAGGGGCTGAACTATTGAATATTGAATTAGATTTAAAACCCTCTTATTTTAAGGGCGAAAACGTAACTCTTCATAAAACTACAAGAATCAACACTTCTATCGCCAGTGGTTCTTTTCGGGTTGATGGAATGGCCATCGTGCCTGCAAGCATGGGGACAATAGGAAGAATTTCGGCGGGTGTCTCCACAAACCTGATCGAACGAGTGGCAGATGTGATGCTCAAAGAAAAACGAAAATTGATAGTGGTACCCCGAGAAGCTCCTTTAAGTACTATTCATCTAAAAAATCTTCTTTCATTGGATCAAGCCGGTGCCCTTATTCTTCCTGCATCTCCGGGTTTTTATCAGGGGCAAAACTCAGTAGAAAGTTTGGTGGATTTTGTTGTGGCAAGAATAATGGATCAGCTAGGCGTCGAACAAGATTTGATGCCTCCCTACGAGGTCTGAAAGGGTCGCTTGCCATGATTTACCTGGACAATGCCGCGACCACCCCAATGGACCCTAAAATCATTTCCTCTTTACAGAATGATATGCACGATCAATTCGCCAATAGCGGAGCGGTCTATGGCATTGGGTTGGATGCCAAAAAGAAAATAGATGAATCCACGGAAACGATAACTGCTGCTTTAGGAATTCCTGCTTCTCATAATTTGGTTTTCACGAGTGGTGGAACAGAATCAAACAATCTTTTTATAAAGGGTCTTTGTTTTCCGGATAAAAAAACGGCTTATCTTGGTTTAGAGCATCCAAGTATTACTGAAACCTTACAATCATTTAAGTCCTTTGACAATGAACCGGTTTCTTTGTTGGAATATAATAAGGAAGGACGACTTGATCTTTCCTGTCTTCCACTCCTGAAAGAAAAACGCATCAGGCTCCTTTGTCTCTCACATGTAAATAATGAACTTGGAACCATTAACGACCCCGTCCCTCTGATTTCTAAAATGATAACGGAGGCACCACAGACCCGCCTGTTTCTTGATGGTGTGCAGGCCATTGGCAAGGTTAAGCTCGATAAAGCTATGTGGTCAGGTTTGGCGGGCTACTCCTTGTCTGCCCATAAGTTTCATGGACCCAAAGGCATTGGTTTGTTGATTTATGATTCGCGATTAAAATTGAATCCGCAATTGCATGGAGGAAAACAACAATTTAGTGTTAGAGCAGGAACCCTTCCGGTTCCTTTAATAATAGCTCTGGCTGAGTCCATTAAATTGGCAACCGAGCAACAAGAAGCCGCGCAAAATATAATTCGGAATCTTCAAAAATATTTGCTGGATGGCTTGAAAGAGCTAGAAATACCTATTTTGATTAATTCTCCATTAAATGATCATCAATCACCGGCGATTGTAAATTTTAGTTTTCCGCCAGTGGAAGGGGAGGTCATGTTGCACCATTTAGAGGAAGAAGAAATTTATGTGGGTATGGGGAGTGCTTGCAGTGCCCACTCGAAGGAGCCTTCTAAAATTCTCATTGGAATAGGTTTGACAGATGAACAGGCACGTTGCAGCTTAAGAGTTTCTTTTTCGCGGCATAACACAATAAATGAAGTCGAAAAGTTTCTTAATGCCTTTAAAGAAGCTTATCGAAAGCTTTTGCCCACCTTTATAAAGAGACAAATAGATCGATGAATGAAAAAAGAACTATATTGATTCGATACGATGAGATCGGATTAAAGGGGCGGAATAGAAAATATTTCGAAAAAACCCTACTTAAAAATATCAAACGTTCTTTACCGAAGGATAAGGGTATTGAGTATCGAGTGCCAAGAGGACGAATTTTAGTTGACGTACCTAAGTCCGCTGTCGAAGTGTGTACGGACCAATTAAAGATTATTCCAGGCATTGCTTCCTTTAGTATTGGGATTTCGGTGGATCCCGATTTTGAAAAAATGGCAGCGTTGGGTATTCAGTGGATCGAGCCTTTACTTAACACTAGAGATAAGTTGAATTTTTGTGTGAGAACGCGACGATCAGCAAAGACTTTTCCTCACACATCGCCAGAAATAAATTTTGAGGTGGGTTCACGCATAATGACTCAACTTTCCTCCAAAGGACTTATTGTAAATATTAAGGAATCGGAATTTACCCTTGAGATAGAAATTGGAATTAACGAAACAATTATTTTTGACAACAGGCATCCTGGCTTATGTGGGTTGCCAGTAGGAAGCTCGGGAAATGTTTTGTGTTTGTTGTCGGGCGGTATTGATAGTCCTGTTGCGGCATATCTAATGGCTTGCCGTGGTTGTAGAGTGCACTTCGTCTTTTTTGACAATCAACCTTTTTTAGGTCGTGGGGGATACGAAAAAGTATTGAAACTGGCAAAAAGCATTAATCGCTATCAAGGTAGGGCAAAGCTATTTGTTGTTCCTTTTCAAGACATCCAAGTTGCAATTAGAGACCATTGCAGGGAAGAGAATCGAGTTGTCCTTTATAGAAGAATGATGTATCGCATTGCGGATGCGATTGCAAAACAATTTGAAATGCCTGGATTGGTTACCGGAGAATCACTGGGCCAGGTGGCATCACAAACACTCGAAAATCTTGCTGCTGTGACTTGTGTAACCTCTATGAATATTTTGCGTCCCTTAATAGCAATGAACAAAGAAGGGATTATTAAGTATGCAAAGGAGATTGAGACTTATGAAGTTAGTATTGAACCTCAGCCCGATTGTTGCTCGGTCTTTATGCCCGCGAGCCCTGTCACACGAGGGAAAATTCCGATTTTGGAAAATGATGAAGAAAGAATTTCGTTAGTAGAATTACAAGAGGAAGCAATAAGGGATATGGAAACTATAAATGTAGACCTTTTATGATGGCTGTAATTTTTTTACTACAGGAAACTTAGGCTGTTCTTTTAGTAAGTCTGCGATCGTTTTATTTTTTAATGGGTGTATTGTTGCTCCAGCAATTTCACTGAGCGGCTCAAGCACAAAACGTCTTTGGGCCATTTCAGGATGAGGTAGGGTGAGAGTTTTAGAATTTATTATTTGCCCTTCATAATCCAAAATATCCAAGTCAATGATTCGGGGTCCCCATTTTTCTTTCCTGACCCTGCCCATTTGAATCTCAATTTTAAGGAGATGCTGCAGAAGTTCTTCGGGGTTAAGGTTTGTTTGGACTTCCACTGCAGCGTTAACGAACCAGGGCTGATCGGATTTTCCGATGGGCTCTGATTCGTATAGTGACGACTGCGCAGCAACTCTAATTGTCTTTGATTTGCTTAAAAATGAAATTGCTTTTACACAGTTCTCTGCTGGAAAGCCTAAATTAGATCCTATTCCAATTAAAGCCTTATGGCTCATTGAGAACTACCTTCGAAAAATCTCTTTTGATTAAAATTCAAATTCAACTTTTGAAAGTCGGGCTTTAATTTCATTGATTATTCTTTTTTCCTCTTCTTCACCTTTGGCTGCAAAGGTTGCTGAAAAGCGGATGTAGTTTCCTACATTGTCCCAGGGAACAGTTGAAATTAACATTTCAGTGATTAGGTATTGGGAGAACTCTTCACCATTTTCAAACTTTTGGCCGCCCTTAATTCCTTTAGGGGCGCCAACGTAAAGAAAGAAGGTTCCGCCAGGCATTTTTGCGCTAAAACCAACGCTGTTAAGAGCATCAACCAGTAGACTCAAACGGCGTTTGTATTTTGCAACCGTTTTTGCTGTGATACCGGGATTCTCTAGAGCATAAATTCCAGCTTTTTGTATGCCGGCAAACTGGCCGGAGTCGATATTATCTTTTACAGCCGCGATGCCTTTAACAATCAATTCGTTTCCCACAACAAATGCTATGCGCCAACCGGTCATATTGTAGGCTTTGGAGAGAGAGTGGAACTCTACTCCTACATCCATGGCGCCGGGAATGGATAGGAAACTTTCAGATTCCCCTTCATAAGTAAGAGCTGCATAGGCAGCATCTTGCATAACGGTGATTTTATATTTTTTAGCCAATTGAATTACTTCTTCATAAAACTCTCGTGTGGCTTTTGCACCGGTAGGATTGTTAGGGTAGTTTAAATATAAAATTTTGGTGCGTTCAAGGGTGCTGGCATCAATGGCTTTAAGGTCAGGTAGGAACCCATTTTCCTCAGTTAAAGGAAGGTTGACAACTTCCCCTCCTAAATATTGTGCATGCGTTCCCATAACAGGATAACCCGGAACCGTCATTAAGATAACATCCCCTGGATTTATAAAAACTGCAGGAGTCATAGCAAGCCCAGGTTTTGATCCAATGAGATGGTTGACATGTTTGTTTGGGTCTAAACCCTCCACTCCAAAAACATTTTTCATATAGCTGCATGCTGCGGATTTGAATTCATCTATTCCATTATCTGTATATCCGCGATTTTCTGGTTTTGCTGCTTCGAGTTGCAAGGCCTTAACCACACCGGGATCAGCCATTTCATCCGGTTCACCAACACCCAAATCGAATAACTCTTTGTCGGGATTGGCATCTAGAGCAGCACGCTTTGCTCTTTTAATTTTTTCAAATTTATAAATTTTAGTATCCTTACCAAACTGACTTCCACCTAGGCGTTCGGCAAATAGGGATTGAATATAACTTTCGTCTGACATGCTGAAACTCCGTTATTAATAGAGAGAATAAATAAGCGAAAAGAATCGCTCAATCTAGCCAAAATCACCTGTCGTGTCAAGAGGTTCTGCTGGCTTGCTTGGATTATAGAAAATTAATTTTTAGTGGATACTCCTGCACCTTTGAAAGTTGCCATCTCGTTATAAATCTTGACTGCAGATTCGATGAGATTTACTACCAGTAAGGCTCCTGTACCTTCGCCTAATCTCATATTTAAATTTAAGAGGGGAGGGTAACCTAATAAATCGAAAAATACTTGATGGCCTTTTTCGGAAGATCTATGGGATGGGAAAATGTAATCACCCGCAGAGGGGCTCATTTTTAAGGCCAAAATAGCTCCGGCTCCTGAGATAAAACCGTCTACGACCACGGGAATTTTATGGGCGGCGGCGCCTAGGATTAAACCTGCAATTCCGCCAATTTCGAAACCTCCAACCTTTGTAAGGATATCTATCGGATCATCAGGGTTAGGTTGATGAAGTTCGAGGCCTTTTTTTATGGTGGCTATTTTTTTGTGCAAGACCAAATCATCTATACCTGTACCGCGTCCAGTCACTTCTTCAACTGTCTTTTTCCCAATGATTGAATAAATGGCTGAACTGGATGTTGTATTTCCAATTCCCATTTCTCCCGTTGTTAGAATATCGACCCCTTGGGATGCAGATTGACTGGCAATTTCAATTCCCGTAGCTATAGATAATTCGCCTTGTGATCGAGTCATGCTAGGTTCTTTTGAAAAGTTTTTAGTGCCTGAATCAATTTTTCTGTGCAGGAGATCGGGATGATTTTTGAAATCAAAGTTTACTCCAATATCAACAATGGTTACATCTGCATTAATATGGTTTGCCAGAACATTTACAGCTGCTCCCTTATTAATAAAATTCATCACCATTTGTGGTGTCACCTCTGAAGGGTAGGCGCTGACCCCTTCTTCTGTAACACCATGGTCTGCAGCAAAAACGACGGTCGAAATATTTTTGAGTGTGGATGTTTCACCATTGCGAATAGCAATATATCTTTTTGCAAGTTCTTCTAGCTGACCCAGACTTCCTTGGGGCTTGGTAAGCATGTCCAAATGAGACTGTGCTTTTTCCAATAAATCTTTAGAGACAGGTTGGATTTGCTCAAGTGTTTTGGATATAACTTCCTGCATATAGAAACTTTATAGAGGTAAAGGCTAGAATAGAGTTAACAATAAAATTTGAGGCCGGGTCATTTAACCTTCTTCCTCTTCTTCTTCGGGCTCTAGTCCTGCTGTTTTTTGTGAATAGCGAAGGTATTTAATGATTTCGGTAATCTCTTCAGTCGTTACGTTTCTTTTCTGAGGCGGCATTTTATCTGTGCCATTCAATATTGTTTCCCGGATGTCATCATCAGTAAAATTAGGAGCTAGAAATTCCTCGTCGATCAACCTCGGTGCCTTTGTGTTTTTTCCCATCCCATCTGAGCCATGACAATTTGAACATATTTTGTGAAATGCATTTTGTCCTTTTTTATAAGCTTCAGGTACTTCAAGCGTTGGTTTGGGTGCACAGGAGGTGACTAATAACAGGGTTGCGGTGGTAAGAAAAACCAGTGGATAAAATTTCATTAGTATTTATTAACCTTTCTTTTTCACAATATCAATGACTCCGTCATGATTGTTGTCGAGCTCAACTCGCACTAAATTTCCTGATGAGTCGTACTTTTCCCAACGATCTACCCTCCCATTAAAGTTGGTGTCATATTCTGCTTTTTCAAGGCGGGTGGAGTGCTTGAAAAATTGCCATTGATCGGCATTTCCATCATTATTGGTATCGAAGGCAGCAGATTCCAACTGTTCGTTTTCTTTAAACGTTTCCCAGCGATCGATTTTCCCGTCCCCCGAAGTGTCATAATCAACCTTTTGCAATTCTCCTTCTTTGGAAAAGAACTGGAATACATCAAGTTTTCCATCTTTGTTTTCATCGGTCTCAAGTCGGATGATTACTTTTCCCTCGAAATAAAATTCTCGCCAATCTATTAGGCCAGAATTTCTGGAATCTTTATCAATGTGTGTGAGATTGAACTCTTGGTCGTAGTATTGAATTTGATCAAGTGTTCCATCAAAATTCCGATCCAGTTCTACCTGGATTGGTTTATCCTGGCCGTTGTATTTATCAACCTGATCAACTTTTCCATCACCGTTTTTATCGTATTCGATTTTTAACAAATTTCCCTCTGGCGATTTGTGGTGCCATTGATCCAGTTTTCCGTCTGCATTACCGTCAACTTGAAATACCTCTGCATTAAGAGGGGAGGTGAGCAGGTAGAACAAAATTAAGGTGGTTTTTATGGATAATATTATTCGCTTCATGACTCGGGTAGTATAAATGAAATTGATGTATTGAACCTAATAGAATTGAGCTTTCAGTATCAGGAAATTTGAATCGGGATGGGTTCTCTTTTTTGAATAATTTACCAGAAAATAAATAAAAGCTGGTACAAACCGGCAAATAATGTGAGGGCTAAACTGGCAGACACGAACATGATCTTTTGAGAGTTGGTTATATCTGCTATTTCGGGTTTTCTTATGGCTTCCCCTAGTAGAGGTTTATTATTTTGAACCCCCGAATAATAACTTGTACCTCCGAGTTGAATTCCCAATGCTCCTGCTATTGCAGCCTCGGAAATCCCAGCATTTGGGCTTGGGTGTTTACTCCCATCCCGACAAGCTATAGCCCATGCTTTTGATCCGTTAAAACCGCAAAGAGCCGCGCCTGCTGATAGGGTGGGTATTGCTAGACGAGCGGGCAGCCAATTAGCCAAATCATCCAGGCGGGCCGAGGCCCAGCCAAAATCAATGTATTTTTCATTTTTATATCCAAAAAGAGAGTCCATTGTGCTAACAGCTTTATAAGCGATCGCTAAGGGCGCTCCTCCTATAATGGCAAAAAATAAAGGCGCTATGATACCGTCAACAGTGCTCTCGGCGACTGTCTCTACTGCAGCACGGGCAATTTCTTCTTCATTGAGGTTTTGTGTATCTCGACCCACAATATTTGCGAGGCATTTCCTGGCCTCTGGTAAATTTTTTTCTTTCAGGAATTTATAAACTGGCAGACTTTCATCAACGAGGCTGCGAATAGACAGGCTTGTATATATAAAAAATATGGAACCCAAAATACCCGCAAATATATGGAAGAAGTTCAAAAGGGCGATGATCATAAAAACTGCACTGTAGCTAATGAGGACTACAAAAATTGTTGTAGCTAATCCGGCCATTTTTTTATTACTTATTAATCTCAGGCTGAATGCTTCCAGTTTATAAGCTAATCGCGCGATTAATTTTACCGGATGCGTGTAACCCCTAGGGTCACCCAGTATCAAGTCCAAAATAAAAGCTAAAAACACTTGTAAAGCCAGGCTCATTATTTACTTTTAGTGCATCCATTGAACATTGAAAAAACCAACTAGCGGGGAAATTAAACCCCTATTATTTTAGATATTTTTTTCATGTTCACGGACTCTGTTAACAATTCGCTCAGTCTATCTAATTCATTCTGTCTGAACTGAGTGAAATCGAAGGGTTGTGAGGGCATTTCAATCTTTCGTTTTTCTCTCACATAGCATAGTAACGATTGACGAAAAGAATCATTGTCAAAAAATCCATGGAGATATGTACCCAGAACGGTGCCATCTTGATTTGTGATGCCACTGCTCATAGAGCCCTCCCCCTTGCTTGTAAAAAGGGTAGGGTAGGAAGTGTTGAATGTGGTTCGTCCCATATGGATTTCATAACCCTGACAGGATAATCCTTCGGCGAATAATTTACTTTTTAGCGTGGTCAAGTCAACTTGTCGCGTTAGTTTTTCGGAAGCCATTGTGGTTTCTACATTAAATAGTCCTAATCCCATTGCTTCTTTATTGCGGCTTTCTAAATTATTGGGATCTTTAATTGCTTTGCCAAGCATTTGGAATCCACCACAAATTCCCATGATAAAAGACCCATTTCCGTGGGATTTTAATATTTCCTTTAGCATTCCTTGTTCGCTTAAGTAAATCAAATCATCGATAGTATTTTTACTGCCGGGAAGGATGATTATATCTGGATTGCCCATTTGTGAAGGATGATTAATATAGCGGATCGTTATAGAGGGATCGTAAGCCAAGGGCGAGAGGTCAGTAAAGTTCGATATTCTTGGTGTCCAAATCACAACTATATTTAGGACTCCTTTGGCATCCGGCTTTGATGAATAGGTCCATTGTGGAAGGGTGTCTTCTTCATCTACTACCAGATTTTTTGAATAGGGGATAATTCCCAGGACAGGCTTTTTAACCATATCTTCAAATTGTTTTACGCCGGGTGTTAAAAGATCGACATCGCCTCTGAACTTATTAATGATGAATCCTTGCACCCGGTTTTTTTCGCTCTGAGTTAAAAGGTCATAGGTTCCCTTCATCCATGCAAAGACACCACCACGGTCAATATCTCCTACAATCAAAACCGGAGAGTCAGATTCCTCGGCAATGAACATATTCACCAGATCTGTTTTTTTTAAATTTATTTCAGCGGGGCTACCCGCACCTTCGATAATAACTAAATCGTATTTCTCTCTTAATTGTTTTAACGCAGAAAGAACTATTCCTTTGTGTTTTTCATGATGAGCGTAATAATTTTTGGCGTTGCGAGATTCACCCGGTTTTCCCATTAGAATAACTTGCGAATTATTATCTCCAGAGGGCTTAAGTAAAATTGGGTTCATGAGGACATCAGGTTTGATACCGCATGCTTCTGCCTGGAAAGCCTGGGCACGCCCCATCTCATCCCCGGTCTCTGTTACGAATGAATTGAGAGCCATATTTTGGGCCTTGAAGGGCGCTACTTTAAACCCAGCCTTGTGGAAATATCGGCATATGGCGGCAGTCAAAATACTCTTGCCGACACCCGAGCCTGTTCCCTGTATCATTAATGTTTTAGCTGTCATTTAAACGGGCCTTTTTATTCCTTAAAAAAACTGCAAATTTCGGCAAGATTTTCAGCATTCAATTCGTGTGATTGGGATGTCTCTTTAATTTTAACTTCGTGACCTTTGTTTTTCATTTCTTCCAGAGCGTAATCGGCGAGGAAAGAAGGCACTACCTCATCGTTAGCGCCAAAAATTCCAAGAATCTGTTTAGGAGATTGACTAACAGAAGCTGATGGGGGTAATTCAGGTAGAAATCCACATACAGAAGCTATTTTAAAAACTTTATTTGACCCTAAGAGCGCATAAACCAGAGAAGCGGCTCCTCCCTGTGAAAACCCCCAAAGGGAAACTTGATGGATTGAGGAATGGGTGAAATGGTTTTGTGCAGATTGAATCATCTCATCTGTAAATGTTAAGAACGCTTCTACCGATTTTGGTTGGCCGGGTCCATCTTTCCACCAGCTCCAGAGCCCTTCTCCTGCATCCACAGGACCCTCCGGGAAAATTAAAAGGGTGTTATCGAGTTTTAACCGATTGCCTTGCACGAGCATATTTTCTGCGGTCGACCCAGCCCCATGAAAACCTATGAGCAAATTAACCGGTTTACTTAAGTCTAAATCGGGTTCACCTATTATTACTTTCTTATTGTTCCATAAAGTATTTTGGTATTGAATCTTCATTGTTTGAGGTTTATTCCTGAGATTTAAGAATTTTAGCGGCCAGTGACTTTGCTTCTTCAAAGGTTTTTATTTCTCCAAGAATCTGGGCGCGCTGGATATTTTCGAGCACATTCGCTAATACAGGAGAAGGGGGGATATTAAATAATTTCATTATATCATTTCCATTCATCAAGGCCTTTTCTTCTAAGATAGGAAGATACCGCATGAAATAAAAATCTAAAAGTTTTTCATAAGGCGCAAGCTTTTCGTTTTCTATTCTCTCTGGATTCTCTGGAAAGGCAAGAGTGCAAACCTGCAACAGAATGCCTGCAACCAGTTGGTCTCCAGCCTTTACGCATAAATCATATAATGAGGATTCATTAGGGCTGGATGACAATGGTCTGGAGAATAATTGAAAATTTTGAATGGATCGACAAATGTAGGCAATTTCACTATTACTTGCTTTAAGAGTCTTTAAAGTTTCAAAGGTTTTGGGAGTGCCAAAATCTTTTCTTTTTTTATTCTCTATGGATAGATTGATATCCATATTTATTAATAGAAGAGAGAGCTTAATAAGAGAGATTTTAGAGGAAATAATTTTAGGAGCATATTTGGGGAAATATAAATGTGGATTTAAAAAAATATGTTCCAGTCGATTATAGTACGTTAAAACATTTTCCCATTCGGTAAAGGTGATTGAGGTTAAGCAGGAAAGCAGTCCGGTTTCCTTCATCAAATTTATAGAATCACCTGTATTATCTGCGCCAAATAGTAATAAGAGTTCTTGCCAGATTCTTTCGGCAGCTGTTTTCGAAATCATTTCCTTGTCATCGAATATTTTTTTCAATGTGTGTGATTCAATAGTGAAGCCCAAGGTAGCGGCAAAACGGAAAGCCCTTAACATTCGTAAAGGATCGGCCACGAATACGGAGCCTGATACAGCTTGGATGGTTTTATTATCAAGATCCTCTCGTCCACCAAATAAATCAATTACTCCATTTTTACTAGCCAGAAAGTCAGGAAGTTCCTGTCCCATTGCATTCATTGTGAAATCTCTTTGCGACAGGTCTTCCTCAATTCTTGATCCTTGCATATCTGTGCAGTCCAAATGCTTCTGTCGAGAGAGTATGATCCGCGTTGTCGACCGGCCGAGAGTTTTGTCTAGAGGAATACTGGTGAGGTTAAGTGATTTGGCGAATGCCGTTGCTATTTTGGCGATGTCTTTCCCCGTGAGATCAATGTCTGTAATTTTTTGCTGCAAAAAATGGTCGCGCAATGTGCCGCCCACAACGAAAAGCTTAATATTTCTACGGGAAGAAAAATTGAGCAGCTCCAATAATATTGATTGGGTTTGAGTGTCTATCACGATTGTTTTTATGGGATGATTTTTTATTGCATTGTACTGGAAAATAAACTGTCCAACGAGGGGAAATTTAACGGGTATTTCGAAATATTGAGGAGGGGAGGGCTAGACTTCCCAGCCAGAAGAAAGACGTACTTGTTTTGAGACAAAGATTCTTCCATCTCGTTTAACAAACTGCAGGTCGGTGTTAGTTAGCGCTCCTATGATCTGCTGGAGATTCTCAGAAGGCTTACTTTGCGGATCTTTAATAAGAAATGGAATCATTTCGTCTACGGAATCCCTGACTCGATCACTCTCAATGATATAGCCCAAATAGGTGGCTTCTACCTCGAGGAATTTTTTTACAAGCTTTAGTAAGTTGTCTCCGGTCATGAGATCTTTTTTGCTGCGAACCCGGTTTACGACTAATCCGGGGGTGAAGTCTTTAATGATATTATTTAACTGTTCCAGGTGATCGGGGAACTCTTCAACAAAACGATCCCTAAGGAGTCCCGTAGTATAGGTTTCGATATCTGCATTGGTTGGATTCGAGTGGTCTACCATTTTTTGGATTTCGGGAGTGTCCTGAAATGCCAAAGAAATTCTCCTGAATAAAGCAGACCGAATGAAACTGAAGGTTTTCATTACCGACGTCATTTCCGGGGTTGTGAGAACCACATTTTGTGTGCTGATGTTAAAAAAGTCGATAACGTTGTAATTGGTTCCGGGGCCTAAATCCAAAAGTATGGTGTCTGCTTCCAGGTTTTTGATGAACGAAATAACCGTGTTAATTTTATCGGAGTCGATGTTTGCGCTTCCTGGGTTGTCCCCCGCACCGCTGACAAACTTTAAATTGCTGATACCTGTATCTATCAACAGGGATTGTTTGTTTGAAATTTCCTCATTAAAAAAGTCCTGAAACCCATGTACTGGATTATTGATTCCCAATAAGGCATGCAGGTTGGATGCGCCGAAATCAGTATCCATTAGAATAACTTTTTGACCACTAAGAGCCATTCCAATTGCCAGATTTGTGCAAACGACACTTTTCCCTATGCCGCCTTTGCCGCCACCCACTGCGATAATGTTAACTTGTGATGTCATAGAATCTAAAATTTTAATGGGTCGATCTCCAACAGCTTAATGTTTGTTTTGGTCTTTTAAAAATATAAACGACTCCAGCGTTTCCATGTATTTTTTGTTGTCTACCGGAACACTGGGCGTCTTTGTTGGGAAACTTCTTTGCTCAACAAAACGATGCTCACCTGCCAAATCTTTTGGCTTGGAAGCTGGCAATGGATTCAATTCTCGCTTTTCCCCATGATGAAATCGTGAGTCGAGATTTTCCTGAAAATATTTGAGACGATTAATTAGACTGTCACCTTCCCCGCTTGGCGAGCCCTCCAGTGAGTAATCCCTTTCTGGGATTGGTTGTAGGGGAGGCGACTCTTCAATTACCGGTTCAATTGTCTCCAAAGCAGGCTCAACCTCTACCGGTTCAATGCTCTCCAAAGCAGGTTCAACCTCTTCGGTGAAATCCAGGGACTCCAGAGAAAGAGTTTCGGGTTCGCTTAGTTCTAAGGATGCAGGTTCTTCGATCTCTTCTTCTAGAATATATTCATCGTCAATGGTTGCGCCATCACCAATTCTGATATCACCCAAATCTTTAATGGAAGATGTGGTCTCTGGAGTGCTTTCCAGCTGTTCTGTTAATTTGTTGATCGTCGATTCCATTTCATCCTGAAGTTCTTGAATGGCGCGATCTTGTTCTTCATCATCAAGGTCTGAATAGTGGGCAAAAGGGTCGTCGGCCGAAAGTTCTCCGTCCAACTCAATTAATTCGCCTTCTTTTTGTAGTTCCTGGATGGCCTGGTCATGCGATGAGTCTTCGGTTTCTGTCGTATCACTTTCTGTAGTATTACTGTCGAATTCGAACTCTTCAAACTCGCTTAAATCTTTATTTGTATCAGGCTCAGCTAATTCAGAGCTAATGGGCTCAAGTTCGAACTCATCATCACCCATAACTTTTTTTGTGTCGACGTGGAGCTTGTCTTCGTGTTCCTCTTCATCCAGCTTTTCAAGGATTTGCATGTATGGAGGAGGGTCCTCGTCATTTTTCTCAAATAGGGGTTTGTCACCATCTTCATCAATTTCGAAATCATCTTCTGTAGCTACCGCATTTTCTTCTTTTGCAAGCTCAGGGCGTCTTTGTCGCCGTGGATCGTCCTCATCGTATTCTTCATCGTCCTCCTCTTCCATTTCTTCCATTAGCTCATCAAGCTTGCGCTCGCGTTCGCGGGCAATGCTTCTTACTTTATATAAGCCAAAAGGAACCAGAAATAGGACGGCAAAAGCAATCCCCATATAGGTGGGATTATCTTGAAGCTGGAGCAGATAGGGTTGGATGAATTCAAAAGCTTCCGTCTCTTCCAGTCCGAATTTGGAGTCCAGTTGAAACCAGATTTCTTTGACAAATTCAAGCGCGACTTGCAGGTATTGTTCAATCATATTTATATTGGAATGGGTTAGAGCGGTGTGAAGTGTAAAATAAACGCATCCTTAAAAACAAAAATGAGGTCATCCGTTTTCCATAAAATTGCTATGACACGATCTCAAAAATCAGTTGCCGGTTGAGCAATAAATGACCGCGTCACAGACGGTTTTATTTCGGCATTAATATTAGCATAAAAATCCAGAAAAGCAGTGAAATTAATTAGTTGGAGGAAATTGGGGTGCTATAATCGGGTGGAAGTTCAGTGCCGAAATTAGGGACAAAATGAGAAAATATTGCCGACTTTTGAAATATTCGGTCTCCATAGAAGGAACGGATATTTTTCGATTAAAAGAGTTCAAATGGAAAAACTCAGCGTAACCATTATCACAAAAAATGAAGAAAAAAATATCGGTCGCTGCCTGGAAAGCTTGAAATGGGTCGATGAAATTGTGGTGGTGGATACAGAAAGTAGCGACCGAACTGTAGAAATTTGCAAACAGTACACAGATCAGGTTTTTAGCGAGACCTGGCATGGCTACGGCAAGCAAAAGAACATTTGCGCTTCTCACACCAGGAATCGATGGGTGTTAAATATAGACTCTGATGAGGTAGTGACTCCCGAATCGGCTGAAGAAATCCAGAAAGTCTTAAGAGAAGGGCCCCAACATTCTGTTTATCACCTTCCGCGGAAGAACTATTTTGGGGATTATTGGGTGCGGTTTGGTGGCTGGTATCCAGACCGAATATTGCGATTGTACGATAAGGAAAAGGTTGCTTTCAGCGAAACCCAGGTACACGAAAGACTGACCCCCGATGAGAATGCTGGCACGCTAATAAATGCTTTGGTGCATTATTCTTACCTGGATGAAGAAGACTATATTCAACGTCAGGATCGCTATTCAACGCTCTACGCCAAAGAGAAAATGGCAACCGGATTCCGCGCTAACTGGACGCACGTGTATCTCCGCCCTCCATTCATATTTTTTAAAAATTATGTTTTAAGGCAAGGGGTTAGGGATGGTTTTCTAGGTTTATTCTTAGCTAAGAATGCTGCGATTTATACCCACCAAAAGTATTTAAAAACTCGCCCTTCTAAATAATTCTCTCCCTTTCCGGGTTTGCCATAATTCCTATTTCTGTTTTCGATACTTATGTAAAGGTCTCTGCTAAAGAGGGAGTATAAAGGCAAACCCTCCAGCCCCCCTTGTCAGGTGGGATCATTTAATCTCCTCCCCAGTCATCTTACCTGGGCTACCTCTTCGGGGCACGAATGCTAAGGAAAAATATAATGCAGGGGGACTTTTTAATTCTCCAATCTAGAAGCTTTAGAGCCATGGTATCGCCCTAAATGCTTTGACCTATTGGCCGTGGCGGCTCCGCCACAGATGTGTTAAAGTATTGCCAGTTTAGGATTTTACCTCGAAATCGGCCCTTCTTTAGTTTTACTCGGTAGCCTGATTTTCCCCCTGTTGATAATTGAAACCAAGAGGCATTCGGTTTGACCAAAACGCAATTAATGGTGTTGATGACTCCGGTCATTTTGTTTTCCTTGACGGTCCATGAATATTCGCATGGCAAAATGGCGCTTCTTCTCGGGGACGATACTGCGCAACGGTTGGGTCGGCTTTCATTCAATCCATTAAAACATCTCGATATTACCGGGGTATTATTTTTCTATTTTGTCGGTTTTGGCTGGGCCAAACCGGTTCCGGTCAATGGAGAAAACTTTCAGAATCCCCAGCGGGATATGATGTATGTGGCGATAGCCGGGCCGCTAGCAAACATCGCTATGGCGGTGGGTTGCAGCTTTTTTATTCGTTTGATATCGCCTGAGTTTTCTTATTTGTTTGTTATTTTAGCTTATGGTATATGGATCAATGTCGCTTTGGCGGTCTTCAACATGCTGCCGGTTTATCCTTTGGATGGGTCCAGTGTGCTGAAAGGAATGGTTCCTGGAAGCGTTGCGGAAAGGTTGACCAGTCTGGACAAGTTTGGAGCATTCCTGATTTTAGGTGTTTTCCTACTCGATCAATTTGCTGATACAGGTATTCTCGGAACTATTTTGATGTATCCCATTAACTACTCGGTACTATTCCTCAGTCAGGAAACGTTCCCAATGATTATTGAAGTATTGAAGGCGAGTTTCGCCAGATGAATTATTGCCCATGAAACGAATATTGAGCGGTATGCAGCCTTCGGGAAGGCTTCACCTTGGCAACTATTTTGGTGCGCTGAAAAACTGGGTGGATCTGCAAGACGACTTTGAATGCTTTTTCTTTATTGCCGACTGGCACGCCCTCTCTTCCCTTTATGAAGACCCTCGTAAGATTAAGGAATTTTCACACGAGGTGGCGGTGGATTGGTTGAGTACCGGACTGGACCCTGAAAAAAGCACATTGTTCCTTCAGTCAAAAATCCCTGAGCATGCGGAGCTGCACTTGATTTTATCGATGATGGTTCCTGTCCCCTGGCTTGAGAGGAACCCTACTTACAAGGAAAAGCAGGACGAGATTAAAAAAGTTGATATGAGTACTTATGGCTTTCTGGGATACCCCGTATTGCAGACAGCGGATATTGTTTTATACCGGGCCGATTATGTTCCTGTCGGAATTGATCAGGCTCCGCATCTGGAATTGTCACGAGAAATTGTTCGGCGGTTTCATCATCTCTATAAGAAAAATGTTTTCATAGAGCCGGGTGCGAAAATATCGGACATTCCTAAACTGAATGGACTGGATGGCAGGAAAATGAGCAAGTCTTATGACAATGCGATTTTTCTTTCTGATAATGAGAAAGAGGTTACAAAAAAAGTAAAACAGATGCTGACCGATCCTGCACGAGCCCGCAGGGATGATCCGGGAGACCCTGAAGTTTGTAACTTGTACCCTTTTCATAAAATTTACTCCCCTCAATCGATGCAGGATGAAGTGGCAGAGGGGTGTCGGTCGGCTAAAATCGGTTGCGGTGATTGTAAAAACATGCTCACTCAAACCATGTTGGAAAGCATGCGACCGATGATGGAAAAGCGCAATGAGATAGCCAAAAAGCCAAAAGATGTAGAAGAAATAATTTCCGAAGGGACGAAGAAGGCGCAGCAGGTTGCGACTTCTACTCTCAATCGGGTGAAACAAGCAATGAAACTTAATTAGAATACTATGGAAACAAAAGATACTCTCAATTTGCCGGTAACAGATTTCCCCATGAAGGCCAGTCTTACCAAGCGTGAGCCGGAAATGCTTGAATGGTGGGCTAAGGAAAAAATTTACGAAGAAATTCGTCTGCTATCCAAGGGGAAAGATAAGTTTGTCTTTCACGATGGCCCTCCTTACGCCAATGGTCACATCCATATGGGACATGCGCTCAATAAAATTCTAAAGGATTTTATTGTAAAGATTATGAGTATGAAGGGGTTCGATTCTGGATTCATCCCAGGATGGGATTGTCACGGCTTGCCCATTGAGCATCAGGTGGGAAAGAAACTCAAAGAGAAGAAAATGAGTCTCGAAAAGAGCGAGATAAGAAAACAGTGCCGTACTTACGCTCAAGATTTCGTTGATGTTCAGCGTGAAGAATTTAAAAGGTTAGGCGTGTTTGCGGAATGGGACAATCCTTATCTGACTATGGACTATTCCTACGAAGCAACCATTGTTCGTGAATTCGGAAAGTTTGTAGAAAAAGGCATGGTCTATAAGGGATTAAAACCCGTTCACTGGTGTACCTCTTGTCGTACTGCATTAGCGGAAGCGGAAGTCGAACACGCCGATCACACTTCTCCATCCATTTATGTGAAGTTTGCAATTAAGTCCAAGTTGCCTGCAAGCCTGGGAGACATTGGGAATGCCTACATGGTGATCTGGACTACCACTCCATGGACCTTGCCTGCAAACCTGGCAATTTGTTTGCACCCTGAATTTCAGTATGTGTCTGTTGCCATCGGCGATGAAGTTCTAGTCGTGGCGGAAGATCTCCTGTCTTCATTAATATTGGAATGGGATGTTACGGAATATAAAGTTATAGGCAGTTGCAAGGGTAAGGATTTGGAAAATCTGGTTTGCCAACATCCGTTTATTGATCGTGAATCAAAAGTTATTTTAGGTGACCATGTCACTTTAGAGCAGGGTACCGGTTGTGTTCATACGGCTCCGGGGCATGGGCAGGATGACTATATCGTTGGTCTGAAATACGGACTGGAACCCTATAACCCTGTGGATGATGGCGGTATTTTTAAGTCTGATGTCGAACATTTTTCTGGAATGTTTGTTCGAAAAGCCAATCCGGAAATAATTGAAAAACTAAAACAGGATGGATCGCTGATTCATCATAAAGATATCAAACATTCTTATCCGCATTGCTGGCGTTGCCATCAACCGGTAATTTTTCGTGCGACCAACCAGTGGTTTATCTCTATGGGAAAAGAGGGACTGCGCAAAAAAGCTCTGGAGGGAATTGAGCGCACGAAGTGGATTCCTGATTGGGGTAAGGGGCGAATTTATAGCATGATTGAAAATCGCCCCGACTGGTGTGTGTCGCGGCAACGGGCTTGGGGCGTTCCCATTACCTTATGCACTTGCGTCGAATGCGGTGAATTTGCCAATGCGAAAGAAGTTTTTGAACGCGTGGCGGAAGGCGTAGAAAAGCAAGGTGCCGATTTTTGGTTTGAAACACCTGTGGAAGAATTAATTGCAAGCGGAACCAAGTGTGAAAAGTGTGGTGGTGAGGAATTTAAAAAAGAAAACGACATTTTAGATGTCTGGTTTGATTCGGGCGTAAGTCATGTAGCTGTGTTGGAGAGTCGGCCTGATGAAAGCTGGCCTGCAGACTTATATCTGGAAGGAAGTGACCAACACCGTGGATGGTTTCACAGCTCTTTGTTGGAATCCATTGGAACGCGTGACAAGGAGCCTTATAAGGCAGTGCTCACTCACGGTTATGTGGTCGATGGTAAAGGCAAGAAAATGTCGAAGTCTGCGGGTAATGTAATCGCTCCTCAAAAAATCATTGACCAACATGGTGCAGAAATCTTGCGTTTATGGGTGGCATCAGAAAATTATCGCGAAGACATTCGAGTTTCCAATGAAATATTGAAGCGGTTGACAGAATCTTACCGAAAGATTCGTAATACCTTTCGTTATCTATTAGGTAATCTTCACGATTTTGACCCGGTAAATGATTCGGTTGCCCTGGATTCGCTGCCCGAAATTGATCGTTATATCCTTAGCCGATTTAATATTTTAAGAGAGAAGATACTTTCAGCTTTTGAGAATTATGAGTTCCACACTTTTTACCATTCTTTTTCTAATTTTTGTGTGGTCGAACTCAGTGCATTTTATCTTGATATATTGAAGGACCGGTTGTACACCTACCCCCAAAAATCTAAGGGGAGGAGGGCAGGGCAAACCACGCTTCATATTCTATTGATGGGAATGGTGCGATTAATTGCACCAATATTGAGCTTTACGGCGGAAGAAATCTGGCGCTATCTTCCTAAGGGAAGTACGGATGTGAAAAGTGTACATTTGTCTTCGTTTCCTGTGAGTCAGGAAATTGACTTTAGTTCAGAATTGACTGACAACTGGGAATTATTGGTGCAGCTTAAGGGAGAGGTCAGTAAAGCTTCGGAAGCGAGTCGCAGGGATAAAGTTATCGGCCATTCTTTGGATTCGACTGTTAAGCTGGAGCTTCCTGATCAAATTAAAAAGATTGTCAGTCCTTATCTAGAAGAGCTGAAATTTATTTTTATCGTTTCTAAAGTGGAATTGGTGGACGAATTGAGTGATGATGAAAAGGTGTATGTCAGCGACTCGTTGCCTGGTGTGAAAATATTTACTGAAAGACATCCTGGGCAAAAATGTGAAAGGTGCTGGCATTATTTTGATGCACCGTCAAATTCGGAAGAGAGTCTAAACTGTCAGAGATGCCAAGACCATTTGCAAGTTGCCGGAGAATAATTCTTGAGAAATAAATATATATTATTATTTGTAATCTCAAGTGCTTTGATCGTAATTGATCAATACACCAAATTTATGGTTACCTTGCATATTCCCTTAAACTACTCCATCAGGGTTGTGGAAGGTTTTTTTAATTTGACGCATATTCGTAATTCGGGAGTAGCTTTTGGGGTTTTTTCTGAGGAGCAATCTGAATTAAAGCCCTATCTATTAATACTAGTATCGATTATAGCTATTATGGCTATTATGGTAATTTTTCACCAAACAGAAAAAGATAAACGTTTAGCGCAAACTGGCTTAATATTGATATTCAGTGGTGCAATAGGCAACCTAATTGATCGAGTTCTTCATAAAGAGGTCATCGACTTTTTAGATTTTTTTATTGAAAACCAACATTGGCCTGCTTTCAATATTGCTGACTCTTGTATTACAATAGGCGTTATGTTCATGGCCGCAGATATGCTTGTGGGTCATACGCCATCCAACCCCCCTGATAAAGCGATATAACGGAGTTTTTTGTGGATCAAAAATCAACGAAAAAACCTATAAAGATGGTTTTGGTCCGAAGAGGTGCGATAACTATTCCCAGCGTTCCTACGCATAAACTTCAGACATATATTAGAAAAAGGGCTTTGTTAGGGACGGATGAAATTTCGGGTGACGGGAATAGCTGGATTCGGGTTGATCGTCATTACCAGCTGCGTAAATTTTTTTCCAATGAAAGCCAGGAAAACACTCCAGAGAAAATAGACTTGCCAGGAGATCCAGAATTTTCTGAAGGCCCTCCCAATATTGAAAATAACCTGCAAAAAGTTGCTGATCTCTTAAAAGATATCAACGAATCCTAATTTATTGACCAGGAAAATTGAGGTTATGCGCTACCTCATTATATTCTTTGAATTCCAATGGGTCTATGGCTGAGGGATAAATAATGCTAACAAATCTCTCAGCTGCTTCGGATGAACGGTGGAGAGTCAATGCGACCTCATCCTGAAAAATCATCATATGAAGAAAGGCATAGGGATTCAATATCTCCTGTTTTGCAATATAGTATAAAGTCCCTTTTTCATTTTCTTTAACATATTCAACCAGGTTTTTAATGGCTTGCTTGCACCTATCGATTGCTTGTGGGCGCACCTGATAACGGGCGGTCATTATTATCGGCATTGGTTACTCCGCTTTATGTAATATTGATAGTGAGAAAAAACCGGAAGATAGAAACTGCCGGATTGCAATGAAAGAAAGGATGAGTGTTACTTGGCGGTGACGTTAGCTGCTTGTGGACCTTTGGGACCTTCGCTGATTTCAAACTCAACTTCTTGACCTTGCCCTAAGGTTTTAAATCCTTCGGTTTGTATTGCAGAAAAATGAACGAAGATATCTTCTCCTTCATCGGTCTGGATAAAACCGTAGCCTTTTTGATTGCTGAACCATTTCACTTTTCCACTAGCCATTGTGCGCCCTTTCTTTTAAATGGTAAGCAAATGCTGTTTAGCATAAGATTGAAAATCATGTCAAGAATTATCACTTATGTAATTTTTGTTTTTGAGAGAAACTTTCAAAGTTGAAAATTTATTTTAAATCGTCAGGAAAAGTTAAAAGTTACTGAAAAAAAAGACATAATTTATTTTTTGCAATAGAGGTCGGAGCAATTTATGAGTTCACACCTTTTTCTGCTGGTGATTCCCCAGAACAGATTTTGCGAGCAACAATTGTTTGATTTAAAAGAGGTATTGGAAAGAGATTCCGGTCAATGCCGAGTTTTGTCAAAATCTGGCAAGGAAGCTAAAGGAGAGGGAAAAATTTCGCTTCAACCTGAGGGAATGGTGGTCGATTGGAATCGGTATTTACAGGGCAGGGAAAAATATGATGCTGTCATTGTTATTGGAGGAAAAGGTTCCCGAAGCTCAATTTGGGAGGATCAGATTTTGCCTCAAATTCTTACGGATCATTATAGAGCCGGAAAAATTTTAGGTGCGTTTGGGTTATCGATTGTAGCTCTGGCTCGTGCAGGATTGCTTTCCCGATGTGAAGTTTCCGCACCCCTAGATGATGAGGCTTGCCTGAAAGAACTGGAAGAAGTGGGGGCTTTCCCTGAAGATAAAAGTCTGGTCGTGGTTGATAAAATTATTACTTCAAATGACCCTGAATCTGGAAAACTATTTGGAGAAAAAATTCTAGAGTTATTGCAGGATTGATTGCCCGTGTGGTGCAACTAGCTCTTAAAGGGGCTTGTCTCTGTCAACGATAATTACTAAAGGTCATGTCGATTTCAAAATCCTTTTGTTTGAGGTCGGCAATTACCGATTGTAAATCATCTTTATCTTTCCCTGTTACTCTTACCTGATCGTCCATAATCTGCGCTTGTAATTTTTTCAGTCCCAAAGTTTTAATGTGTTTTACAATCTCCTTTCCTTTTTCCTGGGGAATGCCTTGTTGAATTTTTATGGTTTGGCGAACAGTATCACCCGATGCGGGCTCGACCTTTCCATAGTCCAGGGCTTTAATAGATACTTTTCGTTTAACTAGTTTTCCTTTGAGTACATCGAGTACTGAGTTTAGTTTGTGGTTATCGTCCGAAAGGATTTTTATCTCCGCGGTTTTCATGTCGATTTCAACCTGGCTTTTGCTTCCTTTGAAATCAAACCGCTGGCGAATTTCCAGCATCGTCTGATTGCAAGCATTTTGAACTTCTGCAAGGTCTGTGGCAGAAGTGATGTCAAACGAACAACTTTTTGAGGCCATTGATACGTCCCTTTAAAAATTTAAGTTGAGCTGAAAATTAAACCGCACCATACGCCACCATTGCATCGGCAACTTTTACAAACCCTGCTATATTAGCACCTTTGACATAGTCGACTTGTTTTTTCTCAGTTCCATAATTGACGCATTGTTGGTGGATATCGCGCATTATATTTTTCAAACGTTCTTCCAACTCTTCACGACTCCAGGCAAGTCGAATGCTGTTTTGTGTCATCTCTAAACCGGAAACAGCCACCCCTCCTGCGTTAGCTGCTTTTCCAGGCGCAAAGGGAATGTTGGCTTTTCTTATGGCTTCCATGGCCTCATTTGTAGTGGGCATGTTGGCTCCCTCTGCTATGGCAATAATGCCTCCTTTTATCAGATGATTTGCATCTTTAATCTCAATTTCGTTTTGAGTGGCGCATGGGAAAGCCAAATCGGCTTTGATTGTCCAAGGGCGTTTGCCCTCATGAAATGTACATTTATATTTTTTAGCGTACTCTGAAATTCTTCCTCGCTTATTGGTCTTTAGATCAATGATATAGTTGAGTTTTTCTTCATTTATACCTTTAGGGTCATGGATGAACCCGGATGAATCGGAAAGGGTTAACACTTTTCCTCCTAATTGCACTATTTTTTGGGCGGCAAATTGTGCAACGTTTCCAGATCCTGATACCAGGCAACTCTTTCCTTCTATTGAATCTCCACGATGTTTCAACATTTCTTCCATGAAATATACGGCACCATAGCCGGTGGCTTCTTTTCGGATAAGACTTCCTCCAAATTCCAAAGCTTTACCCGTCATGGTCCCGGTAAATTCATTTTTTAGTCTTTTGTATTGTCCGAACATATAACTTATTTCTCGAGCTCCAACACCAATATCCCCTGCAGGAACGTCGATATTTTGCCCGATATGTTTTGATAATTCTGTCATAAAGGATTGACAGAATCGCATGATCTCGCGTTCTGACTTGCCTTTAGGATTAAAATCGGCGCCTCCTTTTCCTGCACCCATCGGAAGGGTGGTAAGGCTATTTTTGAAGGTTTGTTCAAATCCGAGGAATTTTAATATGCTGAGGTTGACCGAGTGGTGAAATCGCAAGCCGCCTTTGTAGGGCCCAATAGAATTATTGAATTGAACTCGATAACCTCTGTTAGTTCGTATTTTGCCAGTATCATCCTCCCAACAAACACGAAAAATAATGGTGCGGTCCGGTTCGGTCATGCGTTCCAGTATCTGGTTTTCGAGGTAAACGGGGTTTTTATTAATGTGCGGAATAACGGTTGTTGCCACTTCTTCTACTGCTTGATGAAACTCTATTTCGCCAGGGTTCCTCTTTACCAACCCATTCATGAAGTCATCTAAGTTTAGTTTTTCCGTTTTACCCATGAGATCCCCTTTAAGTGCATATTGTTTTTCAAAGATTTAATAACGTTTTACCTGGAAAGGTATTACTGGTACTTTAGCTATTAAGTAGATTTTGGTTAAGTATTCATTACCTAAATTAATTTTATTTCTTTATTTTTGGAAAATAGGCGTAGTCCCATTGTCAGTTGAAATTGAACAATGCCTTACGCCACTTTAATAATATTTTCTTTAAAATTCAAGTTCTTCATTGCCTCTCTGAGTTCTTTG
>Ga0233439_10001630_pt1 | contig 27845 bp, 19 predicted proteins | sample SI_123_September_6_FD_182713 | JGI IMG/M metagenome (GOLD analysis project Ga0233439, IMG submission 182713) | Seawater microbial communities from Saanich Inlet, British Columbia, Canada - SI_123_September2016_100_MG | ecosystem: Environmental > Aquatic > Marine > Inlet | place: Canada: British... | reverse complement strand
AGTTAGTAATCTGTGTATCTACATATCCCGGAGTAGTTTTAGCATCTAAAGCCGTTTGTAGTCCATCAACATTACTAATAACATGATTGTGTGAATCATCTGCAACAACTGCACTAATAGTAACATTGCCCAAGTTAGACATAGTAGCAGAACCAGTTACATCACCACTCAACGCAATTACTGGATCATTTACATTAATATCCATTGTATTATCAGCATCTTGATAAGTCACTGATACACCACTTTCACTATTACTAGACCACATAGCACCAGCCGTATCTGAAATATATTCAGCCAACCCATCAATGTTTCCAGTGACATGATTATGCGAATCATCAGCGACCACAACACTTAATGTAGCATTACCTAAGTTAGTGAAAGTTGCGGAACCACTTGCATCACCACTCAATGTTAATGTTGGATCTGCTGTAGCTGTAGTAGCAATACTAACATTTCCTAAATTAGTCATTGTAGCAGAACCCGTTACTGCTCCTGTTACCGTGATTGTTGGATCATTTACATTAATATCCATTGTATTATCAGCATCTTGATAAGTCACTGATACACCACTTTCACTATTACTAGACCACATAGCACCAGCCGTATCTGAAATATATTCAGCCAACCCATCAATGTTTCCAGTGACATGATTATGCGAATCATCAGCAACCGTTAATGCAACACTTACATTGCCTAAGTTAGTCATTGTACCCGACCCAGTAGCATCACCGGTAAATGTTAATGTTGAATCTTGCGTAATTGTAATAGTTGGGGTAGCACCTTCACCACTATTATTAGTGATTCCAATACCAGTACCAGCAACCAAACTTTCAACATAACTTCCAGTGGTATCAGTACCTAATGTTATTGCACCTGCTGATGTAGCACTATCAACATAAGCCTTTGTAGCTGCTTGTGCTGAATTAGTAATTGCATCACTTAGGAACAATGAACTAGCTTGCATACTAGCATCAGAATAAGATGTACCATTGGCTGACGTTGCCGCTCTCCAACGATCCGAACTTTCTTCCCATACCATATATGCATCTGTGCCACCACGTTCTGCTTGAATACCAATGTATGTAGCAGACGCACCAGTGTTACCAGAAGCACACTGAATAATAGCATCAGAAATAGCTAAGTTAGTGCTATCAATAGTAGTAGTTGTACCATTAACAGTTAAGTTTCCACTCAATGTTAAGTTAGTAAATGTAGGGCTATCAGCACTACCAACACCTAAATCAGTAGTATGTGAACCACCATCTGCTGTACTAATGGTGTATACACCACTTGAACTATTAAACCCTGTGCTACTCACACCTGCAACAGATGTAGTGCTAGCACTTGTTATGCGACCCTGTGCATCAACTGTAATTACTGGAACCAATGAAGCTGAACCATAACTACCGGCTGAAACTGCTGTATTATCCATTGCAACCGTTAATGTATCACCTGAAACACTAGAACTCAATCCAGTTCCACCAGCAATAGTAAATGTATCAGTTCCAACCGTAATTGTGCCTGTTCCAGTATCACCTGCCATTCCCATATCAGAACTAACTGCGATGGTACTAGCTGATGTAGCACGACCCTTAGCATCAAATGTAATTACAGGAATTGCAGTTGCACTACCATAAGAAGCAGCGGTAACACCACTAGCTGCTAATGTCATTGCGGATGTAACATTTGCAGAACCATTAAATGATCCTGAATTCCATGTTCCATCACCGGTCATTGCAATTGTGCGACTTGTTGCTAATGTAGTTGCAGTGCCAGCATTGCCGGTAGTGTCTGCTGAATCAACATACGCCTTGTTAGTTGCATCGGTAGACACTGTTGGTGTAGCAAGATTAGTAATCTTTTCGCCTTCCATATGGAAGCCAGCCACATTATGAATAGCATTGCCATCACTTGATGTCATATTCTTACCTGCCATCAGTTGCATTGTGCCATTTATCTCAATAGTACCACCAGATGCTGGTGATAAACCAATGTCACCCGACCCAGAAGTTTGGATGTCTAAGTTCTGATTCTCATCCGCACTGAATACGATAGTACCTGAATTATCTTCAATTACTTTCTGTCCATTTACATACAATGATCCTGGACCAATATACACATCTTTCCACATCTTAGTTGCACTACCCAATGATCTAACATTATCAGTATCTGGTATAAGATCAGTATCAACTATAATAGATGATCCTGAACCAGCACTTAGATTACTAACATCAATAGTACCAGCATGAATTTCATTCCAACGGCTAGCAGACGAACCTAAGTTACGTGTAGCATTGCCATCTGGAATCACATTAGAACCGATATCAGCATTAAATGTTACTGAATCTGTATTTGCATCACCGAATACTAAATTACCATTTGCTGTAATATTACCAGCAGCGACAATGTTTCCAGTGAAATTAGCAGTACTTGCCGTAACAGTTATATTAGTATCTGAGTCATTAGTTTCAACTGTTGCTGATCCAGCACTATTTGAAATTCCAATAATAGTTTCAGTTGTAGTTAACTCACGTACTTCAATCGAATCAGCAGAAGACGGTGCTTCTGTGAATGTTAATGTCGTGCCAACTACCGCATATGCAGTGATTGGTTTCTGAATAACACCATTAATATTAACGATACATGATGCAGTAGTTTGTGAACTTCCTAATGTAAATGCAGTAGTTGATCCATCACCAGTGAATGATTCTGTAGCAATTGCCGTAAACTCTGTAGACATTTGCGTCCACTTACTACCTTCCCAATACTCTGGGTTAGTTGTGTTAGTATTAAATCTAAACATACCAACAGACGGTGTGCCTGGACGCTGTGCAGATGTACCTCGTGGTAATAACATTGAATCAGTTGATCCAACTACTAATTTAGCACCAGTAACTGGGGTAGCTGTTCCGATCAATACGGTATCCGTGCCACCATCAGTAACTAATAAGTTAGCATCAGTGTCACCTTCAATACGAACATCGACATCAGCACCAGCTTCATTAATAGTAACATTACCATCTAATGTAGTTGCACCATCAACATCTAATGTTCCACTTGTGTGAATATTACCCGATGTATTAGCAACTGTGAATGCACCACTATCTGCATTAATGCCACCATTTGCGTTTAATAACGCACTGATAGTAGTAATGCCAGTAACACCCAATGTACCACCAACCGTTGCATTGTTAGTAACAGTAGCGTTATCTAATGTGTTGGTTCCGTTTGCATTTAATGCACCAGTTAATGTAGTTGCACTAGTAACAGCTAATGTACCAGCAATTGCTGTATTACCACTTGCACTTGCTACTGTAAACTTAGATGTGTTAACATCGAAGTCACCATCAATACCAGCAGCACCAGAAACTGCTAATGTAGTTCCAATTGTTGCAGCACCAGTAATAGTTGCACTTGCTAATGTTGAAGCACCAGCATTTAGTGTACTAGATAATGTAGTTGCCCCAGATACCCCTAGTGTACCACCGACCGAAGTGTTACCACTTGATTGGGTGATAGTAGTAGCACCGACAGTTAATGTTGTTCCATCAAATGTGAAGTTTCCATCATCTTCAATTTCACCAGCAGCACCGGCAATAACTACACGGTTGTTGGTTAAATCACTAATTTTAGCACTTGATAATGTAGCTGCACCCGAAGTCAATGTACTTGTAACCGCTAATGTACCTGATACGGTCTCATTTCCAGTAACCGCTAACACAGAACCATTAAATGTTAAGTTTCCACTATCTTCGATAGCACCACCAGCACCTGCCAATATAACACGTCCACTTGTCAGATCACTAACTGTAGCACTTGATAATGTTGTTTCGCCAGCACTCAATGTACTAGATAATACAGTAGCATCAGTAACACTTAATGTACCAGCAATAGTTGTATTACCTGTAGCATCAGCAACGATAAACTTATCAGTATCAACTGTAATACCACCATTTGCAGCCAATGAACCACCAATCGTAGCAGTAGTTGTGACACTAGCACTATTCAATGTAGCTAACCCACTTGTTGAAGCAGTAGACATTGTAGTAGCACCAGTTACACCCAATGTACCACCTACTGTAGTATTGCCTGTAACCGAAGCACTTGCCAACGTTGAAACACCAGTTACACCTAGTGTGCCACCTATCGTAGCATCACCTGTATTACGAATCCCACCCATTGCCATAGTACCCAATGCACCAGTAATTACTTCTGCTGTATTAGTTGCATCTGAGATGAATACCATTTCAGAAGCACTATCATCATAACCGAAGAATCCAAGTTTAGCATCAGTGCCATTATGCCATTTATACACGATACCACGATCTTTATTATCGTCAGAACCATTCGCCCCAACTGTCATGATTGGGTCAACTACTTCAACCGTAGTTGAGTTTACAGTAGTTGTAGTACCATTAACAGTTAAGTTACCACTAATAATAGTATCACCACTTGCTGTCAATGTACTAACATCTGTGTGTCCATCGACTTCTAAGGTACCATCTGTATGTACATTACCTGAAGTATCAGCTACCGTAAATGCAGTACCATCAACCTCAATACCACCATTAGCAGCTAATAGACCACTTGCAGTGATTGTTGTAGCTGTTGTGGCACCAGCACTTAATGTACCATAGACTGCTGTATTACCAGTCGCACTATCAACAGTGAACTTATTAGTACTAACATCAAAGTCACCATCAATACCAGTAGCACCAGTGACATCTAATGTACTCGCAGAAGCATTGCCTGTGATAATAGCACTTACTAATGTAGAAACACCTGCACTTAATGTACCATCGATAACTGCGTTACCTGTAACATCCAAGTCCGCACCGACATTCATATTACCAGTACTAGTAACAATACCATCAACTAGCAACAATGAACCATTAAATGTTAAGTTTCCGCTATCTTCTAATTCACCTGCTGTTCCAGCTAATACAACACGTCCACTAGATAAATCACTAACTTTAGCACTTGCTAAGGTAGTATTTCCTGCACTTAATGTACCTGAAACAGTAGCATTGCTACTAAATTCAACATTCCCACCAACGGTAGCTCCAGCAGTAACTACTAATCCGTTACCCGATGCTTTACTTAATGTTAATGTATCACTGATATCAGCTGTACTATTTGCATCGATTGCACCATTAAATGTAGCTAATCCAGATGCTGTAATAGTTGAAGCTGTAGTTGCGCCAGTAACAGCTAACGTACCAGCAATTGCTGTATTACCGGTAGCATCAGCGACCGTGAACTTATTGCTGTCAACTGCAATACCAGCATTTGCATTAAGGAGACCACTTATTGTGGTAACACCCGTAACACCCAATGTACCACCAACCGTAGATGCACCTGTAACTGTTAGTGCATCACCGATAGTAACATCATCTGGTAATCCAATTGTTAACGTATCAGTAGCACTAACCGCAGTAGTTACTTCATTTGCTGTTCCACTCACAACCATTGTGTCTCCACTAGAGATTGTCTGTGAAGAAGAACCATCAGATAATGTCCAACCCGTAGAAGATAATAAATCTACATATGCTTTGGTAGCAGCATCTTGTGCTGATGTTGGATCTGTTACATTTGAAACTTTATTTGATCCTGCACTAATAGTTTGACCATTCGCAACAGTTAATCCACCATTGAATGTGGCACTCTGCCCAAATGTCGAAGCACCTGTTACAGTAACCGTATCAACACCTGCATTGCCTAATGTAACATTGCCATTTAGTGTGGTATTACCCGCAACACTAAGTGCTTGACTTAATGACGCATCACCGGAAACAGTTAATGTAGTTGAAACCGTAGTTGCTCCAGAAATAGCCAACGTAGACCCATTAAATGTTAAGTTTCCACTATCTTCTACTTCACCACTTGCACCAGCAATTAATACGCGATTATCTGTTAAATCAGTAACACGTAAACTTCCAACTGCCATCCCACTTAAACTTCCAGTCATAACAGACGAAGTATCAGTTGCATCAGCAATCACTACAAATTCAGAAGCACTATCATCATAACCCATAAAGGCTTCTTTTGCATCTGTTCCGTTATGCCATTTTAATTTTAGACCGCGATCTAAGTTATCATCTGACCCATTAGTACCTAATGTCATAATTGGATCAGCTACTTCAACTACTGTTGAGTTAACTGTTGTTGTTGTGCCAGAAACGGTTAAGTTTCCACCTACAATAACATTCCCTGTTGATGTCAGTGAACTAACATCAGTATGACCAGTAACAGCGAGTGTACCACCAACTGTTGCATCAGCAGTAACAGAAAGTCCTGTTCCTGTTGCTTTGCTTAATGTTAATGTATCTGCAAAATCACCTACGCCAGATGCATCCAATGATGAAATAGTAGTTGCGCCTGTTACTGATAATGTACCAGCAATTGCTGTATTACCTGTGCTATCAGCGACAGTGAACTTATTGGTATCAACTTCAATACCACCGTTTAAACTAGCTAACCCACCAACAGATAGTGTGCTTGCAGTAACTACTGCACCTGACGATCCATCTACTGTGAAGTTACTTGTATCAACTGCGATACCACCATCTGCATTAAGTAATCCAGTTAATGTAGTAACACCTGTTACAGCGAGTGTACCACCAACTGTTGCATCAGCAGTAACAGAAAGACCTGTTCCTGTTGCTTTGCTTAATGTTAATGTATTGTTAATATCAGCAGTATTGTTAATATCAACTGCACCATTTAGTGTAGTTCCACCAGATATAGTCAATGTTCCTGATGTAGCAACATTTCCAGTTGAATTAGCAACAGTGAACGCACCATCAACATCAATTCCACCATCTAAACTAGCTAAACCACTAGCATCAATAGTAGTACTCGACAATGCGCCTGAAGTTAATGAGCCAGATAGTGTCGTATTACCAGTAACAGTTAGTGTACCAGCAACCGCTGTGTTACCACTTGCACTTGCTACCGTGAATTTAGATGAATTAACATCGAAGTCACCATCAACACCCATCGCACCAGTAACATCCATTGTAGTACTTACTGTTGCTGAACCTGTAACAGCCAATATTGATCCATCAAATGTTAAATTAGTTGAATCTTCTACTTCACCGTTTGTACCAGCAAGTAACACACGACTAGTTGTTAAATCAGAAACTTTTAAGCTACCAAATTTAGCAGCACCCACCGCACCAGACATTACTTCTGCCGCATTAGATGCATCTGGGATGAATACAAATTCAGAAGAACTATCGTCATACCCAAAATATCCAACTTTTGCATCTGTTCCGTTATGCCACTGATATTGCACACCACGATCTTTATTGTCATCCGCAGCTGGTGCAGTATCTCCACCTAAATTCATAATTGGGTCATCAACGGAAACCACAGTTGAATTAACTGTAGTAGATGTACCATTAACTGTTAGATTTCCACCCACAATAACATTGCCAGTAGACTCTAACGTACCATTGATTGTTGTATTTGCAGCGGTTAATGTACCTGATGTGTCTATGTTACCCGTTGAATTAGCAACAGTAAATACGCCATCAACATCAATTCCACCATCTAAACTAGCTAAACCACTTGCTGTGATTGTAGTCACCGTAGCATTGTCAGTAGCATTTAATGTTGTTGTAGTAGTTCCGCCATTTGCAATTAATGCACTAGTTAATGTAGTAACACCAGTAACAGCGAGTGTACCACCAACTGTTGCATCAGCAGTAACAGAAAGTCCTGTTCCTGTTGCTTTGCTTAATGTTAATGTATCTGCAAAATCACCTACACCAGATGCATCTAACGATGAAATAGTAGTTGCACCATTAACATCCAATGTGCCATCAATAACTGTATTGCCTGTAGCATCAGCGACTGTGAACTTATTGGTATCAACTACAATACCACCGTTTAATGTTGCCAATCCTGATGCAGTAATAGCAGCAACAGTTGATGCACCGGTAACACCTAATGTGCTACCTAATGTAGTTGCACCATCAGCATTTAATGTGCTTGCAGTAGAAACAGCACCCGATGAACCATCTACAGTGAAATTATTTGTATCAACTGCAATACCACCATTTGCGTTTAGCAAATTAGCAAGTGTTGTTACACCAGTAACACCTAGTGTGCCACCAAATGAACCATCTGCTGATGCTACTAAATCTTCTAATGCTAAGTCTTTGACTTGCATATCAGCATATGCTGATACCGTAACTGTCGTGCTAGAATCTGCATCTGAAGTAGTTGCCGCAACGAACTTATCCGCTGATTCATCCCAAACGAATGCTATATTTGTGTTTGTTCCACGTTCACCGATAAACCCGATGTCCGTAGCACCTGCGCCACTTTGGTTTGACGCTAAAACCATTATCGGATCTTCAACTGTCATAGCGGTAGTATCGATTGTCGTCGATGTACCACTTACAGTCAAGTTGCCGGTGACCGTTAGGTTTGAACCATAGGTCATGTCGTTTTCTAAAAGACCACCTGTAATCGTACTAGAAACGAGTTTTGTTCCCGTAATTGTACCATCAGTGATCTGATTATTCTTAATTCTTGTAATTGCCATAATTGAGCTCCCTTAATTAGCTACTACTATTTACGGAAAATTACGGAATTATTATATGTGTATATTATACATTACGGCAAATACCAACGTGTTATTAAGTTGCTGATATAGCTACACCAAAAATTATTCGTTGCCAATCTGATCCACTATATACTGCCAAACATGGATTGCCTGAATCCCCATCTGAAACATATATAAGCTGGCCATTTGATTTATTTGAAAGAGCATTTGCCTGTAATACAGTATAAACTGGCAATTGAATGCTGTGTGCATTGGTAGCATCAAATATTTCAGCAGAACCTATTGATATTACAGTATTACCGGAAATATCTAGTGTAATGCCGGTTCCACTTGCATCTACTTTAGTAGTCCCATTTGCATTTGTGATAGCACTATATGATGCTATTTCTGATATAAATCGTATTTCTACTTTATCAGTAATAACAGGTGCTTCGGCAAATGTTATTTGGTTAGCAGACACTGTATATGCAGTATCTGGCATTTGTATAATGCCGTTAATATTAACCATTATTGCCGCAGATGTAGTTGAATTATCCAATGTAAATACAGTAGTTGCACCATCACCTGTGATTGTTTGGCTAGTTAGTGCGGCAAAGGCAGCAGGACCAACCACTTCCCATATTACACCGTTGTATATTTCGGGATATCCCAAATCAGAATTATATCTAAATGTGCTTGAAACAGGAGTAGATGGACGTTGTGCAGTAGTTCCATACGGTATTCTAATGCCATCATTGCCTGTTATTTTTACAATTCCCGTGCCATCTGCTGTGATTGTAAGATCATTATTAGTTCCTGAACTGATATTATCTATGACTAATGTAGTTCCATCAAAGGTCAGATTGGCACTATCTTCCAATAAACCACTTGTTCCAGCAATAACTACACGATTATTAGTCAATGTAGTTATTGCGGTATTTCCAGAGACAGACAGCGTTCCGGTAATACTCAATGTTTCGGATGGTGTAGCATCATTAATGCCAATACGATCATTAACCACATCCAACATCAATAAATCAGTATCAAACGCTAGATTTGTCCCATCACGAAGCAGATTATCAGTAAGCATTTGGCCATGTATCTTACTAATAGCCATTATGCAACCTCATTACTACTTAGATTATGAATTATATTGATCGGCATCCCAGTTGGTGGTGCTGATGTAAAGGTGATATCATATGTCCCTGCTACTGTATAATTAGTAGTCGGGATTTGGTATATATTACCAACGAAAACAAGTACCTGAGTAGCATCTGCTATTGAATAAGCCATTGATCCGAAAACAGTATCAGATCCATTGCCTGTAAATGAATCAACTTCGATATTGGCATCACCTTGTTTTGCTATTGTAGCAAATACAGTACCATCAAAATATTCTACTTTACCAATAGTAGTATTGAATCTAATTTGTCCAAATATTGGGTTAGATGGGCGTTCAGCAGCTGTTCCTGCTGGTATTGCAACAGAACTATTCATAAAACCAATTTTTTGGTTTTTTACAAGCCCCATTAGATTCCAGTGTAACTAACAACAGAGGTAATAGATGATCCAGCATCAGCAATAATATTAATATAATCATTATTATCCATTACTAATTTTTCACCTGCTGAATACACCATATAGGTATCACCTGCCGGAATTAATACGTCCTTCATCATGATATTGCTATTGCCTGGACTATCTGCACCTGGTACGACATGCATACTTACAGATACTCCACTAGCACTGTAATTACACAATGATATCATCGTAACTGCTGAAACATTACTGCTTGTATAAATTGTAGTGTTTGTGTTGCCTACCGCAACTGCATTAATTGCCATATATAATCCTTAAAATATTAAACCATAAACCATTGCTTTGGTTTTTGATACTAATTCATCACTAGATGTTGAGTTTACAAAATACAACCCAGTTCCACCTTCACCTGGTGTTGCTGAATATAATTTATTATAACTACTAGTTGATGAGGGTGCTGCTCCTTGTTCTTCCAAACTAAGCACATTATTTATTTTCACTTGTCCTGTGCCATTAGCATCCAATACAACATCGCCATTCGACGCACTTGTAATTGTCATACTATTTACATCAAGATTTCCACCTAACTGTGGTGTTAAATCATCAACGACATCTGACATTCCAGCATTATTACTACTAACATCAGAAACAATATATTCCCATATAGTGCCATCATGTGTAAGTTGCCAAGCATCTAAACTATCATCGTACCGTATCCCTACATTTAGTGCTGTTCCACGGTCAATTTCAATGCCCGAATGAACCGCTGTTACACCCTCATCCTCTTCTCCTTCATTTAACAAAATTGTATTATTACTAATAGCTAAATTTGTTACTAGTACATTTTCTGATGTTCCAGTAACTACCAAATCACCATTTATTCTTAAATTAGCTGTCGTAATAGTCACATCATTCGCAGCATCACCAGCTGCATTAATGGTATTGATATTATAATCACCTTGTACTGTTTTTGTTAAACTCATTATAGATCCTTATTATACCTTATTTAGTTGTTTTTCAGCACACAAAAAAATCCCCCAATAAAGGGGGATTGAAAATGTAAATCAATATACTAATTATGCATTGGTCATTGATACTGAATAGTCCAATACCGCTGAACCTTTCGTCCAAGCAACTTTAACACCATCCGCAAATTCTGTGCCTGTGCCACGCACAACAGTACATGTTCCAGCTGAAATTTTACTAATAAAATATGTTCCACTTACTGAATCTGTTGCTGTAATACGCATTTCACCAGGTGCATTCGGTGTACTTGTTACTAATTTACAGACTTCAGTACCAGTTGCAGTTGTTACTCTAAAACGCCTTGAACCTTTTTGTGCAACTATATCACCAATTTGATCACTGCCACCAGTTACGAATGCAGTCAATGAAATAGCATTCACCTTAGTCGATGTTAATACCGCTGTGCCTGTTGCATCTGCATTGCCTGTTGCAAATGTAATTGTTGGTACTGATGTGTAACCAGTACCTGCTTCTGTTACGGTTACAGATACAACAGTGCCATCTGATACAATTGTTGCTGTTGCTTGTATACCACCTGGTAATTGTGGTGCTGAAATTGTTACTGCTTCACCGGTTGAATAACCAGTGCCAGCTGCTGTTACTAATACTCCGTCTAAGCCTTCGCCGCCTAAACCGCCTTCGTTTGTGTTACCAAAGTGCTTTTTATTTATTGGTCGTCCCATTTTTTTCTCCTTGAAAATCGTTCTATGACTACGCAGAGGGGTTTCTGCATAAATGTTCTAATTAGTAGAACATTCTAGTATTTAGTTAATCTTCGGAGGTTTTAACCGTGGCAACTTTTTCAACAGGTTTTGTTTCCTTTTTATCATTGGGCGCTACTTCTTTGATCTTGGGAGTTTCCACTTTTGCCACCGGAACTTCAGGAACTACTTCCTTGTCTTTTGGTGGTTTTACTTCTGCTTTCACTACCGCTACCTTTTCTTCTTTCTTAACTGGTTGACTCTTTGTTTTAACAACAGCTTTTTTCTTAGCAGTCTTTGGGGTTGATGATTTTTTAGATTTATCAGCCGATTTCTTTAGGATCGCAGGTTCACAATTGTCTAGTACTGGACTCTCTGATACCGTTAATATGTAACGATTCCCTTTAAAATCAACACCATATTTATTACTAAGATATTCCAATCTCACTTCTTTGTCATTGTGCACAATACATACGGTCATTGTTCCGTTCTCTAAATCCCCATCAGCTAAATCAGATAACACACAACCACCAGTATTTGATCCATCTGTAACTAAAAACTTCTTAGCACCTTTTTGTCTGATAATCGTTCCCGCAGCTTCATCATTCTCCGCAATTTTCACACGACAATCAATGTCTGCTGTATCATTCGTAATTTTAAATCTTCCCACTTGATATTCTCCTATTATATTAGTATATTATGTATTTATATATTTATATTGTTGTCAACGAAAACCCTGAAAGCGTTAGGTATCCTTAGTTAGCATACTCAAACACCATATTACCACAATCATAATATCTTCTATACCCGGCATCAAACATATTCATACTTTCACTCTTTGATGCATCAAAGTTTGGCAACCATTTAGCTAGGTTTGACTTTTGGCTTTTATACCTTGAAATCTTAATAGTGCCATCTGTCCAAAAGTAACCAGGCTTTGTATTACTGAGATGCTTAAAACCCATTTGCAAATACCCATTGCCACTTGACATAGACAAACTACAATACGTCATCAATGATCCAACATATTTCATCCCAAAAGCAGACAATATTCGTGACCCACCTCCAACCACAGTAATGCCTCCTTTGCTACATGATCTCAACAATTCATAATCGTACTTCTTTTTGTACCTTGACACACCAAAACTCATCAATGATACCAATTCATTATCATAATACAACCCATATGCTATTTTAGATGAGACATACCCCTGTAAATGATTTGCATCCAAAAATATGTGTTCATCCTGTTTGGGGACAACTTGCACAGTACACTTCCTTGCATATATTCTGGTGTTAATTCCCATCTTACTTCGTATAATTGATTTTATTATATCTTCGTTGTGTATCCACTCATAATCTGTGATGTGCATCAACCTTACATTCTTTTCCTTTGCGGTAGCAGTCTTATCAATATGCCTTGTTTTATATTCTTCTTTGATATGTGATGGATTATATGAATGCCAATACAACCCATTAACTTCAATCCCTATACCTTTTGATGGGATTAATATATCAATTTCTTTGCTTCCTAAAATAGTCCAATCACCTAAAACCACATTGATACGTAACTCATCCCCAATAAACTTTGCTATCTCCATTTCAATCAGTGAATAGTTTGTTCGTTTTCGTATTTTGAACCCATGCTTCCTACAATACCACCCAACTGTTCCGTAATACACATTCAGTTCACTGGCAATATCCACCAATGATCTTTTTTTGACATTATACTCATTGTCCATCCATACAAGGTCTGATAGCAATGCATATACATCGGCTGGTATCTTCGGATTTTTTAACTTACTGATAACATCCAATCGTTGAAGATTATGACTAACCCCATACTTCTGCATCATTGTATCGGATCGTTTTTTATTTACCTTGGTATGGTATTCATTAGACCACTTAGATTTGGTTGCTGATACCTTTTGTCCCATCTCTTCCTTTAGGCATCTACAGGTAGATGAATGACCACAATACTGATACCCTGATGATATCCTAGCAAACCCTTTATTGTTGCCATATCTACACACGCCATCTTCTTGTGACAATGCACTATATATCATTTCATTGTATTTTGAACTCTCCACTAATGTATTATATAATACCCACTCATTAAGTTCAGGATCTCTTTTTATAATTTGAGAATAATGCTTTGGCTTTTCCCGAATTAGTTCAATAATATGTTGTTTATGTTTTTTACTCATTGCAATGATACAGTATACCTTTTATTGGGATGGTTAGGTGTAGCATAACACAAAAACCACCCCGAAGGGTGGTTTTAATAAGGTTATTGCTTATTTAACTTACTGGAATGATAAGTTAGCTACGGCAATTTCACCTAGATAATCACCCGCGTTACCAAATGAGCTTGCAGTATTTGTTAATTCTACATAACCATATCTAGTAAGGAATGAAACTACTGGTTCAAAAGTGCTAGGATCAAGTACTGTTCCTGAACTCATTAGTGGGATATATGGACAGTAGAACGCAGCTGCATCAGCTTCGCTTGACCCCTTATAACCTACCAACACAGCCTGTGAATCAGAAGCATATGAATCAACATAAATCTTCATAGCACTATTCAATGTACCTACTAGCTTAGTGTTAGTTGGTGCTTCAAATGTACCTTCGGTAGTACGTGCAAACGCTGATGTAGTAGCTGATTGCAGAATAGTCAATGCAGCAGGACTAACAACAGCCCAGTTACCAGCACCACGGCGTGTGCGTTGTGCAATTAAGTTACCAGTACGATTAACCAATACTGCTAATGCAGCATGTTCATCACCCACGAACGTAGCAGTACCAGAAACGGTAGACTGATCGTATGTGAATTCTGTATTAGCCAATGAACGTAAAGATAAAAGAATCTCTTGATCAATTTCAGCAGTGATTTCTTGTGCTAAAGCAGCCATAATTTCAGCTTCAACATCAATACCATGCATTGAGTTAGCATCCTGTGCCGCTTCAAAAGTCCAACGTGCTTGTAACTTACGAGTCTTAGCTTCAACTGCTTGTTTCAAGAGTTGAACACTAATGTTACGACCGCCAGTTCCTTCCATATTTGATGTGGAAGCACCTTGATAGCTATACTGATCAGCGGTATTGCCACCAGAGTATGCAGTAGCAATCTTAAATGGACTCAATGCTTCATCACCAGCAGTGGTATGGGTTGGATCAACCTCGTCTGGGTATACGCTTGAATCATTCATTGTTGTACCATAACGCACACGCAATGTATGAATTTGGCTTACTGGTCCTTGCATTGGTTGTACACCAACTAATTCATTTGCAATTACAGTTGGCATAACACGACGGATGACAGGTAAAATTACACGATTAAGTGTAGCAACATTACCTGAAGCCGTAGATCCTACTGTAGCTGATTCAGCCAAGTATGATTTTGTATTTTCTAAAATTACCGCCATAGATGAACGCTTTGTTCCATTCAACCCTTCTAAAAGGGCATCTTTAGTCTCGCTCCAACGGCTTTCTAATAGTTCTTGTGACATTTGTTATATTCTCCTATTTGATGTCTTAAAGTCCTGCTAAACGTTTAATGTCAACGACATTATCCGCCATAGCTACTTCTTTTACTTTATTACCAGTTATTTCTCTTCTACTTTCAGTCAAAGTTCTCTTTTTGTGATTAACTTTAGTCTGTTTGTTTTCAAGAACTACTGGTAAGTACTTCTCAAAAGCGCCTGATAAACGAGATGTTTGTACGCTTTCTAATAAATTCTGCATAATTTCTGCTTTGTCTTCTTTAAGAGGACCAAGCAAATCATCCAGAACCTTAGCACGATGGTTACTTTCGGTAATCATACGCACTTCCTTGTTTTTACTCTCGATTAAGACTTTCGCCTTAGTCATTGTTTTCTTAGCTTCCGCCAGTTTATTATCCTTTGCTTTAACTTCGCTTTGTAATTTACGAACTTCTGCACTCTCATTTAAGTGAGTTGTTAAGAACTCAGTAGAGAATGCTTCATAAATTCTACGACCGAAATCATTTTCACGGGCAGATTTAATATCTTCCTGTAGCTGTGATAATTCACTATGGATTCGTTTAGTAACAACATTTTTAACTTTGGCAGATGATTCTGCTATAAAGTTATTTTTAAGTTTAGTAAGTTTATCCTTCGCCTCAGTGATCAGACGTACTTTAGCCTCAACTAAATCACGCTTATCTTCCGCAAATTCAACAACTTCTTTCGCTAATGACTTAGCAACGAATTGTTCTAACTTCTTAAACCCTTCTGTTTGTATCGATCGGTCTTTTCTCAATTCTTTAATTTCTTCCGCTAACTTAGTAACCATAAATTCATTAAACTTCTGTGAATTTTCAGCCATTTTAGCTTGGAACTTAACACGATCTTTAACCAAAGATTTTTTATCTTCTGCTAATTCTGTGATTTCGTTTTTAAGACCATCTGTTACCATTTTATCCAATGCTTCAACCATTGTTTCTTTGTCATGCTCGTAACGACCTGCGAATTCCTCACGAAGTTCCGCACGAATAGTTTCACGAGTCTCGGTTAGCTTTACTTCCCATTCTTCCTGGATAGCTACACGAGTATCATCATTCACTAAGTCGCTTTCAAGCAGTGGTTTTAATGCATCTAACATAATGTTTTTCCTTTTTACCATTATAACTTGCTTTTAAAAACAAGCATATTAATACATTTATTTATGTACCAATTCCTCACAGATTCTTCATATAACGAATCTGTTTAATTCGTTTACACAATTGCTTGTGTCATATTTTAAGATCCTTAATTAAGGATTTTAACCCTTTTTCTAAGTATCTCTGTGCAGTTAAACTCTCTCTTGCATCAGTTGCCATTTCTAGCATCTTATGTCCACCATTCATATTCAACAACCCTTCATAAATGGCAGTTGGATATGCACCTGGTGCACTCGGCTGTGCCACAACATCCACTGTGACTATTTCAAAATCACTGACATTTCCATTAGATTCATTGACATTGCCACTCCCTCTACTAGAAACACCTAATTTAACACCCGCACCTAACATAGTTTCAACTAACTTACCCATTGGGGTAGGCAAAATCTTTAACTTACCAAAACCATTTGCACCATCCATCCACATTTCTGTGATCATATGACTGACACGGTCAAGGTTTACTTTTAAATCTTCTGGATGATCTAATTCACCCAATACTGAATATCCACCCTGTATCTGTTCATTAATAGTTTTTACAGCACTACCAATTTCATTCACAGGGTAAACACGCTGATTAGCGTTCTGGACATCGCCTTGTATACACATACCTTTCATAAAGAGTGATTTTTTGTCACCTTCACCACGTGATTCAACTACTATACTAGCAGCATCATATGATAAATTTTCCTGTAGGTAAGCCATTATAAATTATCCTTACTTGTTATTCTGTTTAGCGATTGATTTAACGCTATCACCTTTCTTCTTAGAAATACCCTTGGAAACTTTTTGCAATGGTTTAGCCTCAGTGTTTGCAGTAGTTAAAGAACCAACTGATACTTTACCACGACCTTTCTCTTCTGCTGATCCAGCTTTTACTGGTTTAGCACCATTTGTTCTTCCTTTTCCACCTGCATTATTTGCATTGGTTGATTTCTTATTAATAGAACCTTCCTCAGATGTAGTTGGTTTTGGTGCAGGTTTTAATGCTGCGCCTTCAAAAAACCCTGGGTTGGTTGATTCTTCAAATTCTTCTTCGTCATCCAATGATAATTCATCACTAAATTCTTCATCACCGAACTCTTCGCCTTCCTCATCATCTAATGATAATTCATCACTAAATTCTGCATCACTAAATTCTTCTCCACCTTCTTCATCACCCATCAAATCATCGAATTCAGCCATTAGTTCATCAAGTTTATCCTCTAGATCAACAACGCGGTCTTCTAAATCTTCTGAATCTACATCGCCTTCTGGTGCACCCATTTCAATATCAAATTCACCTTCTTCTTCATCTCCGAAATCTTCATCACCCCCGAATGCTATTTCATCAGCTTCACCATCATCACCCCCGAATGTCATTTCATCGTCATCCTCATTGATTTCATCAGCTTCTACTTCTTTTTCAACGTCATCAACATCTTCGTCATCAATCTTGTCAGCTTGCATTAAATCCTCGTAAATATCACGACTCTTATCTACCACGATCTGGTGAAATAGATCAGCTGCTTTGTTCTCTTCATCATTAATTACATATTCAATTAACTTTTCAAATTTATTCATTTCGTTTTTCCTTTAATTTGTGGTTTAATTCGGACACCACAAATTATTTGGGTGTGCCAGTACTGTTCGTTGTATTTACAATAACTTACAAGATTTGGGTAGATAAAGCATTAAAAATGGTATAAAACATTAATAATTGGCTTATTTTTTAAAATTGAGGGGGTGCTTCGGCTGGAACAGCATATTGCCGTTGTACCTTTTTGAGTTTTTCTTTGAATTCAAAATTTCTTACATCATTCATCTGACGCAATTTATTAATTTGTTTTAGGGTGAGCCTAGTCTTCCGTAAATCATCTTTTGTGACTTTACTTCCATCATCTTCCACATCCTGATAACCAGGAATACCTTCGCCATACATTTCATTTATTAACATAATTGTATTTATTAATTCTACCTATTCTATCAAATCAAGGTTCGTAGTTTATGTAATATAGTGCGAATGTTTGCTTTTGTTAAAAACATATGCTACCGGTATTTCATTTAATCCCAATAACCAAAATGCTACCATTCTATGTCTGCCTTCCATTATCAATTGCGTTGGATCTGCAATATCTACATATACAGGCAATGGCGATGCACCTGTATTGAGTTGATCCATTATCTTTTCGGTTCTTGCCGCATCACTGGGGTATTCATCATATGTACTATACATTTCCTTAATCTGAGTTTCAAAATGTGCAATTGGAACCATATCTACTTCTATGTGCAAGTTATCAACAGTTGTATCCATCCAACTAGCCACATCTTTAAGATCAGCGTATAGATGATCATTGTTACCAACAGTAACAATCTCTTCTATTATAAGTTCACTAACTCTCATATATATTAGGCAGGGGGTGGCACAGGTGCTTCTGGTCCCATATCACCTTCCATTCCATCTGGTCCCATATCATCTGACATCTCACCCATCATATCTAAATCATCAGCCATGCCAATATCGCCTTCCATTCCACCAGGCATCACACCAACACCACGTAAATCAGAACCCTCGGTTGGTACTTCTTCTACTTCCTTATTCTCTTCTGCCCATAGTTCATCATTCTTGGTCATATCTTCTTCTGATAAACCAAGATAGCGTTCAAGTAAAAAACGTTTACTCAAATATGGATATTGTTCTAGTGATGCAAATGTCCCTACCCTAGATGCATCTTGTTCAGTCTGTCTATAACTAGCAAAGTTTTGTGGTTCGCCAAATGATATGTCAAATAAACTAGCATCAATATTAAATCCACGCCAAGCCAAAAACATCTTGAACTCTTTATTAAGCATTTCACCAATAGCATTCTGTAATCTAATACAATACTGGTTGAATCTATACTCTTGTATTAATGCTGTTCCTAATCGCCCATCATTTACTGGTGCAGTATTATCCTCTGGTCCAGATGGCAAATAACTACTTGGTACTCTTAGACCACGTGCTAATTTATTGTTGAAATACAGTAGATCATTAATTGAATTCTTAACAAAAACCCCAGCACTTAGTGCAAATGTGTGATAATCATGATGTAATTCATCTTGGTCAATAGATAATGTGCCGACATCTATAGTGTCATCTAAATAAATTATATCAACAATTCTATGGTTCTTATACTCGGCGAATTCTTTAAATGTCTTGAAATTATCAATACCACATTTATTTAAATGGTTAATAACCTTATGTCTACTTGACAACAAATGATTATTATCTTTTAACTTTGAGATAAAATCATACTGTGACATCTGATTATCATATTGTGATATTAAATCATTCAATATATCATCGGGAACAATGTAAGAATGAATAAGTTTAAATGATTCCCATGTGTGATTCATTTGCTTTAATAACTTGTGCAAGTGCCTAACCGAGAATTTATCAACCTTGGTATTACTATGAACCTTAGTATTCGCAGCAGCATACATCTGCATAAATGTACTATTATTCCCAATAATAGACGTGAAATCACCGGCATGCTCTACTTTATGTGTCACATACAGAGTTGACACAAATTCATACATATCAGAATTAAACTTAATTTTTTGATCTTTAAATACACTATCATAGTACCCATCGGTTTGCCATCTAATAATATTAGCTTCTGTTATTTTTGCACTTCGGTTTTTCCATAATTCAGGGTTATCAATCTTTGATTTGGATTGTCCTGCCGAGATTTTATTACCATATTCTTGCCTAAAGGTGTCATCCGTTAGTAGTGCTAAGAATTTTTCGGTTCCTTTATACCAATTAGTTCGGCTGACTTGCTTTCTCTCTTCTTTTTCATTACTAGTCAAATTTTTATAATATTTCTTCACACCCACCGACCGTTTTTTATTAAGTGCATCAATTTCATCACTAGTCAGCGACTCATACCATCGTGATCTACCCTGTGTTTGTCGTTTTATGATGTCATTGTACTGTTCGGGATCATGTTCTTTTAAATAATACATTTTATCCCTTGCCGCGAGAGTACCCAATGCCTGTGCTTCTTTTGAAAATCCTTTATCCTGATGATACAATGTATGATCTGTGAAGTTCATCCATGTTAAATTAGCAGGAGAGTTATTATAACGATTAAAATCCTTATGGTGAATGGTGTTTTTTGAACTTGAAATATAATCTTCATCAAACACCTTTTCAGTAGAATATCCATTCGATCTCATGTATTTCGCTACTAACCTATGTGTATATACCCACTTTTTAGATTCGTTGTCATACACCATTTCATAGTCACGTTTTGCATGCTTAGATATTTCTTTATTCTTTGTATACAACGGAATCAAAGATTGTCCAATTGTTAAATCTTTGGCTTCAACAAACCCAATACCTGGCAGTGGTATCTTATGATCAGGAGTACAAACTATTTCTTCCCCATTATCTAATACAATTTTAAGAACTTTAGCATTTGACCTTGTTTTACCAGCCCATGATATCAATCCCGGCACAATTTTTCCAGTGATAGGATCACAACTATATGCCCACAACTCGTTCCCATCCTTCATTTCAGCTTCTATTTCAGAAATACTAAGATTGCGGTTATCTAATAATTTCACTTTGGTATCCAATGCAAAACAACCAAGATTGTCCCCGCCTGGCAATGTATCTACTTTAGAACCACGTCCTTCCGCTGATTGCGGGAAAAAATAATCTTCTTGCATTGAATTTTTTATGTAAATACCTGATTCTATTGCAAAAGTATGGTATTCATTATCAACATTTAAACACCCAGTGTCCATTGTTTCACGAAGGGGAACAAGTTTGGTCATCTTATTTGTGCTTTTAACCGCATGTTCAAATGAAATCAAACTATCATTAATTGATAAGTCTTTCGCTTCAACAAACCCTTTCCCCAAAACTGGAATTTTATGATCTGGGGTACAAGTTAATGTCTCTCCATTATCTAAATGTAATTTTAATACTTCTGTGTTTTTACGTGTTTCACCAGCCCATTTCACTTCACCTGGTACTACTTTACCCGATACAGGATCTGCACTATATACCCAATTTTCCTTACCATCATTATATTCTGCTATAACTTGCTGTAATGTCAGGGTTCTTCCATCTAACAATGGTATTCTTGTTTCTAAATCAATACATAATGGATTGTATGTAGCATCCAACATATTATCACCCTCGCCTGATTGGGTTGGTATTCTACGTTGGTGGATTTCATTTTTAACTCGTTCAACAAAACTCATTGCCATATGTGATGGCATATTACCTACATCGATGTAAAATACTCTTCGTTCAGGCGCACGTTGAACGCGATATATTAGAATAGCATCTTCCAATAGTTCTTTTTGTTTGTATACTTTGAAAATATTTTCAAGAATACTTGTACCAAAAGGCCAATTCAAGTCTAATCCTTCGGTTAAACTTAAATGAACAATATGTTTAGCATCTACTGTTGTTTCTCTTTGTGCAGCACCGAAGCGTGTTCCTTCACCAGCCACCGGATTTGACACTTGTTGTTGTTGTGGAGAAATACCGCCAGACATTGGTGTAATTCCAAAATCATCTGTGGTTTTTGTTGCCACTGATAAATTTTCAAAATTAGGGTTAATATCTTGTATTATGTATTGATCTGGTTCTTTGCCTTTGCTTTCATTAACAATAACACGCCCAACCTTGGACATGTCTACCCAGAATAATTCAAATGTTTCTGGGTCACGGAGAAATACCTGATCTCCATATTTTAGTGTATTCCTGAATAACTTAAATATACGTTTTTTGAATTGGTTTAATTTACACCATTGTTTTAAATTCTGTTCAATGAGTTTGACTTCATTATCAGTTGGTTTCTCGTGGTAATCAACATCAAATGGTGTGCTATTTTGATCATTGTCTTGTGTACTAAACTCTGAAATAATATCTAAACAAGCACTTATTTCACTATCCATATCCATTGCTTCGTACTGATTATAACGATTAACACGATTTGGATGTCCTGAATAAACTTCTGGTAACCTACTTTGATAGTTCTTAAATCCGAACTTACCACCTTGCGCCCCACTAATAGGACTCATTACACCGGTATTATCTGCTGCTTTAAAATATTTTTTCCATGACATATTGCTTATTTAGTTCCTAATTTTGTGTTACTCGAAGTATCTTGTTGGATATGCTTGTGTTATCCTCAATTGCTTTAACAACAGCAGTTAGCTTATTTACTTGTTTTTCTAGTAGTTCAATATGTTTATTATTTGATGTTCCTGCTTGTACATTTACTGGGATACCTTTCTTGTCAGGGAGTGGGACAACAGCTTCGGTGCCATGCATAGTCACATTATACCCAGATTTTGGTCCAGATAACACCCCACCCTTTACCATTTCAGGTGATGAATGCACTGCATGAGATGACTTTTCTATAACATTTACATCTATAGGTGTAGTACCAGGCAATACTTTTATTTCGTCTGGGAATACCACTTCTATTTTTCCAGCACTAAACATACCAGTACTCTCAGATGTCTCTCTAATTACTTCATATATTTTTTGCCATAATTTGCTATCTTTATTAATATCAACACCATCGGTGGTTGCTTGGTCTAATAATGCTTTTATTTGTGCACCACCTGCTTTTGTAATAGTGTCTGATAATATATCATGATCTTTTTCTAGTAGTGCATTAATGCTACTTTGCAACGGGGGCAGTGGTGTAAATAGCGACTCTCGTTCAGTTTTCTCAATGCCCATTTGTTTTAATATAGCAGAAACACTGTCTGTGCGTTTTTCAGTTTCTGTTTTAATAACTGCATTAAGTTTTTTTATTTGGATGTTTATTTCGTCAACCCGCTTATCAATCGCAGTTGATCTAGCCGTTTCTTCAGGTGTGAGTGGATTTTCTATACCTGCCATTTTCATTTTGTGGGTGGGTGGCACATTTAAGTTTGCCTTTTCAATTAATAATTTTCTGCGTTCAATGTTTAAATCTTGCAGACTTACTTCCGATTCGGTCGCTGGGCGTTTTGGAGTTGCATCAGTAAAAAAATCACCTTTGAATGTGTCATAAAACAGATTCGTGCCAACAACAAACTTCTCCCCGGCGCTATCCAATGTTGAAGCCACATTCGGGGAATTCATTAATGTCGCTGTGATACTAGCACTTGCTTGCTGTAATGCCACCTGCAATGAGACTAATGCCTTAGTGGTTGGGTCAGAATCTGCCCCCATTTGCTTCTGTTGATGCTTAACAGCGTCACCTAAGTCTTTGAAATCTGCTGTTATTAGATCCATTGATTGATTATATCTTACATAAACACCCGCACTATCACCAACCGCTTGATTTAATGCTTTCATTGGAGATTTATTGGCTGTTACCGCTTCTTGAAAAGCTATCATTGCATCGTGTGCAGAAAGTTGTCCACTTTTAACTTTTTCCATAATTTCAACCGATGCACCATTCGTAGTTCGGAATAATTTTTGTGCTGCATCTGACTGGGTAAATCCCGATGCCTGATCACGTAACCCTGATGCCATTTCATCACTGAATGCCGACATCGAATTATTCAAGATATTCATTTGCATTACCTGTCCTGGGTGCAGATCTTCTATAGTAGCACGCCAACGACCTTCGCGCATTGCAGCATCTACTAGTTTTTGTTGTTCTTCGCGTTGCATTCCAGTAAGTCTAGAGACTTTATCTAATTCCTTGGCATACTGTTGGGTTCGTTCCTGTAACTGAACACTATCCAACCGTTGTCCTCTGCCTAACCTACGTTGCAAATCTGCAAAGTTAATAACAGTTTCGCTGATTTCTTCTGTTGTAAATCCGATCTTACGTAATTCCTTATTCATCCCCTTACGCATACCACCCATTACATTAGCAAATTCACTTCTTGCATCACTGGTGGTGCCTTGTAAGGCAGCTAATTGTTTACTATTCCCAGCAATAAGACCACTGAACATTTTCAACGGGATACCAGCAGCGTGGATATCCTTCGCAAGTCCAGCAATACTATCAGAACCAATTCCACCAACACGACTTAATTCTTGGAATGACCCTAGACCATCATCTAATACTCCCGTTGTATATGCTGCCGCTTTCCCCATTGTTTCAATTGCCGCACCGGCGAACTTACCAGCTACACCTAGTTGTGGGATCGCAGAGATTACGTCAGCAAGAGATCCAGACATTGCCGTTATTATACCACTAATTGATGATATAGCAGTTTGTCCTTTGCCTAATGATCCAGCAAATGATGCAGTTGATGACGCAATTGCTCTTGCCCCTCGCATCGCTTCATTGCTAAAAGCGCCTATACTTCGGTTAGCACTATTAACGCTATTAGACAATGCAGCTAGATCAGCACGCAATAATGCTGCTTCATGGGTTGGTAATGTTGACGCGAATTGGTTCAGAAGACGGGTTATTTGTGCTATTTGATCAGTAGTTGACATGGTTTATATTATCCGTAGTTTATGTTTAATAAATATATTTACACTTATTTATATTAGGAAAAATTATGTCAAACAACCCGCTATCCAACTATTTCAGACAACCAAGTATCTACCTAAAATTACCAAGCAATGGTAACTTTTATCCAGAAAATACATTAGATATGCCACCAAATAACGAATTGCCGATTTACCCAATGACAGCAATTGATGAAATAACATACAGAACACCAGATGCATTGTACAATGGCACCGCAGTTATGAATGTTATCAAAAGTTGTGTGCCTAATATCCTAGATCCTTGGATCATTCCCGCAGTTGATTTTGATGCTATATTAGCATCCATTAGAATTGCAAGTTACGGACATTCAATGGAAATAGATACTACATGCCCTGCCTGTAAGGAAACTGCTACTTATTCATTGGATTTACGCACGATACTAGATCAACTTAAATCACCGGATTACCAGAAATCAGTGAATATTGGTGATTTAAATATCTTCTTCAAACCATTGTCATATAAGCAAATCAATGAAAATAGCGTAATTCAATTTGAAGAACAAAAATTGGCAAGTGTACTAGAAGATGCAGAAATGGAGGAGGAGGAAAAACTCAAACGATTATCTGCTGCATTTGCTAGCATGACAGAATTATCACTCAAAGCACTAACCCAAAATATCAATTATATCAAAACTCCAGATAATATAGTCAAGGAAGAAGATTTCATCAATGATTTTTTGCATAATTGCGACAGAGTCGTATATAAACGCATAAAAGATTATGTCATTGGAATGAAGAATGATAATGAACTTAAACCATTGAATATTAAATGCAACGAAAAAGAATGTGGGCATGAATATGAACAGCCGTTTACATTGGATATGTCAAATTTTTTCGGATAAAGCTATTAGTTTCTAGTGCAGAAGATATCAGTAAAGAGTTGGATGGCATGGAAAAGGAAGCTAATAGCATAAGGGAGGAAGCATTAAGGATCAGTTGGAACATGCGTGGTGGAGTTTCATATGTGCAAGCACTTCAGCTATCATACGATGAAAGGGCTACGATTAATAAGATCATCAAAGATAATTTAGAAACTACCAAGAAAACAGGATTACCTTATTTTTAAGGACATCAACGCAATACCAATAAGTAAAAACAACACAGGAGAACATTTATGAATACAGAATTACAAAAGATACAAAAAGACACAGAAGAATGGTTGGAAAATTTCATCGAGAAACCAAATACAGCATTTGGTGGATTAGAAATTTGCCCATTTGCAAAACACGCAAGAACCAACAAAAAGATCACATTTAGGATAGGAAAGCACCCGTATCATGATTTAGTTGAACATTGCAAAACAGGCAACGAAGGGTACGATGTTTTTATATATGCATACGACCCAACTGAATGGGATACAGATGCATTTCACGAGATGGTTTACAAAGCGAATGATGAAAACCTAGCTGACCATGACATGATCTCTTTACCTGACCATCCGCATTCATTGGAACGAGTAAATGGTGTTATTCTAAATCAAGGAACATATGCATATAATATGATTGCGCCATTGACAGCATTAAACAGTGCATCGGCCAAGTTGCATAGTGAAGGATACTACAATCATTGGCAAAATGCAGAAGAATACATGGAAGCGATATTCAGAGGAAGAGTTGATCCACGAACAGGTATTCAAAAACCATCATTGAATTCACGGGCGATGAAAACCATCAAAACAATCAAAAATGATATAATGAGTGTATTTGAACACTATTAAACTCTACTTAATTCGGCTATAGTAGTTATAGCCGAATCCCTCTTACATAACCTACCGTACTCATTTTTGTCCTCACTCCATACCGAGCCGGTCCACCATTCAAATCCGTGCATTTCACTTTTATAGACACACCCTTCCTCATATCCAGGACCAAGGTAAACATAATCATACCCTTGCTTTTTAGCCCATGCTAATTCATGTTTTAAACTATTGTATCCTATTTTTAATTTGGGATCGCGATAATCCCATGCGAATATAACAGTTTCCAGTGACTGATTGGTATATGGTCTTAATTTAGACCAGGCGACAAATTCATTTTTGGGATTGTAATATTCGATGCATATATCATCACATAACCAATTCACAACTTCTCGTTGATATAAATCTTCAAACCCTTTATGAAAACAATAGCTAGTATATATATGCTCTATTTCAGCTAGCTTAGGATGCATTATTGCATACCTATCAGCATCGTATTCACTATATGATATATTTGCTAAATCACACCTAACACTTCTAGATTGATACCATTTTGGTTTTTCATCTATTATGTGTTGTAACCAACCGTTAGCTAACATATTGTCATATTCATTAATATTCACATCCAATGCTTCGACTGTATGGTGTTGAATATCATTTAATTCTTGCTGTCCAAATTTATGGTTGAATACTATGCGCATATAAGTATATATATTATATTATATCATAGGAGAAATAAACAATGCCAGTATATCAACATTGGGACCCATTAAAAACATGTATGGTCGGAAAATCATATCCACCTGAATTTTATTCATGGGTTGAAAATCCGAAAGCTAGAAATGCGATGGAACGAATTGCAATGGAAACCGAAGAAGACTACCAATCATTAATTAAAATATTAGAATCATTTAATGTTAACATTATACGGGCAGAGGTTGGTAATTCATCGGGTGAATATTTCGATACAGCCACAAAACAATTTGCCCGTCCACCAATGACACCAAGGGATTATATTGGGGTATTTGGGGATAACATATTCATTGAAATTCCCGAAGATGGAATGACACACATTGATATGTTTTACGATGATGTAAAAGATCCATCGTGGCCTGAAAAACTTCCCACCGATGAAGCTAGCATTCCCACTCATA
>Ga0233439_10001629_pt1 | contig 27850 bp, 25 predicted proteins | sample SI_123_September_6_FD_182713 | JGI IMG/M metagenome (GOLD analysis project Ga0233439, IMG submission 182713) | Seawater microbial communities from Saanich Inlet, British Columbia, Canada - SI_123_September2016_100_MG | ecosystem: Environmental > Aquatic > Marine > Inlet | place: Canada: British... | reverse complement strand
GGGGAGTTGGCGTGTTATCCAGAGAAGAGGCGATCAACTGGAGTCTGAGTGGGCCGGCCTTGCGAGCTTCGGGAGTGAACTGGGACATTCGCAAATCTCAACCTTACAGCGGTTATGAAAAATATAATTTTGACGTCCCCACATTGCAGGGCGGGGATATTTATGATCGTTACCGGGTGCGCGTTGAGGAGATGCGGCAAAGCCGGGAAATCATCAGGCAGGCCATGGAAAAACTGCCGGGAGGGGATTATAAAACACCCGACAATAAAGTTTCCCTGCCGCCCAGAGAAACTCTTCACACCAGTATGGAAGCGTTGATCCATCATTTTAAGCTGGTGTCAGAGGGAATCAGTGTGCCCAAAGGTGAAACCTATGTGCCCATTGAGGGGCCAAGGGGTGAAGTTGGATTTTATATCGTCAGCGATGGCACCAATGTTCCGTCCCGGGTAAAGCTTCGGGCGCCTTCGTTCATGGCAATTCCGGGTATGTGCCAGATGATGACAGGTTGTTATATCGCTGATGTAGTAGGCATCATCGGTAGTATAGATATTGTAATGGGTGAAGTGGACCGGTAGCCACCAGGCGTGGGTACAGCTAGCAATGGCTCATTGGTCTGAGAGAATATTTGTCCACAGAATTTTTATAAGGAAAGTTGTTAATGTCAGGGTTTGTTTTTTCTGAAAAGCAGGAGAAAGAGATTGAGGGTATTTTAGCTAAATATCCTTTTAAGAAGTCGGCGATGTTGCCTTTACTGACGCTGGTTCAGCGTGCAGAGAGAGTGGTTTCTCCTGATGCCATGGTAGCGATCAGCAATAAACTGGATTGCTCGCCAGCTTATGTGCAGTCGGTCATGTCGTTTTATACGATGTACCACACTGAGAAGGTTGGAAAATACATGGTCCTTTTCTGCATCAACATCAGTTGCCAGTTGAACGGTTGCGATAAATTGCTTGAGCACACGGCCAAAAAACTTAATATCAAAGTGGGCGAAACCACGGCGGACGAAAAGTTCACCCTGCATCGGGAAGAATGCCTGGCAGACTGTACACGGGCACCCATGATGCGAATCAACGACACTTATTATGGGGATCTGACTGAACAACGCATTGATCAGATTCTCGATTCTTTAGGTTGACCGATGACACAGATTCTATTTAAAAATATAAATATGGAAGACCTTCATACCATGAAGGTCTATGAAGAGCAGGGGGGCTACCAGTCTTTAAAGAAAGCGTTCGCCCAGAAACCGGAAGATATTATCGAGATGGTCAAGGCTTCTGGCTTGCGGGGCCGTGGGGGTGCTGGTTTTCCCGCAGGGCTAAAATGGAGCTTCCTTGCCAAAGATGTGTTTCCCCGTTATCTCTGTTGCAATGCCGATGAGTCGGAACCGGGGACCTGTAAGGACCGGGAACTCTTACTCAAGACTCCGCATATGTTAATTGAAGGGATGATCCTCTGCTCCTATGCCTGCCGGATCGAAACAGGATACATTTATATGCGAGGAGAATTCCATGACTTGAGCCTGATCATGGACAAGGCCATTGAGGAAGCGCACGCCAAAGGGTATTTGGGTAAAAATATTATGGGAAGTGGGTTCGATTTGGATATTCACACCCACCTTGGTGCCGGGGCTTATATCTGTGGTGAGGAGTCGGCCCTGCTCAATTCTTTGGAAGGCGGACGGGGTGAACCGAGAATGAAACCCCCCTTTCCTGCTGTCGAAGGTTTGTATGCCAAGCCGACAGTTATCAATAATGTCGAAACCCTGTGCGTGGTTCCATATATTGTCAACGAAGGTGCAGAAAAATACGCCTCCCTGGGAACCGAAAAGAGCAAGGGTACCAAATTGGTCAGTGTTTCCGGGCATGTGAAAAAACCAGGGAATTATGAAGTGGTGTTGGGAACACCCATGAGGGAAATCATATATGACGTGGCAGGCGGAATTGCCAACGACAACAAACTCAAGGCATTTATTCCCGGTGGCTCTTCGACTCCCATGTTGCCTGCTGATATGGTGGATGTCCTTTATGATTATGAATCTATAGCGGCCGCAGGCTCCATGCTGGGGTCAGGGGCTTTAATTGTTATTGATGACAGTGTCAATATTGTTGAAGCTACATTGAGGCTGATCAGTTTTTATATGCATGAATCCTGTGGCAAATGTACGCCCTGTCGGGAAGGTACCCGGTGGCTTTATCAGATTGTTGAAAGGATCATGCAGAACAAGGGGCAATTGGAATACATCGAAAAGATGGAAGATATTTGCGACAACATGGCAATGAAAACCTTCTGTCCGCTTGCCGATGCTTGTGTCGCCCCGGTTGTAAGTAGTATCAAGCATTTCCGTTCTGACTATGAAGCATATTTTAAAAACACACCGGTAGGTTCGGTTTGAGGCAATTATGTCTGATAACGATGTAACTTTAACGATTGACGGGAATTCGGTGACGGTTCCCAAAGGCACCAAGGTGGTGGATGCGGCCAAGCAGGTTGCGGTGGACATCCCTTTCTTCTGCTATCACCAGAAGATCGGCCCACTGGGTTGTTGCAGGATGTGTCTGGTGGAGGTTGAGAAGATGCCGAAACTGATGACTGCCTGCACCATGGATGTGGCACCTGATATGGTAGTTAAAACCACTACTGAAAAAGTGGAGCAAGCGCAGAAGGGAGTGCTGGAGTTTACCTTACTCAACCATCCTCTCGATTGCCCGGTTTGTGACAAGGGTGGCGAATGCCCCTTGCAGGATAACACCTTCAAGTATGGTCCGCCGGATACCCGTATGGAGTTTCACCGGGCCAACAATGCCAAGGCGACACCGCTCAGTCCTGTCATTACCATAGACAGGGAACGTTGTATTGCGTGTCAGCGGTGCACCGCTTATAGCGAACGGATTGAACAGGGGCAAGGGCTGGTCATGTTGAACCGTGGGTTTCACAATGAGGTAGGTACATTTAACAATGAACCTTATGACACTCGCTTTTCAGGCAATGTCATCGATATTTGTCCGGTAGGGGCTTTGACCAATACGGACTTTCGTTTTAAGGCCAGAACCTGGGATCTCTCTAACGTGGAAACGCTTTGCGCGCATTGCGGTTGTAACTGCAATATCACAATAGGTACCCGACTCAATGAGCTCATGCGTGTTGAGGCGCGTCCCAATGATGCGGTGGACGATGGTTGGATTTGCGACAAAGGCCGCTGGGGTCATCATTTTGTGCAGAGCAAAAATAAAATTCTTACCGCCCGGGAAAATGGTGTGGGGACGGGCAAAGTTACATCTTTTCCGGCCTTCCCTCTTAACTGCACGACAGAGGAGGCGGCTGGAAATGTGGCTGAAGCGTTTAAAAAAATAGTGGAGGAGCACGGGCCTGAAAGCGTTGGGTTCATTGGGTCTCCCTACGGCACTAATGAGGAAAATTATCTTTATCAGAAATTTTTCCGCCAGGGCCTGGGTACGAATAATATAGACCATAAGACCTATCAGGATACTCCCGGCCTTCCGGTCAATCATTATGGAGTCGAGCAGATTGAAACCTCCAATGTGGTTTTGTTGATTGCCAGTGACCCAACGGAAGAATTGCCCATTCTTGATCTGCGAATAAAAAAAGCGGTGACCGGTTGTGGAACCCGGTTGGTGAGCCTGAACGATCAAAAGATCGCGCTGGATAAATACTCAGCGCAGTCGGTGCAATACAAGGTGGGTTATGAAGCGGTAGCTATCGATGCATTGGCAAATGGCCTGGCCCGTGAATTGGGAGAACCGGCTATTGATGTTGACTTGGCCTCAAGCGGAATTTCTGCGGAGGATATGAAAGCTCTGGTTGAGACAGTGCGCTCCAGCATGAAAATTTGTGTTGTGTACAATCCATCCGCCCTTTCCGGAGATGCCGTACTACGGGTCAAGCGTCTGCTTAAATTGATTTCTAAAGTTCCGACACTGGAATGCGGAGCCATTCCCGCGGCCCCAATGACCAATGCCGTGGGGGCTATGGATATGGGATTGCTTCCCGATTATTATCCGGGGGCTGTGCCGGTTACAGATCAAGAGGAGATAAAAAACCAATGGGGAGAAAACGCTCCGACTGGAACCGGACTTTCCGCATTAGAAATGATTGCACGTGCTAAAGCGGGGAAATTGAAAGCCCTGTTGGTGCACCGTTCTAATCCTGTCATGGATTTTCCTGGCGGGTTACAGGTGACAGAGGCTTTGAAGAATCTGGAGCTTCTGGTGGTGCATGATATGTTGGAAACTGAGACGACAGAACTGGCGCACCTTGTACTATCCTCTAATGGCCCAGGTTATGACGAGGGTACGACCACCAATATTGGAGGCCGGGTGCAGGCTAGAAAAAAAGCGTTTGAAACCAACCAGGTACAGGATTGGAAAATCATCAACCTGATGCACAAGGCGTTAGGAGATGAAACTGAATATCGCAGGTTTTCGGATGTCACCGAAGAAATTTCCCAGAAGGTTCCGGGTTATCAGGAGGTCAGCCAAAGATCAGTAGGTAAAAACGGGTGCGACCGTGAGGTCACAGCTTCTGTCGATGAACCGGGTTTAGATAATCAGGTTCAGGCTGAAGCAGAAAAAAACGGAAGCTTGAGGCTTCGTGTTGCCACCTACCTGTTTGCGCATGGCAAGATTCTGGATGCCTCTTCGAAGCTGGCGCATCACTTTCAACCTTCCAGAGCTTATTTGAACGAGAAAGATGCCCAGAAGCTGGGTGTTCAGGAGGGTGATACGGTTTTACTTTCGACCGGAGATGCCAGATTGGAGGCCACAGCGATGATCAACAACCGTTGCTTATCGGGGGGTGTAGTGGTGCCAAGAATCTCGGACGAGCAGGGTGTGAACGCTCTGGTTGACACGGAGGGCCGTCCGGCATGGGTGGAAGTCCGAAAAGTTTAGAGTCAGGTATTTTATAGACAGGAAAATGTTTTTGGAGTGGTTACGATTTGGAATGGATTACTGAAATTTTGAATGCAACCTGGGACTTCATCGTTCTGTTTTTGAATGAGAATATTCCTCTGATTGTGGGGAGTGTTAAAGCCGTGGTTATTGCGGTGGGGATTATGTCGGTGGTCCCGGCTTTAGTCTGGCTGGAGCGACGCTTGATGGGCCGGTTTCAGGTGCGTTTGGGTCCGAATCGGGTTGGGCCTCTGGGTTTTGGCCAGCCGATGGCTGATACGGTTAAGTTGTTATTCAAGGAATCCATCATTCAGAGTTCTGCAGATAAATTTTTGTTTCATCTTGCGCCAGCTGTGGTGGTGATTACAGCGATTGTCGGGTTTGCGGTGATTCCTTTTGGTGAACCCTTCGAGGTGTTCGGTCAGAGCATTGAGATGTGGGGAGCCAATGTTAACAGCGGAATTTTATTCGTGTTCGCGATTTCCGGGATGGGTATTTATGGGATGGTTCTTGCCGGATTGGCATCGAATAATAAATATTCTTTAATGGGTGGTTTGCGCTCCTCCGCCCAGATGATCAGTTATGAACTAACGCTGGGCCTTTCTGCGTTGAGCATTATATTGCTTACCGGATCCCTGAATCTGGTAGACATGGTTAAGGCTCAGGAGACGCTACCTTTTATTCTTATCCAACCGTTGGCATTTTTGTTGTTTTTTATTGCGGGTATTGCCGAGACCAACCGTGCTCCTTTTGACTTGCCGGAAGCGGAGCAGGAACTGGTGGCGGGTTTCCATACCGAGTATACGGGCATGAAATTTGCCATGTTCTTCATGGGTGAGTACATCAATATGGTGACCATGAGTGCTTTGGTGACCCTTTTGTTTCTTGGAGGGTGGAACGCTTATGGTTTGCCACTGTGGCCCATTGTAGCGTTTGCCCTTAAAGTGATTTTTCTGTTGTGTGTATTCATCTGGTTGAGATCAACATTTCCTCGCATTCGTTATGATCGGTTAATGACGTTTGGCTGGAAAGTTTTACTGCCATTATGTTTATTGAATCTTCTGGTCACCGGTACGCTTAAGGTGATCTGGTTTCCCTGAGGGGATGAGCTATGTTGCAAGCAACTATTAGTGGAATAAAAAATCTTATGATCGGAATGGGGGTCACTTTCCGGAATATGTTGAGCACACCGGTTACCTTGCAGTATCCCGAGGTCAAGCGAACTATGCCCAAGCGTTATCGGGGAAGACATTTCCTGAACCGTGATGAGGAAGGACTGGAAAAATGTGTGGGATGTTCCTTGTGCTCGATCAATTGTCCGGTGGGGTGCATTCATGTTGTGTCGGCGGAGAACGATCCGGAAAACCCGGTTTCAAAAGGCGAGCGTTATGCAGAGGTTTATGAGATTAACCTGTTGCGGTGTATTTACTGCGGGTATTGTGAGGAGGCCTGTCCGGTAGATGCGGTGGTTTTGCGCGAGCACTATGAATTGGCGGATTATGATCGCGACAATTACATCATGGAGAAAAAAGATTTGCTGGTTTACCCGGAACCAAACCAGTTCCGCGTCAACATTCTCGGTAATACGGAGCGGATCGATTCGGCATGACCGGCAATATGGCGGTGACGCTGACGCGACCGCCGAAAGCGTGGAGCTAAATAGCCAGCCACGCTTGGTGGAGGTAATTCTGTTTTTGGAGTTAATTTGTGTTGGAAATCGCTACGGTATTTGATTTTGCGCAGGACACGGTAATTTTGGCGGTTGGGGTGACGGCAGTTCTTGCCAGTCTGGGGGTCGTCCTATGCTCCTCACCGATTTATTGTGCTCTGTACCTGATTGGCCATATGATCTGCCTGGCCCTTTTGTTTCTTCTGTATAACGCAGAGTTTCTGGCAGTGGTTCAGATCATCGTTTATGCTGGAGCGGTGATGATTCTGTTTTTGTTTATCATTGCCCTTCTTGGTGGAAAAAAAGAAGTTCAGGAAAACTCTTTGCACCGATCCCTGGCACTTGCCTTTGTTTTTACCCTTTTGGGAGAATTGTATTTATCGGCAACGGTGGGTCCTACCCAGCAGGTTCACGGAGAAGTTCCCCCAGAACTGTTTGGAACAGCAAAAGCCATAGGCCTTGAATTATTTTCAAAACATTTGGTGGCATTTGAATTGGCCTCCGGCTTGCTTCTGGTTGCGGCGGTAGGAGTAATTTGCTTGGCAAAATTTTCTTTTGCGCCTTTAAGAAGGCGGGTGAGGTAATTATGGGGCCAGAGTTTGTTTTACTAATCAGTGCTTCTATTTTCTGTGTGGGTGCGGCAGGGTTTATCATTCGCAAAAATCCTCTCATCATGTTCATGTCTGTCGAGTTGATGCTCAATTCAGTGAACTTTCTTCTGATCACTTATTCCAGTTTCCTCAACTCGCTGGATGGACAGATTTTTGCCTTGTTCATCATGACGGTTGCGGCGGCGGAAGTGGTGGTGGGGCTGGCTATCATTCTAACTATTTTCCGCACTCGTCATGACCTGGATGTGGATCATCTTGATATATTGAAAGGGTAATCTTTTGTTTGCAAGTAGCTGGCTCATACTTTTGTTTCCTCTGCTAGGTTTTATAGGCCTGAGCTGGTACGGGAACCGGATATCCAGGAACAGCGTTGGGCTTGTGGGTTGCGGAACCGTGGGAGCGTCTTTTTTTATGACGCTGGTGACGTTGAGCAATCTTTTGTTTTTGCCACCTGAAGAACGGGTGGGGCAGGTTCAAACTCTATACCAGTGGGTGTCTGCAGGATCTTTCAAACTGGACCTGGCTATTCTGGTGGATCCCCTTTCTGTATTTATGTTCCTGGTTGTAACCGGGGTTGGATTTGTGATCCATATCTATTCGATAGGTTATATGCATGATGACCCGGAGTACTCGCGGTTTTTTGCCTATTTAAACCTGTTTATTTTTTCGATGTTGGTTCTGGTTGCGGCGGCAGATTTCTTTTTCCTGATTGTAGGTTGGGCGTTGGTTGGCTTGGCGTCCTATTTGTTGATTGGTTTCTGGCGGGAAAAAACCAGTGCTGTGCTCGCCGCGCGAAAAGCGTTTGTCATGAACGTCATCGGTGATGTGGGAATGGTTATCGCCGCATTGGTTATTTTTGAGTCATTTGGAACTTTGAGTTTTGTTGATGTCTTTTCCAGTGCACCGGGCATGTTTCGACCCAATGAAGACACAATACTATTAATCACTCTGTTGTTGCTGGTTGGAGCGTTTGCCAAATCTGCACAACTACCCTTGCATACATGGTTGCCCGACGCGATGGAAGGGCCGACTCCTGTTAGTGCTTTGATTCATGCCGCAACGATGGTTACGGCAGGAGTCTATCTGGTGGCCCGGTGTCATGTCCTATATGAACTGGCTCCCTACACCATGTACTTCATCGCCGGTGTGGGAATTATTACGGCGATTTTCGCAGGGTCAATGGCAATGGTTCAATATGATATCAAGCGCGTGATCGCCTATTCCACCATGAGCCAGCTGGGTTATATGTTCCTGGCTATGGGTATTGGCGTTTACAGTCTTGGCATGTTTCATTTGATGACCCACGCGTTTTTTAAAGCGTTGCTGTTCATGGCGGCAGGGAGTGTGATCCATTCTTTGGATGGCGAGCAGGATATCCGCAAAATGGGCGGACTGCGAAAGGTTATGCCGCTGACCCACCTTACTTTTTTAATTGGTGCTTTGGCGCTGGCCGGATTTCCTTTGACCAGCGGATATTTTAGTAAAGAGGCAATTATTCTGAGCTCTTACCATGCCGAGATGGGAAACATCGTGTTCTGGGCCATTGCGGTACTGGCGGCAGGTATGACGGCATTTTATATTTTCCGGATCTATTTAGGTGCTTTTTTCGGTGAACTGCGTAGCCCGGAGGCGCATCCCCATGAATCGCCTATGATTATGGTTGCTCCTTTGTTGGTTCTGGCGGCCCTGGCTCTGTTGGGGGGAGTATTGGGACCCTGGGTAGATAGTTTTCTGGCACCGGTATTTGGTCATGTTGTGGAGCACTCTCATGATGCTGTATTGGAAACAATAGCCCTGATCGCTGGTATTGGAGGGATCGCGACGGCGGGATTATTGTATATGGTGAGCAAGGATCGCATGGATTTAGTCAAGGAGGCGATGGCTCCCCTCTATGATCTGTTGTTCCACAAATATTATGTGGATGAAATATATGATTTCTTAATCGTGCGCCCGACCAAAGCCATTGGGGCTTTTATGGAACAAAAAGCAGAACGGGAAGGGTTGGACTTTACCGTTGACCAGATTGGTCTTCAGGTAAAAGAGGCCAGCCATATTATCAGTCTTTGGCAATCTGGAAAAGTACGAGGCTATGCTTTGAATATGATTGTAGGTGTGGTGACGATTCTATTATTTGTTGTATTCATGTAACCGGAAAAATATATGCTATCCCTTATTATTTTTATACCCCTTGTTGCCGCGTTCGGACTCCTCCTGGTTTCCAGAGAAAATGTGGCCACCATCAAGGTGGTCGGGGTGGGTGCGGCAGGGGCTAGCCTGGTCATTTCCTTATGGTTACTATTTTCCTTTGATAAGGCCAATCCGGAAATGCAGTTTGTCCAGATGCTTCACTGGGTCCCCGCCTTGCACATCAACTATCTGGTGGGGGTGGATGGAATCAGTCTCTGGATGGTTGTGCTCACTACGTTTCTGGGACTCCTTGCCATTCTGTTTTCTTTCACCCAGAAAGAAGGGTTCCGAAATTTTGTGGCGTTAATGTTGGCTCTGGAAGCGGGAACGCTGGGAGTATTTTTGGCCCTTGATACCATTTTGTTTTATGTGTTTTGGGAATTGATGCTGGTGCCGACTTATTTCCTCATCGGTATCTGGGGAGAAGGCCGACGGGTTTATGCCACGATGAAATTCGTGATCTATACTTTAATTGGAAGTCTGTTGATGCTGGTCGCTATTCTTTCCCTGACAATGGTGCACTATGGGGCCACTCATGAAGTGACTTTTGATTTACGGACCCTGGTTCTTACACATATCGATCCATCTATGCAGATGTGGATGTTTTTCTTCTTTTTCCTGGCTTTTGCTATTAAGGTTCCGGTTTTTCCTTTACATAGCTGGTTGCCTCATGCCTATGTGGCTTGTCCCATTCCTGCTTTAATTTTATTGACGGGAGCCATGTCCAAAACTGGCGCTTATGGCTTTCTCCGGTTCTGCCTGCCCCTGTTTCCTGACGCGGTTGAAAGTTTTGCGACGGTCATTGGGTTGATGGCGGCCGCCGGAATGGTCTATGGAGCCTGGATCGCAATCGCACAAAAAGATCTGAAGGCCCTGGTGGCATATTCCAGTATCAGTCATCTGGGATTTATTGTGATTGGCATCTTTGCTAACAACGGGACGGGAATTGAAGGTAGCTTGCTTCAGATGATCAATCACGGCATCATTGCATCGGCGTTATTTTTGATCGTTGCCTTTATCGAGATGCGAATGGGTACTCGTAACCTGAATGAGCTTAGGGGTTTGAGTAAGGTCATGCCCGTTTTATATGGAACTTTTATGCTGATTATGCTGGCCGCTCTCGGGCTTCCTGGATTGAATGGTTTTGTCGGAGAATTCTTGATTTTGATGGGAGTTTGGACATCCACTATGTTTTCAGGGTTATCGGGCATCCTTGTTTTGATGGGTGGGTTGTCGATTGTTTTCGCTTCCATATATATGTTGTACATGTTCCAGGGATCAATGCAGGAAAACTCCGAGGACTTGCCTGAAGGGTTGACTGATATTGATAAATGTGAGTTCAAACTTATTTTACCCGCCTGCCTGCTTATTTTATTGATAGGCCTTTATCCCAAACCTTTTATTGATCGTGTTACTCCATCGGTAGATTCTTTACTCCACCTGGAAAAATCAATCAATCTCCCTACCGGGGGAGAAAACGGTCACCACTAACACTGGGCGTGAGACCAGCTGGCAATTGCTGGCAATGAGTATTCTCGGCTTGATGAGTCTTTGCCCAGTTATCATGCAGACCAAACTTGCATTTTCCCCCAACCCTCTTTGTTGCAGGGAGAACGGTTTCCGATAGATGAGATTTGGCGATAATATTGTTGATGGTATCTTTCTGAAACGACCGAATCGTTACCTGGCACATGTTGAGGTGAAGGGTGAGGAAGTTTTGGCCCATGTGCCTGATCCCGGTCGTTTGCCAGGGTTGATGTTAGATGGGAGGAAGGTGCGACTGGTTTACCAGCCCAGCCCTAAACGTAAAACAGACTACACGCTGGTTTTGGTGCGGCACGGTTCAATATGGGTTTCAGTATTTCCAGTCTTTGCCAATGCCCTGATTCAGGAAGCGTTACTAAAGCGGACACTCCCATTTCTGCAAGGCTACTCGGAATTTGCTAGCGAAGTGAAGGTGAGGAACAGTCGATTCGATTTTAGATTAGGGTTTCCCGTAAACCCTGCGTACATAGAAGTGAAATCAGTGAGTTTGGTCGAGCAGGGAAAGGGAAAGTTTCCTGATGCCCCGACAGAGCGGGGAGTCAAACATGTTAAAGAGTTAACGGAGTTCTGCGCAAAAGGCTACCGGGCGGCAGTGGTGTTTGTTTCTCAAAGATCCGACACTCGATCTATCACCTGTAATGATGACATCGACCCCGTTTTTGGAGAGTGGTTGCGAAAAGCAAGTAGTGAAGGTGTGGAACTTTATGGTATGAACTGCAAGGTCACTCCAACAACGATTTCCCTGAATGAAACGGTTGAGGTGGTATTGTAGATCATTAATACCTCAATTATTCGAGGAGGGAGTTCAGGTCTGGAATGATCACCCACTGTCCTCTATGGAGAACCCATTCTTGCTCAATAGTCAGGGTTTTTAATTTGGTGCTGGGTAGTACCGCAACTTGATAGCGGATGGTAACAATAGTTCGGGTGAAACCTTCTTCGGGCCCTTTGGGTGTGGTGACTGCAGGAATCTCATTTTTGAAAAATTTGATATCTAAAATGGTCGCTTCAAAAAAGGTGACGCGTTGAATTATCTCCAGAGATTTTGCCATATACTTAGAGCGAAAGGACGGGTGAACGAACCGGGCACTGGACTCTAATGCCTTGCTTTCAAACTCAAAGTTAAAGGCCTCAATACTCAGGTCCAGATTCTCCTGGGTTTTATAGTGAGGGTCAAGAGTGTGGCAGGATACAAAAGTCAGCAGAAGAAAGAAAAAAAATACTCTTCGGGTAAGTAGGGTCTGGAGACTGGGTTTTAGCATGAAGTTGAAGGGGTTGTAAAAATTGGTGGGTGAATAATTATTCTATCAATTCATCGATTATAGATAAAAACAATATGTCCTTCCACATTATAAGGTGGAATGTTGGAGAATGATGCCAAAATCTAGTAAATTTAAACCTGTGAAAAATAAAGTCGGTACACAAAACAGAAATAGAAAAGCCAGAGGTGTATCAAAACCTTCGGAGAAGAAAGAGTTGACGCTTTGGGATCAGGCTTCCCGCTGGTACGACTCACTGGTGGGTAGCCAGGGTACAGATTTTCAGAAGGACATCATAATGCCGGGAGTATTCCGCTTGCTGGAAGTTGGGAAGAAAGATCGGGTTCTGGATCTGGCCTGCGGCCAGGGAGTGTTTTCCCGCTTTTTAGCTAAAAAAGGGATTCATGTTGAGGGATTGGATTCCTCTTCTGAGCTGTTGAAATATGCCCGAGGGCGTTCGGGTCCTTCCATTCGGTATCATGTCGGAGATGCTGGAAACCCGGATAATTTTAAGGAAAATATTTTCGATGGAATTGCCTGTCTGATGGCGATACAAAATATAGAAAAAATGGATTTACTTTTTAAAAGTGCAGGACGATGGTTAAAGACGGGAAAATGTTTTGTGTTGGTGATGACGCACCCTTGCTTTCGTATTCCCCGACAATCTCACTGGGGATGGGATGAGGAAAAGAAACTCGAATACCGGCGAGTCGATCATTATTTAACAGAAACCGCCGTTCCTATTCTGACCCCGCCATTTGCTGACCCCGACTCATATACGCTTACCTATCACCGTCCGTTACAAAGTTATATTTCCACTTTGGTTCAAGCGGGATTTTGCGTTGATGCAATGGAAGAGTGGATCTCAAATAAGAACAGTCTTCCGGGAAAAAGGTCTAAGGCAGAAAATAGAGCCCGAAAAGAAATCCCATTATTTCTGGCTTTAAGGGCCAGGTTGATGGCCGAACCCTCTAAATAGAAAAAACTATGCCTAGTTATAGCTATGAACTTCCTGAGCAGGGGCGACTTTTGTCTCTTGTTCGTGAGAACCTGAATAAAGTCGGGAAGGAGTGGAAGGAGGTAGCAGATTATATGCTGGAAGGGCATGTGGAGTACAAACCAATGCGGGCAAATCCTATGAGGTCGGGTTTTGTGTATCAGAGAGCGAAGCTCAACTTAACGCTTTATTTTCCGGAACAGATTTTTGAACATCTGCTCGACTGGTTGGATTCTGAAAAGTTGGAATTGCTCAAAGCGGTTGTGCAATCCTCCCTGCCCCGGCGCTCAGGATATGATATCCATGAATTCAAGATTCTCGGAATCCTGGAAGGTTGATAGCATTCTGCCAGCAACTGTCTGTCGCGTCTTATTCTGGTTCGACTTTGTCTGACCAGTCCATATTGAAAGGGGTGTCGCTTTCGATTGCTTTTCGGATGTCTGCCATCCACTGTTGGTAGAAGGTGGAGTTGTGCAGAGTGAGAAGGCGCATTGCCAATATCTCGCCAGCCATGATCAGGTGCCTGAGATAAGCTCTGGAGAAATTTAAGCAGGTGTAACAGGAGCAGTTTGAATCGATAGGGCCAGGGTCGGTTTTGTATTGTGAATTTTTAATATTTATTTTTCCTTCTTTTACAAACAGGGAACCATTTCTGGCATGTCGGGTGGGCATAACACAGTCGAACATGTCTACCCCCCGGGCACTGCATTTTAAGAGGTCTTCAGGGGTTCCCACCCCCATTAGATAACGAGGCTTGTTTGCAGGCAAAAGAGGGGCGGTGTGTTCGGTGATGTCATACATTAAATTATTTTCTTCACCCACGCTCAACCCACCTATCGCATAACCAGGAAAATCAATTTCGATAATTTGCTCCGCACTTTTACTGCGGAGTTCAGGATGCATTCCGCCTTGAACAATTCCAAATAAAGCTTGTGTGTCGGACTTTAAGAATTCTTTACAGCGCCGCGCCCAAAGCGTGGTCAGCTTTAAGGATTTTTCTGTTTGGCTGGTGTCAGACGGATAGGGGGTAGGCTCATCGAAAGTCATAATAATATCTGCACCCAATGCTTGTTGAATTTCTATGGAACGCTCTGGTGAAATGAAGTGGGAAGATCCGTCAATATGAGATTGGAACTTAACACCCTCTTCCGTGATTTTGGCAAGTTTGTTGAGGCTGAATACCTGATAACCTCCGCTATCGGTGAGAATAGGATGAGGCCAGTTCATAAACTTGTGCAAACCACCCAGGGAGCGAATCAACTCATGTCCTGGCCGAAGATAGAGATGGTAGGTGTTGCCAAGAATAATTTGTGCGCCAAATGACTCTAGGTCTTCCGGGGTTAAAGCCTTTACAGTGGCCTGGGTTCCCACCGGCATGAAGCAAGGAGTGCTAATTTTTCCTCGCGGAGTGGTTAATATTCCAAGTCGGGCGGAAGAGTGACTATGTTGTTTTATGATTTCAAATTTAATCACTGTTCCTCAAAGAGTCGGTGCCGGGTGGTGATTTGGGGTCTTGAACCCCGTCGGCCATATTGATGGTCAATTGGCTAAAGGGGATTTTCAGGTTATTTTCATTGCTGATTTGAACCAATGCAGTCTGAATTTCACGCCTGTTTTCCTCATGTCGATCCGCACATTTCCCATTGGCATGAATGACTATCATCAGATTAAGGGAACTCGACCCTGGGTTATCGAATCGGACCTCTAAAAAATTAAAATCGGGGGAATGACCATCAAAAAATTTGGAGAGAATGTTTTTTAATCTGTTTTCAAACAACTTTGGTATTTCATCGCAAATCCTGCTTTGCACTTCATAGTCCAGACCAAACTCAATGCAATAGCGGAAGCCTGCGGAAATATTGAGTGGGGATTGATTCAGAAATTCTGCTGTAGAATAGTATTTCAGGGAATCCCCCTTTAAATTAAGTATAACCTGTTCAAGGGTTTGGTGTTTTACCCAACCGTACGAACCATCATTTAGGATAACCCAGTCCTTGGTTTTTGTGGGGAACCATGATTCACCTTTGACTACGGGCCGGGAATGTTTGTCGATTAAATCTCTCACCGGGAGTCTTATTTCTCCGCCTTCCAGGTTTTCGTTGACCAAAGTCGCATTTAAACCTATGTCCTTTATCAGCCATGGAACTCCACTCCAGATCATTCTTTCTCCCTCACGAACCGTTCCCAGGTTAACTATCAATTTTATTTCCTGAAGAAAGGTAGGGATGTATTGGCGCGAAGTCCAGGCAACGAGGATGAGGACCATAACTATAAGGCTGATTAATAGCCAGTCATTAAAAAAATAAAGACAGGCCATGCCTACAAGCAGGCAGATAATGAGGATGAAAATATTATAGGCGGCGCTAAATAATTTGCCAAAAGAAGGACTCAGTTGGGAAAATAGATTAAAACGCAGTATCCATTTCCTAAACCGATTGAGTAGCCACCACAATCCACAGAAAGCGGCAAGGGTTACCAGTAAGTTTTTGCCCCTGTTTTTTAAAAATTTTTTAATTTGGCTTTTGGCGGATTCTAAAAGAGATTCGTCTGAGGAAAGAATTTGTTCCAGATTTTTCCTTGCCTCTTGCAGGTTCAACTCGGTTAATTCTGGATGATATTTATTTTCAAGCAGAGCCAGTCTGGAAATGTAGAGCTTCTCCTCAGGTGTGGAGAGGAATTTCATTTCGCTTTGATCTGTTTCCAGGTTTTTTAGATTAAGAGTCGCTTCTTTGTGAATGGCCAGGGTGTTTTCCAGATTGGCGATGCGTTTTTTCAGAGAATCAACTTTACGTGGTTTTTCGGTTAAATCGCGAATTGCTTGGAGCAATGGCGATGTGATTTCTTCAAGCTGCTTGGTCCAGGGAGATCTTTCTTTTTTCTTCAGGGAGCTGTCTTCCAATGACAGGTTGGTCGCCATGGAGTCAAAATTCAGGTTGAGCCGATCTATCTGCGTTTGCAGATCAATAATTTTTTGATGATTTTCTTTGGTTTCAGATTTGGTTCTGAGAATTTCAATTTCTTTTTCAAGGACGATGGTTTTTTTGGCGATTAAAATCAGGTGTCGTTGCAGGTTTAAATTTTCAGAGGTTTCTTCTGAAACAGAGGAGCCTGGCAGGGCAATGAAAAGGGTCAGGATTGAAAGTAAGCTAAATGCTAGAGGAAGGAACTTAATGCCGGAAATATTGGTGAATGGTTTCCAAGATTTCATTACAGTCTTTTCGTTGATTTGAATTTTGTATTCCTGGAACCCATATTAGAATGCCGTCTACATCACTTAGTTGGTTTTAATAACAATGTTTCAAGGATCGCTTTTTGAACATGAAGCCGGTTCTCAGCTTGATCGAAAACAATGGAATGTTCACCATCCAGAACTTCTGATGTGATTTCCATATCCCGGTGTGCGGGAAGGCAGTGCATCACCATGACATCTTCTTTGGCGGAATCGACCAGTTTCTGGTTTATCTGATAGGGAAGAAGGAGCTTTTTTTTGTTTTCTGCATCTTCTTCATCTCCCATGCTTATCCAAACATCGGTATAAATAACATCTGCATTTTTGACCGCTTCAAAGGGGTCCTCAACAACTTCTACTTTGCCATTTCCTTCTAGTGATGGAGGCGGGCTGGGTTGTAAGCTTTTGGGGCTGGCTATTACCAGATTCATCCCCATTAAGGAAGCGCCTGCCATCCATGAATAGGCAACATTATTTCCGTCTCCTACATATGCTATTTTCACCCCTTCTATGTGACCCAATTTTTCCTTGATGGTGAAAATATCTGAAAGAATTTGTAAAGGATGATTGAAGTCTGTAAGTCCGTTGATCACAGGTATCGAAGCATGCTCAGCAAGCGCAACGACTTCCTGATGGTCGTAGGTCCTTATTAATATCCCATTCAAGTAACGGGATAGAACCTGGGCGGAATCCTTTATGGTTTCTCCGCGGTTTAATTGTAGTTGGTCGCCTGTCAAAAACAATGCATGTCCGCCAAGCTCAAACATGCCTACTTCAAATGATATGCGAGTTCTCGTGGAGTGTTTGTTGAAAATCATACCCAGGGTTTTACCTTTTAAAGGCAGATGTTGGATTCCTTTTTGGCGTTTTTCTTTCAGGTCTGCAGACTTTTCAAACAAGGCCAGAATTTCTTCGTGGTTACAGTCGCTGATGGCTAGGAGGTCTTTTTTCATTTTCAGAATTAGTTAAAACGTTCGCTATTTATTGTTCAGTTTGACGAGGCTATTGGACAGCACGGAAACCAAGCTGTCGATATCCTTTCGGGTAATAATAAGAGGAGGTATGAAACGCAATACATTCTGTTGGATACAATTGATCAAGAATCCTTGTTTCATACAGTCGATAACTATTTCGTTGCCTGGTTTTTTCAATTCCAGGGCGAGAAACATCCCGGTTCCGCGGGCTTCTTTAATAACGGGATTATCAATTTCTTTCAAACGTTTTAAAAAATAGTTGGCTGTTTCGTTGGCTTTGCTTAAAAAGTTTTTTCCGGTAAGCACTTGCAGAGAAGCTAAGGCGGCAGAACAAGCCAGGGGATTGCCACCAAATGTTGCGGCATGGGTTCCTGGAACAAAAGACTTCATAACCCGATTGGTGGCTGCCATGGCTCCTATGGCAACGCCGCCAGCCATGGCTTTTGCCAGGGTCATGATATCCGGTTTGGTTTTATAAATCTCATAAGCAAAAAGTTTTCCTGTGCGACCGAAGCCTGTTTGCACTTCATCAAAAATCAAGAGAATGCCATGTTCCCGGCAGATTTTCTTTAACCCTTTGAGGTAAGAAGGGTCGGGGATATTTACTCCTCCCTCTCCTTGTATAGGTTCCACCAGAATTGCGCAGGTTTTTTTTGTTATTGCTTTGCGTGCGGCAGGTAAATTATTAAAGGGAATATATTTAAAGCCTGGAAGAAGTGGCTTGAATCCCGTGTGAAACTTTTTTTGTGCTGTTGCCGAGAGTGAACCCAGGGTGCGCCCATGAAACGAGTTGTGCATGGTAATGATCTCATTTTGATGGGCTTTGCCTTGGTCGAAAAAAAACTTGCGGGCGAGTTTGATGGCCGCCTCATTGGCCTCTGTTCCGCTGTTGCAGAAAAAAACTTTGTCCGCAAAACTCAGCGAAGTCAGTTTTTCCGCTAATAGGGATTGCGGTTCGATATGGTATAAGTTGGATACATGGATCAGTTTTTCAGCCTGTTTTTTTATGGCCGAGACCACAGCAGGATGGCAATGTCCCAGGTTGTCAACCGCCAGGCCGCTGACAAAGTCAATGTACTGTTTTCCTGATTTATCCCAGACTTTGGAGCCTTTTCCCTTTACCAGGGCAATGGGGTAACGACCATACGTTCCGGCAACATGTTTTTCAGTAAGCTTGATGATGTTCTTGTTCATTTGATTTAGTATGTGAGAATAATTCAGGAAGAAACTTTAGCATAAATATTTATTGAAAAATATAAAAACAATGAATTATTCAAGCCTTTGTTTTTCAGGTTGATGCGGCATAGGCAGTGGAAAAGTTTGTGATTGTTAAAAAAATATATTGAGTGACTCTGAAGGCCGCTAATATTTATTTTTTTGAGTCAGAGGACTTAATATTGAGGAGCTATGTTTTCAAAACGTATATCGTTGAAGAGGAATATTGCTGGTAGGATTTTTCATGGATTTAGGAACGTTTTGGATTTTGTGTTTCCGCAGAAATGCATTTCCTGTGACGGCGAAATTCAAGAGGGAGATTATTTCCTATGTGTTCCTTGCAGAGATGATATCGGATTCATTCAGCAACCGTTTTGCTTTCTGTGCGGGGTGCCCGCCGATATGTCCTACGATTATCCGCATGAAGAGTTTGTATGCGGAGATTGCAGGAAGAATCCCTTTAAATTTAATCAGGCGAGATCTCTTGGTTTTTATGACACCGTTTTGCGGACAACGATCCATCATTTTAAATACCGTAAACAAACAGGGGTTCTGTCGGAAATGAATCTCTTATTGGAAAAATATTTCCAGGAGAACCCTGGGTTTTACCAGGGTTTTACGGTTTCTCCCATACCGTTACATTTTAACAAGATGAAGGAGAGAGGATTTGACCAAGCTTTTCTCATTGCTCGTCAAGTTGCTGTTATTTTGAAGCTCCCACTCGAAGGCGGATTGTTACGGAGGGTAAAAGCTACAAGTCCGCAGGCAACGATGACTCGCGCAGAAAGAACTCTTAACATTAAAGGCGCGTTTGAGGTTAATCGCCCAGAGCATGTTTCGGATAAAGATATTTTATTGGTGGATGATGTGTTCACGACCGGAGCAACTGTAGATGAGGCCGCAAAGATTTTAAAGCAAAACGGTGCCAGGAAGGTTTATGTGTTCACTCTTGGGCGAGTGGTTGTGGGGAAAGGTTTAGGATATTGAAGAAAATAAAAAAAGGCGGGGCAGAAAGCTTTGCCCCGCCTGGAAAATAAGTTAGTGCGGTACTACATAATACCAGCAAATTATACTGGCCACATAACCCAGCGCAATGACAGGAGCCCATTTTAAGTGCGACATAAAGTTATAGTTTTTCCGTTCGACACCCATAACTGCAACACCAGCCGCTGAACCCACGGAGAGCAGACTGCCCCCGACCCCTGCGGTCAGGGTTATCAATAGCCATTGGTCGAGTCCCATTTCAGGGCTCATTTTTAAGACCGCATACATGACAGGGATGTTGTCCACAATGGCAGAAAGCACACCAACAATTATATTTGAATATGTGGGACCCAGGTTTCCGTACATGGACTCACTGATCAGTGCCAGATAGCCAATGTATTGCAATGCTCCTACGGCGGTAAGAACTCCAAAAAAGAAAAGCAGGGTGTCAAACTCCACCCCCTCCACTTTAGTGAAAATGTCAAAGCGTGGACGGTTTCTTCGTTCCTCGGAGATTCCCATTTTCTCAAGATGTTTTTTCTCCCCCCAGCGTTTTAAATAAAACCCTTTCATCATCAATAGTCCGAGTCCGAACATCATTCCCAGGAAAGGGGGAAGGTGGAGGAATTGATGAAAAGATACTGCGGTAGCCACAGTAAAAATGCCAAGCCCAATAATTACTTTTGCTCCCGGTTTGAGTTCTACCTCTTCTTTATCTGCCTCAGGATGCTCATCGGGAACGGCAAAATACATGATGCTTGCTGGAATAATCCAGTTGACGATGGAAGGAAGTATCAGATAAGAGAATTCCATCGTTTGAACTTTTCCTGAAGTCCAGACCATCAGGGTAGTGATGTCGCCAAAGGGACTCCATGCTCCCCCAGCATTGGCCGCGACCACAATATTGACAAATGCGGGGACAATGAAACGGCCATTGCCATTGCTGACCGCAAGGGCTACTGTTGACATCAATAATGCACTGGTCAGGTTGTCTGCCAAGGGTGACAGTATGAAGGTAATGCCCCCGGTAGCCCAGAATAATTTTTTAAATCCCAGACCTTTTTTTAACAACCAGGATCTTAAAGCTTTGAAAACATTTCTTTCGTCAAGGGTATTGATATAAGTCATTGCTACGAGTAAAAAGAAGAACAGTTCGCCGATCTCCGCGATCAGTTCTTTAACATGGTCGTGAGCATGTCCACCCCCATGTTGGGCTTCATAGATACCGATGAGAGCCCACATAAAACAACCGATTAAAATGACCGGTTTAGATTTACGCATGTGGATCTGTTCTTCGAATATGACCAAAGTGTAGGCCAAACAAAAACAGATAAGGGATACATAACCGACCCAAGTAACAGTGAGACTATGCATTCTTCAATCCTATTGAGAAAGGTGAGAAATCGGGCGGAGGGGAGTACCTAAGTATCTTCCCTGCCTCAAAGTGAGCTTAATAAGCTGATTTATTTAATGATATTGATTTATCATGATAAATCAACAAACTAAGAAACACAAGTAATTGTCAACTAGGGCTTAAATTTATTTAGCAGGTTAAATTTTTTTCCCAAACTTATGGGAAATGGGTTCACTTTATATCAAGTTTGCCCCTGAATTAATAAATCTGGGGCTGACGGGTTAATCAGGAATCCAGTTGTTTCCACCATTAAAAAATCACCGTCAACAACTTATAAATTAAGGATTTCCATGGAGGAGGGGCGGCGAACAATAAAGTTGACTGTATGGGAATTTGTGTTAAGATTTTTATCAAGTAAAGTGGTTAAGCTGTACCTTCGATAACAATTATTATTTGTTGATTTTATTGAACGGTTTGTCTGCATCTCAGTACCTTTCTGAAGGTAAAAAAATAATCGATGAAGGGATACTGAGTCTTTTGCCGGAGGCGGAGGCCTATCCTGATGTCATCCATAGAGCGATGCATTATAGTCTCCTTGCCGGGGGCAAGAGGTTGCGTCCCGTTTTGGTTATTGCGGCTTCAGAAGCGGTAGGGGGAGACCGAAAAGCGGTGCTGCCATTTGCGGTGGCCGCCGAGTTGATTCACACGTATACCTTGATTCACGATGATCTCCCTGCTTTAGACAACGATGACCTACGGCGGGGCAAACCCACAAACCATAAAGTATTTGGAGAAGCGGTTGCCATTTTAGCGGGTGACGCTTTACTGACTCACGCGTTTATCCTGATGACCCGGTCTGTAGGGATGGAGTCCATTCCACCCGAACGTCTTCTCAATGCTACTCATGAGATGGCGAATGCGCTTGGCTCTACAGGTATGATAGGGGGTCAAGTGGTTGACCTTGAGTCAGAAGGCAAACCGATTGACGCAGAAACTCTGGAATATATTCATATTTATAAAACAGGGTTTCTATTTAGGGCTTGTATCCGGTGTGGAGGTATCCTTAGTGGGGCCTCTCCTCGCCAGTTAAATTCATTATCCCGGTTTGGGGCTCATATTGGGCTTGCCTTTCAGATTATCGATGACATTCTCGATATCACGGGTGATGAAAAAGAATTGGGTAAGGATATTGGCAGTGACCTGACTAAAGATAAAGCGACCTACCCAGCCTTGTATGGCTTGGAGGAGTCTCGCCGCAAAGCTGAAGAGTTGGTTGAAGAGAGCATAGCTTGTTTAAAAGAATTTGATGATCGGGCGGACCCTCTTAGAGAGATTGCCCGGTTCTTTGTGCAACGAACATTTTAATTGATTGGGACCCCCCAATGAGCAAGTTCTTAAGTCAAATAGATGGCCCTCAGGATTTAAAAAAACTTTCAGTGGAAGAGTTACCACTTCTTGCGCTGGAAATCCGGGACACGCTTCTGGAAACTATTTCTGAAACGGGTGGGCATCTGTCATCCAATCTGGGTGTGGTGGAATTGACTATGGCGATGCATTATGTTTTTGATAGTCCAAAGGACAAGTTTGTTTGGGATGTGGGTCACCAATCATACGTTCATAAGTTATTGACTGGTAGACGAGACAGGTTTAGCACTCTCCGACAGTCTGATGGGTTGTGTGGGTTCACTAAGCGGGAAGAAAGTGAACACGACCACTGGAATTGTGGGCACGGTGGCACTTCTATTTCTGCGGCCCTGGCTTTTGCCCAGGCGAGGGATCTGAAAAAAGAAACTAATGATGTGCTTGCGGTCATTGGGGATGGGTCCCTGACTGCCGGGATGGCTTTTGAAGGACTCAATCATACCGGGCATATACAGAATGACATGATTGTTGTGCTTAACGACAATGAAATGTCAATATCTGCAAATGTAGGGGGTATGTCTGCACACCTCAGCAAGATCATGACCGGGCAGGTAATGCTGAAAATTAAACAGGAGATTGGTCAGCTTTTAATGGCTGTTCCCGGTATTGGAAAAGAAATTACCCGGTATGCGCATAAGATAGACGAAGCTATAAAAGGTGTATTCATTCCTGGGCGTTTGTTCGAAGACCTGGGTTTTCGGTATGTCGGGCCAATTGATGGCCATGATGTTGACGCGTTGATTGAAACGTTTTCCACCGTTAAGGATCTCAAGGGTCCTACCCTGATGCACGTTATAACTCGTAAGGGAAAAGGTTACGAACAGGCAGAGGAGAAAGCGGATGTTTGGCATGGTGCTAAACCTTTCGATATTTCTACGGGCGAATTCCATAAGAAAAAATCCAACCCGGCTTATACCAATGTGTTTGCCGATGCCATGATTGATTTGGCTAAAGAAGACGATAAACTTATCGGCATTACGGCGGCAATGCCGGATGGGACGGGAATCAGTAAATTTGGCAAAGAGTTTCCTGACCGCACCTTCGATGTGGGCATGGCAGAACAACACGGAGTTGCATTTGCCGGAGCGCTCTCGATCGAGGGCTTTCGTCCGATTGTGGCAATATACTCTACTTTTCTGCAGAGAGCATATGATCAGGTTGTTCACGATATTTGCCTGATGAACCTATCTGTAACGTTTGCTATGGATCGTGCGGGGATTGTGGGTGAAGATGGCGCGACGCATCAGGGTTTGTACGACATTGCGTTTCTTCGTACTTTGCCAAATATGGTGGTCATGGCTCCCAAAGATGAAAATGAAATGCGGCATATGTTGAAAACGGCAGTTTACCATCAGGGCCCTGCGGCTCTTCGCTATCCCAGAGGTTCTGGTTTAGGGATACCCCTCGATCCTGAAATGAAAGAACTTGAGATCGGTAAGGGTGAAGTGATCCAAGATGGAACGGATATCGCCATTTTTGCTTATGGACATACGGTTGAATGGGCGCAGGAGGTAGCAGATAAGTTTGAGAAAGAAGGCGTCAGTGTTGCTGTTATCAACGCCAGGTTTGCCAAGCCTGTGGATAAAGAATTGATTGTTAAATACGCCCTTAAAGCAAGGTGCTTGATCACTACTGAAGAGCATTCCCTTAAAGGTGGTTTTGGGTCTGCTATTCTGGAAGCACTGCAAGAGGAACAAGTAGTGAATATACCAGTAAAATGTATTGGGCTCGGTGATATTGTTCTTGAGCATGGCTCGCCCAGTCTTCAGCGTAAAAATCTCAAGCTGGACCCAGAAGGAATGTTTGAAACCATCATGACCTTTTATGGATCCGTTGCTGAAATGGCGGCTTCTGGTAATGGAAAAAAATGGGTGGTTGGTAATGGCAAGAAGTCCCATTCCTCGAATGGTAAAAAGCCTTCCTATTCCGGAAATGGAAATAAAGAAAAGATAAAGGTAAAAGAACCTCTGAATGGCTAGAACCTCCCACGTCAATCGCTCTACCAGCGAAACTCAAATTGAAGTAAGGGTGAATCTGGATGGAACCGGGATTCAGGATATCCAGACCCCTGTCCCATTTTTGGATCATATGCTTTCGCAATTGGCCCGGCACGGTTATTTTGATCTTACAGTCAAGGCCAAGGGCGACACTCACATAGACTTTCACCACACGGTTGAAGATGTTGGCATAGCTGTGGGGCAGGCTTTCAAGGAAGCGTTGGGGGATAAAAAAGGTATTCGACGTTTCGCTGAAGCTAATGTGCCTTTGAATGAGGCTTTGGCCCAATGCATCATTGATATAAGCGGTCGAGCTTTCTTTGTGTTTAATCTGGATCTTCCTAAAGCCAAGCTTGGCGAGTTTGATGTCGAATTGGTTCAAGAATTTTTTCAGGCTTTTTCTGCTAACAGCGGTATGACCCTGCACTTCAACTCTCCATACTGGAATAACCTTCACCATATAACGGAAGCATTATTTAAATCTTTTGCCCGCGCTTTAGACTCCGCTTGCTCGTTGGATTCCCGTTCCGCAGATGTTCCCTCCACCAAAGGGACTCTTTAGTTGATCGCTATCATTGATTACGGAATGGGTAACCTCCGTTCCGTGCAAAAAGCTTTTGAGGCTGTGGGTGCCGAGGCAATTGTCACCAGCGATTCCAATAAAATTCTTTCAGCAAATTCCGTAGTGCTTCCGGGGGTTGGAGCTTTCAAAGAATGTATGGTGAACCTGGAGAACCTGGATCTTATTGATACGGTGCACAAATCGGTCAAAAGTGGCAAGCCTTTTCTGGGAATATGCCTTGGACTGCAACTCCTGTTTAGTCAGGCTGAAGAATTCGGCGAAGTAGAAGGACTCGGCATACTCTCTGGAAAAGTTGTGGGATTCAAAGATGCCCAACTCAAGTCGGAATCGGGTGAACCGTTAAAAATACCGCATATGGGATGGAACAGAGTGCGAGTTGCCCCGGGTAATCCATTATTTGAATCGGTTGCTGATGAGTCCTATTTTTACTTTGTACATTCGTATTATGTTGTTCCGCAGGACCCAACGGTCATTGCGACCACCACGAATTACGGAATCGATTTCGCCTCAGGAATCCATTTTGAAAACGTTCATGCTTTCCAGTTTCACCCAGAAAAAAGCCAGCGTCTGGGCCTCACGGTGCTGAAAAATTTTTCCCAACTTCACTAGGCCCGGCGAGCCGCCGGTGGCAGATAGCAATGACTCATCAAGCCCCCGATAGTTCTTATTGCCAGATAAAGCTATTACCCCTTCGGGGCATGAAAGCTGAGGAAGATTATCACGTGCGCTCTGGCCCCACGCCCAGTGGCTAAAGGGTATTACCTTCGTGGCATTCTGCTATCCATAGTCACCGCTTTGCTTTGGGGTGTACTTCCTATTTTTCTTAAAATAACTTTGCAGGGTTTTCATGCGGGAACCATTTCCTGGTTCCGGTTCCTCTTTGCTTTCTTGATGCTGGCAGTCATCCTGCAATGGAAAAACCATGAACCGCTGAATATTCTTCGCAAACCTCCATGGATGGGGATCGTGGGAGGGGCCTGTCTTTCAGCCAACTATTATTGGGTGACGATGGGTGTGGACTTGAGCGGCCCTTCCAATATGGCAGTCCTTATACAGACCGCCTCCGTATTTCTGGTGTTGGTGGGAGTTTTTGTTTTCAAGGAGCGCCTGACCCTGCGGCAGGTTTTTGGGATGGTTGTTGCGGGCAGTGGACTGTTCCTGTTTTTTCATGATCAGCAAAGCCGGATTCAGAATGCAGGCGAATATTATTACGCAAATTTTTTAATCATCCTTGCCGCCATGATTTGGGTGGGGTATATGGTGTCGCAAAAATTTCTCAGTCGGCATTATGGAGCACAATCTTTAAACCTGCTGGTTTATGGTGTTGCTTCGTTCACCTTAATAGGTGGAGTCGAGTGGGAAGATTTTACCAGCGCTGGGACCATCCCCTGGTTGTCTCTGATATTCTGTGCTGTCAATACGCTACTTGCTTATGGGGCTCTCGCCGAAGCAGTCAAATATATACCGCTAGCTCTAATCAGTGTCATCATTAGCCTTAATCCGTTGATTACCCTTTTGGGAATGAAAATTCTTCCTGAGATGGGTTTCGCCGGACTGCAAGCAGACCCAGTTGGGTCATTCGGATATTTTGGAGGCGCGATTGCTGTTACCGGGGTGGTGTTGGTGGTCTACCGGGCCACGCAGAAATAGGGCCAGGCTATCTTAAGCCGAGATAACTCTGTTGGAAAAAGCTTTGCTATTTGCCAGCGGAGGCTCTCCGCCCGGTAACGACTCCGGTAGGGATGGCATCGACCCTGAAATGGTGGATATCGGAAACTCCGGCTCCCTTAAGCCAGTCAATTTTTTCCTGAACGGGATGTGCCCGTCCTCCTTCGGTCAACATGCCAATATTGAGGCTAAATAACGTGTCGTCTATAGGGCCAGTCTGGTCTTCATCCGTGCAGAATCCGTGGATGATGATACGGCCCCCCGGTTTCACTGCTTTTACAGCTTTGGTGACCAGGGCCTTACTCATGTCGGCATCATACATGTGTAAAATATTGGCCATGAGAACCAGGTCGTATTGACTGTTGCCTAAATCATCTTTATGGAAATCTCCCGGTTGGGTGTCCACCCGATCCTGCAACCCATAAGATTCGATATAGTTTTTTGCTACTTCGAGAACCGGAGCAATGTCGAATACAGTTGCTTTGAGATGACTGTGTAATTTGCACCATTCCAGTGAATAGGTTCCTGGTCCCCCTCCAATATCCAGCATAGTTTTTGCATCCCCTATAGGAATTTCACGCGCAATCATCCATGTCGCTTTAAGCGCTTTATCATGCATGGCGTCCGTGAATGCTCGCATTTTATGGGGGTCTCCGCCAAGCATTTCCATGATGCTTTTGATGAGAATGCCGGATTTTATAAATGAGGAAAGCTGACCCCAAACGGGGTAGAGATCGGCCGAGAGCTGAATCCATTGCTGGAGAGAGTGGCTTCCGCCGGATATTAGAAATTCGTGGGCTTCATGGGGTAACTGGTAGGCTTGATTTTCTTTGGAAATAATTTCTAATGAAGTGAGAGCATTGAGCAAACGTTCGGTCGCTTCCGGGTCCAAACTCAGGGTGTCCGCAACTTGCTTTGCTGTTGCCGGTTGCTTGAGTTGGTCAAACAGTTTCAACTCATTAGCGGCCATGACCACACAGGCCGGTTGATAGCCCTGTAATATTTTTCCGATCACCTTTTCCATTGTAAATACCTATTCAATAATTTGTGCTTAACGGTTTCGGGACTTCATGGCCCGGTCGATTTCACGGTCGGCCTCGTGTTTCTTGAGCGCGGCACGTTTGTCGTAGAGTTTTTTTGCTTTGGCAATGCCAATATCTATTTTTGCCTTCCCGTTCTTGAAAAAAACTTTCAGTGGAACCAGAGTGCATCCTTTTTCCTGCGTCTTTCCGATGAGTTTGTTGAT
>Ga0233439_10001628_pt1 | contig 27853 bp, 42 predicted proteins | sample SI_123_September_6_FD_182713 | JGI IMG/M metagenome (GOLD analysis project Ga0233439, IMG submission 182713) | Seawater microbial communities from Saanich Inlet, British Columbia, Canada - SI_123_September2016_100_MG | ecosystem: Environmental > Aquatic > Marine > Inlet | place: Canada: British... | reverse complement strand
AACCTTTTCATCGTCTTCAGCTATTTCTTTAATAGCTTGTTGAACTTCTCCATCATTTTTCCATTCATAATCACCAACATTAGTAGCGACATCATAATTATATTCCAAATAACCTTTAATATCATCTACAGATTTACCATTGAAACCAGTAGTTCCGGGGACAGCATTAGGAACATAAGTAGCAATAATAGCAGAAGCGAGGAGGAGCATGTATACACCTTGTCCATATTTACCTTTACTAAAAGAAGATAGAGATTTCTTATACAATGCTTTTGCTTTACCAATACTAACGGTATTAGTAGCATCTTGCTTACGGTTAAAGTAATCACGAAGCAATCTTTGAAGTTTTTCTTGTTTTTCAGTTTTTTTGAATTTATAATTGGCTCGGCTGTTTTCACCTTTTGATCTAGCACGTAATTTGGCTTTTAAAGATGTTCGGGGATTGCGTTTACCTCTTCTATTATGTTGGGATTTATTGCGTGATTGTCTAGGCATAATGTTATATATAAAAAAGACTATATAATATTATTATTTCGGCACAACAATATAAGGTGGGTAATTGGCTTCAATATATTTTGGAATATTGCCAATTTGGCTTACAGTATTATAATGTGAAAGAAGAGTGGGGAAATTATCGAGGCAATTGTCGAGACCGGCTTTAAAAGCAATGTTAAGAACGGAGAAGACGGAAATATCGCCTGCTTGAAGTTCGTCGCCAGCAAAGAAAGTATTATCGCCTAAAAGTTTAACGAGCCACTTGAGTTTTTCAGGTAAATCTTTGGCTTTAACTCTTTCCCATGCGACTTTTTGAGCGAAATCATCGCCAGAATATTTGGCTTTGGCTAGGCAAGAGAAAATATCATTAGAATGTTCGTGGAGCATATCAGAAAGAATTTGTTCTTCAATTTTATCGGGAAGCAAACTAGAAAGAGCGGAACAGTATCTAGCCATGGTTCCGGATTGTGCGACGACCATTCCGTTATGCATAAGGACGGGGAGTTGTCCGAAAGGCATATTTTCTTTTGGAGATTTGGTTTCGGAACTCCATAAATTAGCGGGTTCGTCGTCCCATAGATATTCAATCTTGGCGGCGTCTAACATGAGCATAGATTCTTGTGATCTGGCGGCGAATTTCCAGTAAACAAATCGGGGGGTTTGGTCGTTTGAGGTGATAGAAGACATTATACATTTTAATGTGTCTTGTGTTTAAATAGATATAAAATAAAAATAATAAATAATATATAATGCAAAGATCGAAGCGGATAAATTATAAAGAAGAGTTTGATAGGAAGAAATTTTGTATAGTAAGGAGTATATTAGGAAAGGGGAAAGTAGAGTTAATAAATAAGAAAATAAAAGAACAGTTGAAAAAGCAGGAATTTGTAGATGGAAATAATCCATATATAACAAATATAAAACGGAAGGCGTATAACATGTATTCAATGTTAATAATGGAACATACATTAAAGACGGACGCACCGAAAGATTATATCGCGAAGAAGGAGTTAGTATTGGAAGAGGTATATGGGGAGATAATATCGAAAATAGAGGAGGATTTGAGTAAAATATTTTATTTGATAAGAATAAATTATTGGAGAGTGATAGGGATGACATATATGGAAATATATAAAGATAGTCCAGAACAAGAAGTGCATCAAGATTCGCCGGAAGGGATGAATAGGATATTTATAACGATACCGTTGGAAAAGACGGATATTTTGATGGGTCCAACAATATTTTATAATGAAGAAAAAGTGGGAAAGTATAGGGTGAATCAAGAGAGTGAAGGGGGAGGGAAAGAGGGGAATATAGGGTATATAAAGGAAATGGATAAAGAGAAGCGGGGGGATTTTGAGAAAGCGAGGACACAGTGTGAGTTGGAGGAGGGAGATATAACGATACATCGAGATATGACTTATCACAGTGGAGGGGAAAATAAGACATCAAAAACGAGGAAATTTTTATTTTTGGTATGCGATTATACGGAGAAAATAGATTAAAAAAAATCTAATAGAAAGGTATAATGGCGGTAGATGGTGACACGAAAGAGCGTATGAAAATATTATTTATATTTTTGTTACAAAGTTACAAGGTGGCGATGGGGTCGATGTTGGTGTTATTTGTGCCACAGTTATGTGGGGAAGGAGTATGTAGTATAACGGACAATTTGGAAAAGGAAGATGCTTTGCATAGAGGGGCTTTAGTGGTAAATTTTATATCGACGGCGAGTTTTGCGACGTGTTACTTGATAGAATTGAAGCGGGAGAACTGGTGTGTAGAGTATTTAGATATAGATGATAATTTTGGCGATAATAATTTGCCGTTGGTATTAAAGAGCGAGCCAGATATAGAGAGGAGCTTACATAAAATCAACAATCAGTATTATTATAGTGCGCAGGTGACGGCGGGGATGTATATATTGAATTTGATAGTATCGACGATTTCGATATATATGCATAGCGCGGGTTCGCCGACAGTAACGGCTTATGCGAGTTTTGTGATATTGATATTGATGAAATTATATAACGCGGTATACATATCGCGTGATTCGAGAGCAAATAATATGGCATTGAGTGCTTATATGACGGAGCTACAATCGTTTAATGTGATAGATAAAGATCATAGGAAACGGGATGCTTGGGTAGAAGAGAATGGAGAGAGGGGTCGTCGTGACGCGACGGCACATTCGGGGATGTTAGAAGGAGTGAGTTTGGATGAAATAGAGTTAAGCGAAGGTTCGGAAAGGAAGATGGTGCAGCCGATAATAGCGGATTTGAATTTGGTATAAATTGAAAAAAAAAATATTAAATTTATAATATAAAATGCTAGGAATGGATAAACTAAAGATAAAAAGGGAATTGGATGTAACGAATGGTTATAAAGTCCATAAGAAATTGGGAGATGAATTATATGGGTCGATAAATGGGATATTGGAGAGGAATTTGTTTGGAAAGTGTGACCAATATGTATTAAGAAAGTGTGGTTTTTCGTATAAATTTTTGAATGTGGCGGAAAAAGGGTTAAAACATGATTGTTTTTGGATAAATCCGAAATACAAAGATTGGTGGGATGAAGAGAGAATAAAAAAACAAATAAAAGGAGAAAATAAATATAAGAGAGTGAGAATATTAGAAATATGGGAGAATAAACAATGGTTGCGTTCGATAAAGACGATACGTCATTTTCATATAATATATATACCGAATTTATAAATAAGTAAATTTTTTTATTTGTAAAAAAAAGAATATTAGGAGAAATTACAAGAGCATGACGTGCTTTTGGGATGGGATAATAAAAGCTTTGGAACATGGCGATTACATAAAGATAGGGTGTAACGGAATGTTAAACAAGCATCAGTTAATAGATATATTAAAGACAAGAAATGTAAAGATAGAGAATGTGACGTGGAATGGTAATAGAATATCGGATGTGGAGAAGGGAGAGCATTATGAGGCGATAAAAAATTATGATAAAGGGGGGATAAATGGTGGTCATTTATGTTCTAGCTGTGATTCATTTTTATTATTAATATCGGAGATATTTGAAGTAAATATAAAACATTTGTATTTGAATGTAGAGATGGAATATTTGAATACGAAGAAATCGAATAAGACTTTAAAATTTGCGTCAAATAGGGGTCATTTTTGGGGAATAAAATAATAACAAAAATAATATAATAACAATAGATATTAGTTAATATATTATGTCGCTTGCGAGAAGAATGAATAACGAACAAAAAAGCTGGAATAAAAAAATAAGTGCGGAAAGTCATATATATATAGTATATGAAGTAGAAAAGAGGGAAGTATTGGTGAGTGTTTATAAGAGGCGATTAAAGCGAGTAATATTTTTTAAATTGGAGTTAGGGTGGGAGTATCCATTTAGTCCGCCGAAGTGTGAATTGAGTATAGATTTAAAGAAGTGGAATAATATGTATCAGTATTTTTTTAATATAACAAATCAATCGATAAAAAATTGGAGGCATAAAAATGGTGCGGCGTGTCCTTGTTGTATGTCGTTATTATGTTCGCAAAATTGGGGTCCGATGAATAATATCTTGGAGATAGGGGAAGAACTGTCGAAACATATAGATGAGAAACTGGAATTGATGGAAAAGTTGTATGTGGATATAATAATAAGGAAAAATGCGGGAAAGTTGCCAGATGAAATGATAGAATATATAAAAGAATTTATATAAAATGGAATTAAAATTAAAACGAATAGTAATATTAATGGATAAATTTGTAAGGAAAAAGAAGTCGGGAGTAAAAATTAAAAAGAAAATAGTGGAAAAAGAGGAGATAGTGGTATATACGGATGGAGCTTGTGTAAACAATGGGAAATCGGATGCTAGGGCGGGATATGGAGTATATTTTGGAAAGAATGATGATAGGAATGTAAGTGAGAGATATTCGGGTCCGCAGACGAATAATGTGGCGGAGTTGTTGGCGATAATAAGAGCATTGACGATATTAAAGGAAGAAATAGAAGAAGGTAGGACAGTAAAAATATATAGTGATTCGAAATATGCGATAAGATGTTGTACGACATATGGTAAGAAATGTTATGATAAAGGGTGGAGGCATCCAAATAAGCCGCGGGCGCCATTACCGAATAAAGAGTTGGTAGAGGTTGCGTATATGTTTTGTAAAGATTATTGGGATAAAAACTTGTTATTTATTCATATAAAAGCCCATACGGGTTTAAAAGACGTTCATAGTATAGGGAATGATAATGCGGATAGATTGGCGAACGAGGCAATAGGAGTAGATTGGAAAAAGAAAGAAGATAGTGAAAAGAATAAAAGAATATATTTGAAAGTGCCATATGGAGAGAAGGAAGATGTGAAGAAGTTGGGGGGGAGGTGGGATATGAATAGGAAGAAGTGGTATATAATGAAAGGGAATAGGCACATGACACAATGCATGGGGAGATGGGGAGAGTAAAAAATTAATTGGAAGGAGTTCCGATTTGTAAGGTATTATTGGGATTAAGAACGATAATTTTATCGGAATAAACGGGGAATGAATAAATCGTATGTGTTCCGTTGAATTTATTTTGGAGGGAGAAATGGTGATATTTGTCGCGAATCGCATAGGCGCAGTGATAAAAAGATAGAATACCCAATACAACGATAGTATAAAAAAAGAAACTTATGAGATGTAAAATGGCATAGGCGACGAATTTAGTTTTTTTGATATTAAGAATGAAATTATTGATAGGCGAAAGCAATAATATCATATGTAAATCTCTAGTGCGAGAATAATTATTCATATAGTATAATATAAATAATTATTAATTATTGAATGGAAGGTTTAATATAATTGAAAATGAGTGTAGTAAGGAAGAAAAGGGTAGTTCCCCAAAGAATATCAATGGTAAAAGCTTTAAGACTGTATTTTTTTAAAATAGCAGCATTGGTGCCATCAAAAACGCTGTAAACAAGGAAACCAAGTAAAGCGGCTTGAGCGGGTGATTTATTATCTAAAATGATAAAGAAATAAAGAGTTGAAACAGTAGCTAACCAAGCCCAAGCAGCGGGTAAATATCTAACGCTCATAGGAGAGCCTTGAATATTTTTAATATTATCGGCAAAAATAGGTCCAAGAAAATATTTAATAAAGAAGAAATCTATTCCAAAAAGAATAACAAATAGTATAAAGAATTCTTTAAACATTTGTTGTTTGCGTTGTAAAGGAATATTAAAGAGGTTGATTGATTGTAAATCGGGAAGCATTTATATAAAAAGAGAAAAATTATCTCCATTTTTTTTGATGTAAGAAAGATTGTGAAAAGAAATCATCGCGATTTTGATTAAAAGTATCGAAGAAAGAGAGGGAAGTTGGATTATTAATATTTGGAGGATGGGTTAAGTTTTCGAGGTTGATTGGATGAGTTATATTGATGGAGCAAAGGGGTGAGGAAGCTTCGACGTCTAAAGATTGTATATCATCACAATGGTTGCTGAAGTCGTTACAATCTTCTTCAACGACAATATTCTCTTCGACTTCTAAAGCGGGTGTGCTTGAGTTGCTTTTTGGAGATGAAATTGGATTGAAAATATTGAGGTGAGATTGGAAACTATTGGCGGATTGTTTAAAAGGGGGGAAAGAGGATTTGAACGGGGGCGAGGCTCTGTAATGGTTGCGGGGTTTCTGAGGAGTAAAATTAAGAGAGTTAATAATAGGTTTTCTCCAATAAAATAGATATTTAGAAGGGGAATAACATAAACGGTGTGAATTGTTTTCACAAGGGATAAATCCAGCGAGACTCCAATTACTTTCGGTAAGAGATTTATAATTAGAAGAAGACCTGGAAGCGGTATGTATGCACCATTGGTATTTGCGGTTAATATCCTGTTCGGGATTCATAGGGTTGTAATCGTTCATATGATTTATACTTAGATTTAACTAAATATAAATATAACTTATTTAACTTTTTTCAAAGCACTAACTAATTTGTCGAAATTGCGGACTTCTACCCATTTAGTAGGTTTTTTAATATTAACACCGTAAGTCATAAGAGCAAAAATTACGATAGATAAAGCTATAAATTTTATAGAAGCTTCTACAAGTTTATCTAAATTGAATTTAATGCCACCTGGCATTTCATATATAAATCCTTTATCACCTGACATTTTTTCTAAAATTGGGTTTATAAAAGGCATAATAAGGTCGGAGATGATTGCGTTTGCGATATCTTGGAGATTAGCGCCTATAATAAAACCAATTGCGAGACCAATGACATTAAAAGTAGTTAGGAAATCAATATAACTGGCGATCATATAAAATATATAAATAAAAAATAATAAGTATTAATAAATGGGAATATGTTGTTTTAAAGACGATGCTATTCATGAAAAAAGGGTTCTGTTAGACGAAGGAATATTTGAAGAAGGGGAGGATATGAGGGAATCGGGGTTATGTGATTGGTGTCAAAAAAGTTCAATGATACGTTATGATATAACAAAAGATCATGAAAGTTTATGTAATAAGTGTGAATTTTTATATGCCGTATTGAGGGGGAGGGGAGGCCTCGAACAATTTTATGATATAGATTTAAATAGCAACTGAATGGGGTTCATTATTCGAGGTCATCGGGGTCGGGGTCGTCGTCGAGACCGTGCGGTGGTTGTTGAAAACCCATTATATTTGAAGTGATGCCTAGCGCGTTACGATAAATTGGGTTGGGGGCGATGGTGGGGTTAAGCATATATCGTTGCCCGAAACCAGTTGTTTGTTTCAACCAGATTCTAGCGGCTTCTCTACCAGTATGGCGGCAATTGCAATGACATCGAACGCCATCGTCACCATATGCATTGGTATACCATTGTTCTGGCGGAACACGTCCAGTATAACGGAAAGCGGTAAATACGCAAGGTTTAGTAACGATAAATAGTCCGCCAATAGCGATGACTGCCTTGTTGTATTGATGTTTTTCACAACAATCGCAATTATAAAAATGGTTTGTAGCTTTTTTGGGGTCGGCTACACATCCGACGTAGGACGAATAAACGACAGCGTTATCCGTTTCTAAATTCTCAGACTCGTTCCCACCGATATCAATCGGAACGTTGGAAGTTCTAGAAAAGGCTGCATCAACAATCTCGTATTGCATATTTGTAGTTAATGCTTCGCGATGTTCTTGGTGATAAACCATTAACAAAATTTGATGTGCGACTGTGGCGGGGAGTCCGCGGTCGTTAAGAATATTGAGTAAAATGTCGTATGAAGGTGCTTTCATTATGGCAGGGTTTGGAATGATAAATTATATAAATAAATATTTTAATTCAATTTATTTGATAAATTGATTAGATATAAACATATTATACAATTATAAATACAAATGACGTCAAAACAAACAAGAAAGAAAACAGGAAAACAACTAAACGTGAAGACGATGTTGTTTGGAAATAAATCACCAAAAAAAACTAAAACTAATGGAGTGATAGAAAAGTATAAAGAAGAAAAAGAAGAAGAAGTAAGAAGAAAGAATACGAAGAAGAAGAAAGAAGAAGAAATAATGGAACGAATAGTTCAGTTCTATGAAAAAAAAGGAAAGCATAATGGCAGGACGTTACCGTTGAATATAAGGGTTCTAGAATCAATGAGAGTGAAACCGTATTGTTATAATGTCGTCAATATAGAGCGTAAATTATATAACATAATCAAATCGTTCAATTGCAACGAAAGCTTGATAAATTTATTACCGGCTTTACGAGGTAGTGGCTCTACTCTAGTAAAATCAAACCCATATAAATTAGTTGAAATACAAGAAAGTAGTACGCCAATAATATCATACAAGATGGCAGAGAAAATAGAAGAGAAAAACGGTCTTAATATAAACTTTAAAGATAAGTTACAAGCAATAGCGTGTAAAGTAATATACGAGGGTGGGAAAAAATCTACATATGTTTTGAAGACGGATTTTGATAAAGAAATTAAAAAAATACTAGAAGAAGAAAGAAAGAAGAAAAGAAAGAAAGAAGAAGACACATATGATTGGCGAGAAGAAATCGAAAAAAATACGGTCAAAGTAAAAAACACTAAAACCGGAGAAGAATATATAACATTGAAAACTCTAAAATATATGGAAGAAAGAACAGAAAAGTTTATAAATGGATTAAAAAATAGGGATAATATGGGGCTAAAATTTGATATATCAAAAATGAGTAAGATTAATAGAGAGAGAATGAGTGAAGAGCAAATAAGAGCTGTAAAAAATATAGTAGAAGAAAATTTATGTACTTTGTATGGACCACCGGGTGCGGGTAAATCGGAAGTAATAAAAGAATGTGTAAAACAATTTGAGCTCCCTGGTGTTCGTGTAATATGTACGGCAATATCGGGACAAGCAGCAAGGAATTTGAAGGGAAGTGGCGGTCTTGCAGAAATAGGAACGTGGATGAAGATGGTGCGAGTGACTGATAAGTTATTTAATAGCGTTTCAAGACAAAACCAAATAGAAAGGTTGATAGAAGAGCAAGGGAAATCGTGGGATGCGCCTAAATTGGTTCTTATATTGGATGAATCGTCGATGGCGGATATGTTCCAATTACATTCAACCTTATGGAAATTATCCCACTATCCAGAGGATGTAAAATTTGTGCTTATAGGGGATAAAGACCAATTACCTTCGATAAACATGGGAAATATATTTTCGGATATATTAAAAAGTGGAAAGGTTCTAAATCTCGAATTAACAAAAATATTTCGTCAAGCGACAGGTGCGATTGGGACAAAGCTTTTATTGGATGATATAAGAAATGAAGGAAGAGTTTCCACTAAAACAATTAAAAGCATAGGGGATCGTTTTGTTATTGATAAATTAAGCAAGGAAAAAATGAAAATAAAAGACGTCCGTATACTCGAATGGGTAGGTAGAAAGCACCTGAAATTAATAAAGGAGAAGGAAACTGGTAAGTATTATAAGAATAAGAAGTATTATGAGGATAAGAAGTATAACGATACACAAGAAAATTCACAAGTAGAAATTATAAGGGAAATATTAAAAAAAAAACCATTAGATTACATAAATCATCCAGAAAATACTCTTTGCCTGTCTCCGCAAAATGGCGATGACATGTATGATGACGATGGATTTGTTAAAAAGGATTATCATCTAGGTGTTAAGATGCTGAATGGAATATGTCAATCAATTTGTAATCAATATGGGAAGAAAATATATTTAAATAGGAAATACTCGTTATTCAGAGTGGGCGATAGAGTAGTATATAATGATAATGATTATACAAAAGCTCATGGAAACTTTGACATATTAAAAGGTAGTAATGGAAAGATAATCGACGTGGATGGTATGGTAACAGAAAATCCGGCAAAGTGGACTGTAAAAATAAAACTAGATTCGGAGGAAAAACCTATAGAAATAAAAGTGAAAGAATTATACCAGGATTGGTATTTAGGTTATGCCAGGACAATACATAAAGCACAAGGTGCGACGGTAAATAACGTAATATTGTGTGTAAATCCTAATCATTCAATGTGGGGTCATTACAGTGGATGGAAAAGCAGATGTAGTGGGAGAAGGCTATTATATGTGGGATGTTCTAGACATGTGAAAAAATTATACATAATTACAAATAAAGAAAGATCAGCATCAATGGTGGTGCATGCAAGTGTATCAGATGGTGAGAGAATAACGGGTTTATTCAAAGAACATATGGTAGAAGAGTGAAAGAACAAAAAGAACAAATCAACAAGAAAGATAAATTAAAAAATTGATGTTTTTTTAACATCTTGTAGGCTTTTAACTCACAACTATGACATCTCTATCAAAAAGCCAAGAAAATTTAAATCTGCTCGCTACAGCAGCGACAGAGCATCTAAAACAAACTAATCAACTACTAAGCAAGATGGATGCGGATTATTACAAGGCAAATAAGGCGAGATTTGAACCGAAAGAATTACCGGCGAAATTAGTAACCGTTACAAAACCGGAACACGCAAAGCAAATATTGGATTGCTACGGAGTAGCGGTAATACCATTACCAGTAAATAGGGGGGAAATGTTGAAAGCCTTAAATGAGACGAAGTTTTATAATACAGCGAATTCAATATTTACAGAAGAGCATCAAGTAGCAGAACCTAGTATGCTAGAGAAATTGAATCCAGCTAAATACGCGAAAAGAAAAGCGGGCGATGACGCACAAGGAATGCTACACCAGTATAATACACCATTACATACCTTAATACAGACAAATGAAGTATTAAGGAAGACGCTGGAAGAATTGTATGGTAAGGATTTGAGGTATTTGCCAAATCGTTTAAGGATTTGTCGTAAATTCAAAAACGACGCATCAACTCTCCATATAGAAGCGCACGAATTATTTCGCGAAGTTAATGGTAAGATACAGCTAATTCCAGGAGATATAGCATCATTGATAGGACTAACAGGGTATAGAAGATTTGTATTCTGGAATATGGATAAAGCAGATATGAGACCCTTAAAAGCATATCATGAAACTTATGGCTCAGAATTTACGAAAATAGATCCGTTATTTATGAATCAACACTACGAAGGTCGTAGGTCAATGGTAAATATAGACTGCTCTAAACAGCCTCACCTAATACTATGGCAAGAATCGACGCCACATGAAATAGCGCATTCGCCCTCCCTATCCCTATACGTAAGTCCCGTAGAAGCATTTAACTACACTAAGATTACGAAAGTGACTACTTATCAACCAGTAGAATTCCTAGGTCTAACCTATCATGAAAGTAATTTACTATCAATGTGCTACAATATGGGCGGATTTGAATGGCCTAGCGGCAAGAAACTATACCAATATTGCCATCAACGCGCCTATAATCATTTCATACCAAGAACTAGCGAAGACTACAAGGTAAATGGGAAGATGATGATGCGGTTAATAAAAACAGGTAAAGTAGATCAGCATACGCCAGCCTATCAAGAAAAATTGAAGACTATGGGAATAGTATTACCGGCAATAGCATTTAATAAAGATACTCCAAATTTTGTAGTAGATTTAACAAAAATGCCAGAAGTATTACTAAGAGACTACGGCTACATCCCTAGGAAAGGCGACAAAAAAACGGGTCCAATCAAAAAATTTGGCTCATACCATTAAACACCTTAAAATAAAAAAAAAATAAGGAAGAGAGGAGACAGCTTTTTTTATTTGAATATATGAGAAAAGGATAAAATAATTAATTAAATTATATAAAAAGAATAATTAATATAATATAATAGGATGAAAAGTAATGTCGCTCATAAAATAAAACATAGAGATAAACCGAAGGATGTATTTATAACACCGGAAGAATTATCAAAGACTCATATTGATATGATAGATGAAGCATATAGAAATTTAATATGGTATGACCCGTTTAAAAACAGTGGTTCGTATTATAATCAATATCCTTGTGCGAATGAAAATAAAAAATGGAGTGAAATACTTGAAAATAAAGATTTTTTTGATTTTAATGAAGAAGTAGATGTAATAGCGAGTAATCCACCTTATAGTATGATAGACAAAGTATTGGAAAAGAGTGTGTCTTTAAAGCCAATGATAATATCATATTTGTTGGGAATAAATAATTTGACCGCAAAAAGGATGGAATATATGGAAAGTCAAGGGTATTATATAACGAAACTTCATATGTGTAAAGTATTTAAATGGTTTGGTATGAGTTTAGTAGTAGTATGGGAAAAAGGGGGAGAATCGATATTAAGTTATGATAGAAAAGTATGGCGTTAATTATATTTTCTTATTATTTATTATGAAAGATAATAAGAAAGCATTAGGTTCGGGGATAAAAGCAATAAGATATTTAAAAAAAATAAAAGATAAGATAATAAAACCATCTAAGTCGCCATTATTGAAAAGAATAAGGGTGAAAAGGTTATGTGATCGGCGAAATATAAATTTGAAAATAAACACAAATATTCAATATAAGGGTTGGGATAAAGGAGATTAATATATTAAATAATTATATACAAATATATTAATGATAGTGTGTAATAGCATAATATTTATATTAGAAAATGTAGGAAACCTATGTGAAAAAGTAATAGAAAATAGTATAAAAAATATAAAAAGTGTAACAGACGATTGTTTATCGTCAATGAACGATACGAACTTAGAAAAAATGGCACCGAATAAATATGATAAAATACCAGTAGAAGAATTTGATGAGGAAGATATAGAAATAATATGGGGAGATGAATGGCAAGAAGTAGTATAATTTAGTTTATAAATAAATTAATAATATATTTATAAATAATATATGTCAAATTCTTTATCGAAGTATGAGAAAATGAAAAGTAATTTAAAGAAACATGGTAAATTATCGAGCAACGCGAAAGAATTGCGAGATAAAAAAATGAAGGAAGAATCGGAAAAAATAAAAATGGAGAAAATAAAGGCGGGTCGCAATAATATCGAGGAGATAATGAATGATTCGAAAGAAATACAAGGGTTGAATAAAAAGAGAATATCAGAAGAGAAAGAAATAACGGAAATATTGGAGGATTTATTATTGAAGAAAAATTATACGGAGGAAGATGTAAGAAATTCATTAAATAAAAATCCGGCATTATTTCAGAATCTAGATATGTATTTTATAAAAGAGAAGATAGATGAACTATTAATAATAAGAGAAGAACAGAGGAAATACAATAAAATAGTAATTGAAGCGAAGGAAGCATTGCGAAAAGTGCGAACGAATTATCCTTTTTTAATGTAAAAAATGAGGTCTGAATTTAAAAATGAAAGTATTTGCAAATAGGAAACCTTTTTCTCTCCAGATATATAATTTATCTTTTAAAATATTAACGAAATTTTTTCGCATAGTTTCTTGATGGTCGGTTCTACCCCAAGAATATTTTTTTAAAAACCATGGATTATGGTCGATGCACTTAAGAAATTTAATAATTTTAAGTAGATGAGGTTGGTCGTAATAAGCGGAGTGAGGGCAGGGAGGAATATTATTAACTTCGTGTATAAGATTACAAACATAACGATAAAGGTGGCACCATCTTTTTTTATGAGTTCTGTTTCTAGTATTAAGATAAACCGCATAATCGTTTAAAGATTTGTTGGAGGTATTTAAGGGGGGTTTATTTATATTTTTATAAGTAAAAATAAAATCAGAATCGTAGAATTTAGTTCTACAAATGGGGCAGGAAGGTCTTTGTCCCAAATTATTTTTACATGAATGCCAAGTTTGAATACAATCTAAACAAAAAAAATGTTTGCATCGCATTAATTGTGTTTTTTTTTTAAAATCAGAATAACAAATAGTGCAAATCATATAATTAAATGTACTAAAACAATTATATTTAATTAATTAATTTAAAAATAACTTAATATAATTATGAAATGACAGAACGAGTATTGGCATTACAAGTTTCAAATGAGAAACTAATGGATTATTATGCGGAAGCAACATCAAAACATAATCAGAATGTAATAGCGAAAGGTTCGCTAGGGGATTCGGGGTTTGATTTGATATGTCCGGAAGATATACGGACGACGCGGGGAGTAACGCAAAAGGGGTTTACGCGATTGGTAAATTTAGGAGTGAAAGCGGCGGCATATGAAGTAACTAATTTTAATCCAAGTGATTTATCTTTAATATCACAAGATTTATGTAGAGCGTATGATTTATGTGTTCGTTCAAGTATATATAAGACAGGATGGAGATTGGCGAATAATGTTGGAATAATAGATTCGTCATATCGGGGTGATTTACATGCTGCGATGGATTTTAATGAATATTATGGGAGAGGAGATGATATGCTACAAGAAAAAAAGAGATATTGGCAAATAGTAATGCCAGATAGAAAACCATTTAAAGTATATATTGTGGATAAATTGGATTGTACGGAAAGGGGTGAAGGCGGGCTAGGTTCGACGGGAAATTGATGAATAAAAAAATAATTAAAATGGATATAAAAAGAAACCAATAATAAATATAAATGTCAGAAGTATATGATAAAAGAATGGAAGATCCGGAATTTGTGGAATATGTAAAAAGTATTGCGCCATATTTGCCAAGATGTGTCCCAAAAAATGCGGATCCATATAGCGAAGCGAAAAAGGCGCGGGTAAAAGCGGACCTTCAAGATTGGGTATTGCACGATGAAGATGGTTCGAATTATAAATATTATAAACATCCTTTCTCAAAAATAAAATTTGGAGTAATTCGGATGCATTTCAGAGATAAAAGTCATATAGATGTTCCGCGGTATGAACCAGAGTCGGATGACGCTGGAAATTCGGGATATAAAATGATTAAAGAAAATGGAAGAGAAAAGAAAGTGTATTTATCGGAATTGACATACAGATATAATGAAGTGGGTGTTGTAGTAAAAAATTCTATGGAGGATTTTTTTCAAACACGAAAAGGGAAAAGATTTTTGAAATATCAAGCATATATGAAGAAAAGATATGAGAAAAAGAGAGCATACGCCCAAGAAGCGGAAACCAAACGAACAAACAAACGAACAAACACCGAACAATAAACGAACAATAAACAAATAATTTAAATATAAATCATGTTTATATTTAAATGGAATGTCGAATAGCTTGGTGTGATAAAATTACTAATTCGTATCTTCAAGGTCATTGGAGGTCGAAATCGGATATAGGCGTAATACATGCGTGGTGTGTGTGTCAAAACATACATAGATATAATGAATATTATTGGGTTGAAATAAAAGCAGATGGTAAAATAACAAATTATACTTATATACCGCCAAAGCAAAATAATGTAGAAAAAGAATATGTAGAAATAGATTATAAAAAAAATGAAGTTAATTAAGGAACGATTTAATAAGTAGTATCTTGATTTTCAAATAGCAAATCTAAATTTAAATTTTCGCCGGGTTTTCTTCTAATAACAATTTGTCGTCGTGGAAACTTTTTTTCTGCATTCCAATCTTCAATAATTTTTAATAATTGTGGTTGAACTTTACATATATCTTTTTTGTCAATATCAAGAGTTTTTAAAAAGTTGTCTCTTTCGCAAAGTCCTCTCGTAAAGCCGTCGAGATAATGTTTAGTTTTAAGAGGTTCGTGATTTTTCAATGAACCCATCATAATAGCTCCATTGTAACCACGAATATAATCAGAATATTCTCTTCTACGAACAATGGTCGACATAATTTCGGTATTTTCTTTTTTTATATTAAAATTTTCTTCTCTTAATTTTCCGTTTTTACGTCTTATATTATGACGAGTTTCGCGTAGGTCTTCAATTTGATGGGAGATAGAATTATGTTTTCTAGATACAGAATTGAATAAATTAGTTAATTCATAAACATCGTTTTTGATAGTATCTTCGGAAACTCTGTCCCAACTTGTAAAATTATCTCTACACATAGGACACGTTGGACTAGTTCTCAACCATCTGAAAAAGCAAGTTTGGCAAATAATATGTCCGCAATTTGGCAATACCAACGTTCGAAGTGCTGTTTTAGTTTTATAACATACGCAACAATCGTGTATTTCTGGTTCAATGCTTTCATCTGAGTTGGAATATTCGGAATCTTCTTCTGATTCTGCTGCTTCTTCTGCTGCTTCTTCTGATTCTGCTGCTTCTTCTGCTGCTTCTTCTGATTCTGCTGCCTCTTCATTGAGTGTTGGCATAACCGCAGTTCCTCGAACTTCCAAAGGCACAATGGTATGTTCTGGTGCAGAAGTGTTTTCAATGGCAACTTCTTCGTCATCATCTTCTAACTCACCAAAAACCAATCTTCTAGGATCAAATAATGTTTGTCCTATCGTAGTTTCTTGATGCATACTATTTATCAATTCAATTATATTTTCAAAAGTTTCGGAAGGAGAGTTAATTATATCTGAATTATTATTATTTTGGGGTGAACTCATTATATCAAATTAAATAATAATGTTTATATTAATTCAATTATTAATTCAATTATTTAAAAATAAATTAATAGAATAAAATAATGAATATACCAGAAAAGCTTTATTGGACTTTGGCGGATTATATGGAAATGAATGGTGGATTAACAAGTACTGAAATAATAGAATCGTTTGGTTGCGAAAATTTTAAATTCAAATCAGAGGCAGATTTTACGAATTTAATGTATATAATAGAAAAAGCACCAAATACATATTGGGGAATAGGCCCATTTATACAAAAAAAAGGTAAATGGTATAATATAAGAAGTAAGAAAAAAAAGCAAATCGAAAAATTAACGGACGCAAATAAAGAATTAAAAAATAAAATTGAAGAATTAGAATTGGAATTGTATAGATATAAAAAAAACAAAGTTTAATTTCTTAAAGAGGTAGACCAGTTTCTATTGGGATTATTATTGGGGACTAAATAACTAGGAAGACCAGCTGGTGGAGTTTCGGTTTTAGTATTATTATTTTTTAAATTTTGAATATCTTTTTCAAGTTCAGCAATTTGTTGTTTTATATTTTTACATAAAGAAATACTTTTATTGAAAAGAACGGTTTGATATTGTTTTGAAAAATTCATTTATTTAATTAAATAATATAAAATAAATGAATAAACTTATTGCCAGAAATTATTGTTTCCATCATCGTTAAATCCGGAGTCAAAATCAGTATTACTTGCGGTTATATTTTCATTCACAAGTAGAGGGTCAGTGTCGCCATTACTCCAATCGGGTCCTTGATTAGTATCGCCATTAGCATACTGAATGCTATTTTGGTCTGGAATAGCTTGTCCTGTATTAGGATCTGTGAAAACAAATTGTGCTAATTTAACAGGATCAAAAATACCATTATCAGGCGGTCCAAATTGTTTGATATAGAACCAATATCTCATATCTAACGATACATCGGAATCAATTTCGGCCATAAGTGGAGCTTGATAAGATTTTTGGACGTTACCATCAAGTAAATTTTGTTGTAATTGTGTTATCGTATTATTAAGAGTTTCTATTTCGGCGTGTTGTTGTTGGTTTGCTTGTTGTATTATAAAACCTTGTCTAGCATTTTTAACAAGGTCCGAATAAGTCTTCGCGTTGTTTTGGAACCAAATATTGTCTTCGGAAGATAAATTATATCCGGTGAATTTTTGTAATTGATTTTCAATAAATTGTCCGTATTGAGTGTCATATGCTTGAAGAGTAGTATCGTTAATATTATAATTGTCAACATATTGAGAGGTTATATATTTGTCAATAAAATATTGGAATTTGTTTTGCAAGGCTTTTTGTTGATTCAATCCAGTTTTATTAACTCTTGTATTGGTTATAGTCATATTATGTGTGGGTTGAAAAACTCCCATAGAAGAGTGGCGTCTAGGCATTTTAAATATATATTATTTATATTTAATTTTTAATAGAATAAAGAATAGCATTAAAATTATCAATAGTTTTTGTATCTTTCAAATAAAAAGCATTTTTGTATCTTTCAATTATATTTTTCATCATATTGATTTCTTTTTCTTGTTTTAAATTTATTTTTTTGAGTTTTAATAACTGTGTTTTTTCAGAAAAAGTAGATAGGTCATTTTTTGTTATTTGATATACTTTTTCATCATAATATTCTAAAAATAGGCACGGTAATAATTTTTTAGAAGAGAAAGAAACACAAGATTTATTAATACAAGTTTTTTTCTGGTCGTTTCTTATAGAATCAATTAAATCTTTATTTGACAATTTATCTTTCATGTTCGCTAAATGTTTTATAAAATAATAAGTATAATTACTATACCATTTTACATTTCTTTGACCCGAAGGCAATATGGAAGCAAACGTTTTTGCTTGATCTTTACAAGCGGAAAAACAAATAACATTATTGGAATCTCCAAGAGCTAATTTATTAATAGAAATAAAAGGAGAAAGAGTATAAGTATATTTTAAATCTAGAGCGGAAGCGGAATGACAAGCATCGAATAAAACAGTAGTATTGGCTTTACAATTTTGAAACATAGAAAATAATAAATCATCATTTATAAGATTTTTTTTATAATCAGAAGGCAAAAAAGCTTCATCCGCACTATCTAGTTCATCGTTGTTTCTATCAAAAATTTGAGTGCCGTGTCCTGTAAAATAAAAGAAAAGAATATCGTTTCCGGTAGTTTTTGCAATAAGTTCTTTAATTTTTTTAACTATATTAAAAAAAGATGCGGATAAATCAAGATTAGGTTGAGCTTTATCAGTAAGTTGAGTAATATTTTTACTATCAAAAGTTTCGTTAGTGATTAAATATTTTTCAACAAGATTTAAATCGTTATAAGAAGACTGAAGGCGAAGTTTATCATCTCTTGGATAGTTAAGACCTATAAGCAAAGCATGTTTAACCATTATATAAATTAAATTAATATTATAATAGTTATATTTTAAGTCAAATTAGACATAGAATGTCCGTATTTAAAGTTTTTAATGTGTTTTATTTTGTTATAACTATTTTGATTGTTAAAATAAGTATATAATTCAGGAATGGTTGGAGAATTTACATTATTGTTTTGAATTTCAGGGAAATGTGAATTTACTAAAATGGTTTTGTCGGTTAAAAAATCATAATCAACTTTTGAGTAATGCCAATCTTCTAAATTAACTTTTTTCATATTGTCAACGTTGGAGTCTAGATAAATATTAAAACAATTTTCGTTTGTATTGGTTCCTGATTTTTCAGCTGTTATTTTTTTACAATGCGCGAAGCCTTTATACATATTATATCTTTCAGCATAATTAATAGAGCGAGTAACTAAATTATTTTTAACAGTTGTGAATCTAGAATTATCTCTGTTGTTGTAAATATTAAGATTTTTTTTGTTTTGAGTATTATCAGATGCAGAATAAAGCTTGCGGGTTTTACCAAACATATTGAATGAATTAGAATTCATATTAATATAGATATATATAATTATGAATAAAAATAATTAAATTACAAAGTTACTTGAATTTTCCAAATATGTTGGTCCATAACATCCACGGCGGTTGTATTGGTAGTAGTTTGTGATAATGTGCGAAGAGCTGTTTTATTTGCATGGTTTACAGTATTGGGAGAACCCATCCATCCGTATTTACTAGCTTGGTAATCATCAGCATTGACATTATCAGCATATCCAGGGAATACAGTGCTGACAGCACTACTAGTGGCATCAGACGTTTGTATTGCGGCGCCTGCAGCAGAAGAAGCTAAAATTTGTACAACGGAACCAGCGTCTTGACCTTCTTGTACAATTTCACAAAAACTGATGTTTGCGTTGGTGACAACAGCGGTATCGAATTTAAAGCTTAACAAAGGTCTTAAGAAGACTGCTAATTTATCACCTGCTTTTATAGGGATCTCGCAAGTAATTGTTTTTGTAGCATTTTCAGATACACCAGTTAAATCACCGGTTTGATCGTCGGTCAGAGTTTGGTTGGATAGAGTGTAATTGTAACCTGCACCTCTAGCATCAGCCATTTCGGCAGAGCGTCCAACAACTTTAGCTAACAATTGTTCGTAAAGAGACAAAAGAGCATCGTTTTCAACACCATCAGTGGCAAGAACACCAGAAATATTGTAATAAAAAGGCGCGGCAGTAGTTAAAGCAGGAATTAAATTGGTTTTGTTGGAACCTGCGGTAAAAGCATTATTACCAGCATCAGAAAATTTAACAAGTTCGGAGAAAACATTACCTGCTTGTAATTTTTTTGCGGCGGTAGCTTGTTGAGATCCACCAAAGGCAGCAGACAACATTTTAGCTAAGTTTGATTTGAAAACTCCACCAGGATTAGTATTGGCATTAGTTGGTGGGGCAGTGGTAATTTTAGTTTGGATTTCATCTTCGTTAGCAAAAATGGCTTGAGCTAAAGGATGTCCTACAAGATGGACGGAAGCAACACGAGCCATAATATCACCAACAGCAAGTTTTTCGGTTTCGGTAGGAGCGACTGACGTATCAAATGTTGTTTGTCCTACACTAGACCTACCACCAATAGGGATTTTTTTTGTTAGACTTGGAACGTGTTCCAAACCTTTATTATCTTGTAAAGTTAAAATAGCGGTTGCTAGTTTATTACAGAACATATCGACAACTTCAGATGCGGTTGCATCCCGGGCATCACTTCCAGCAGGAGTAAATTGTTTTTTAGAAACGGTTGCAGTTCCCTGACCGGCAATCATATTAACAAAAAATAATTTTTGAGGGGCGGCAGTTGTAGCAGGGTCTCCTACAAAAAAAGTATCTCTAAAAGCGTTGGCAAGGGAGGAAGTTGCAAGGGAAGCATCATAACCAGGTGCTTCAAAAGCAGCACTTCGATCTAATAAAAATTCAAGATGATTATCAATTAAATCATTTGTAACACCTTCACCAAATAACGTGGCGCCGTCGGTGTCAGCAATGGTAAAAAGAACGGGCATTTGAACATTTGCGGATGTCATTTTATAAAATACAATGAGAAAAAATTAATCTGTATTTCCTATTAAAATCGTAATATTCCAATTACTTTCAGGTATAGTATAATTATCGGATACGAAATTTATTGTAGTTGAAGGTATAAAAATATTGAATTGTAAATGAGAAGTGCATAAAACAATTTTTTCAGAATTGTTTTTGAAATTACTAACAATAAATTTATCTAAATATTCTTTATTATAAAGAGAATCTATAAGATTGTCAATAAAAGAAAAAAAAGATTTTTTTAAAATTTTGTTTTGCATGAAAGGTTCGATAGTATAAGGATTGTTGAATACATGTTGGGAAAGGTATTGACAATAATATAAAAAAATATTTCCTAAAAGTAAAGGTTTGTTTGTAAATGAATTATTAACTAATAATAATTTTTCAGTTAAACAAGCTTTTAAATTAATAATCAATTTTGAGAATTCTTTATGTTGGACTGTAATATTATTACTTGTGTCAATTAAAATAGATTTTTTCCATAATTTTAAATTAGAAAGCGTTAAGCTTTCCAAATAAAATGTATTTTTTGTGTCTTCATAATTTATTTTAAAAAAAGAAGGATAAATAATATTATTTGAAATATCTGTCATATAATATTATTTCTCATATAAAATATGGAATTCTAATGCTAACGAATAATCGGTTCCAATTAAGTCTATATTATCACCAAATTCATCAACAATTCTAACTCTAAGTTTATTAATATCAACGGGGCCAAAGTAATGTCTTTTCTTAGTAATTTTATCGGTACAATCATCAAAAAGAACAACACCTTTACCTTCTCGCATTGGTATACGAGCTAAAATATTATTTTGCATGAAAGAATTTTCATAAACAACAGTAACAACATCGTGAACTGAAGAATTAAAATCTTCTACACAAAGGAAAAAATATTTGGAACCAGCTAAGTCAATAGCTGCTTCACTTGTATAAGTAGAAGCGCCTTCATACATTTTATTTCTAAAACCAAGAAGCCATCCCAAAGATTTCATAGGAGGTGCTCTAGGATTAATAGGATTTGAGAAATCTAAATTAAAATTAGTATTATCTTTAGTTTTAATAGTGGTCCTTAAGCTAGTTTCATCGATATAACATTGAAAACCTAGATTATCTAGTTTTCCACCACTAATATCATTTAATTCAGTTGCCAATTTCCATGCGTCATAATTACCAGAAGAGACTTCGATAGTTGCTGTAGTATTATTTTTAGTAATTTTGAAAGAATTCATGCCTTGTGTTGCGGAAACGACGTGGGAAACATTGGGTAATTCCAAAGAAGCCAATCTCATAGAAATAACATTTTGTAAAGGAGTAGAAAGATGGATAGTAAAATCAGAAGGAGAAGTATCAAAATAACTTTTTCTAAATTTAGAATCAATACTTAATTGCGAAACAATAATTCTATTTTTAAGTTCATTTACTTGAGGAGTATTATTAGTTCTTTCGCCGGCGAGATTTACAAGAGCATTATGTGTTCTAGAATCATATGGGTCGTCTGTTTTTACAGGATTTTGATATTGTATAATATTTCTATTATGAGTATGAACTTTGCCATTATTGGTAGGAATGGCGGAGGAGTTGATTGGATTTTTGAATTGTGTAATATTATTAGAAGCGTTGGAAGGTGGAATATTGCTCCAAGAAGTATTGCCAGATGGGAGTTGTAAAGCTATTTTTGCGGCTTCAGCGTCATCTATTGTAAAGTATGTTCGTTGTAATTGGCTAAGTTGTTGGTCGCTTCGACTCATATATATATAATTAATTATTTAATTATATATATTAACCGTATTTTTCATTGAATTCATTCATTTCTTCTTCATATCTTTTTTTATCTACGGATGCTTCTTGTATGTATTTATTTTTATCTTTATCTGTTAATAGTTTCCATCTTTTTCCAAGTTCCTTTGCAATATCTTTGATTTGGACGGATTTTCCTGGATTTTGTGCTTTAAAATTTCCAATTAAATTGGGTCTAACAACATCGCAAAAATAAAAATAGGAAGACTTTGGTTTTTTCGGAGCATAAGGATTTTTTTGTGCCTTCATTTTTTGTTTGTTTCCAACATACTTTTCTAAAAGTTCGTCAATTTGTTCCGAGGTTGCCTTTAAATCGAAAGCAACCATTCTTACTAATTGAGCATGAGAGTCGTACCACATATCATTTAAAGCGACCGTGTTATTATGAAATACTATATTTGCCATTATAATATAATTAATGAATTTATCTCTAATACGATTTAATATATATATATAAATTATTTGCATAATGGTGCATAAACCATCATAAAAGCGCAAAAAATCGGGAACAATAACAAAGATGTCAATAATAATTTGAATGGAATAAATGTAACACAATGTAAGCAATAAAAGCTACAGTGATTTTCTTTTTTTTCTAATAATTTGTAGTTTTCAGTATAAGAAATAAAAACATTATCATAAATGTCATCGGCGGCTTCGGGTAAATATTCGAAATAAAGTTGTTCGAACTCATTATCTAAATTCATAAGGAATTCCATAGCAAGACAATCCATAACCATCTCAGAAACAGAATTGCCATTAAAAATAATCCAAATATTAGCGGCGTAAACAAAAAGATTAAACCCAAATTCTTGAAATGTATCAATCATGGTCCAAGTATCTGTAGCAGGTATCATTTTATTCAATCGAGTTCTATCGGTTAGATTATCCCACAAAAAAAATGATTTTACAAAATACAAAGCACAAGCACCAAACATAATTAATTTTTGTCTCCAGTTGCCTTGATTAGGGCAGAATTCTAATTTTTCAACCATGATGGCTTCGTCGGAAACAAGGGCAATATAAATAGCCCATTGAGAGAAGAATATAAGAACTGGTAAAAAAGTTAATAATGAAAATATATGACTACAATAAACGGCATTTTTTTTAATAAGCATTTCATTTTTAAATCCTCTTGTGACGTGATATTTGAATAAAGAAAACATACCAAATTTGGGATCAGCCAAAACAATACTTTTTTTTTCTTCAGAAGTCATCGTATTGTGACCGGCTTCTAGCAATTTATTATTTTCTCTAATAAATTCTTGTTGTGGCGTATTGCATTTCGGAATGACTTTATACGAATGCTCTGTTCCAATAAGAAGGTCGTCTCTTAATTTTGCTGCAATATGACTACACAATAAATTGCAGTCATTAAAAAATATTTGACAACAATTGCATCTTTTATTATTATTATTGTCCATTTAAATAGAAAGTAAATTACTATTTAAATTAGTTAATTAATTAATTAAAACTCATCAAGCTTGGTGTTTGGTTATATAATTTATGTAAGAATAATATTCATTGCGAATAATATTATCATTCATATTATTATTCACACAATAATAATAATTTAAAGGACATTTTACAATAATGCACTTTATACTATTTTTATTACCATATTTAGAATTAGAAAAAGGAGAAAGATAATAAAGATAAGTAACCATGCGAAAATCTTTTTTAACGCTACTATAAACAATTCTAGGTCCCATTTTTGGGGCGAAAGGTCTTGGTAGTAAATTCATACAAGAATTAAACGCGAGTATATTATTATTATCATCGTTTAAATGCTTGCCGTGTTTTTTTATGTCATGGAACATATAATCTTTTATGCAGTACCAAAGTTCTTCAGGGAAAAACATTTATTATATATATAATTATATTTTTAAGTTTTTATGATTGGGGAGAGAAAAACATCATATTTTTATATTTAACAAAGTATTTTAAAGAGAAAACATTTATTAAATTAATGGCATACTGGTTACTAACGACGCATGGAGTTGCTTTATTTCCTATAGGTATGTATCTTTGGAGTTGGAAAAGACGGAAAGATACATCATCGATATTTATGTTTATAAAATTTTTATATGGAGTGTCCTATTCATTATTATACCATTCTCACCATACTTTACCAAAAGATGCGGTTTTTACTACAGATTATGATTATGATAATTGGGCTTTACTTGATGGGTATGCTTGTTCTAGCTTGATTTTTACAACTGTGTTATATGGTTGTCGTGTAAGAGAACCGCAAATCTATATAACAAGTTTTGGTGTAGAAAATATAGTATTGATTGTTTATTTATGGGATAATTTAAATCAAAGTTTAATTATTACTTGGTATCTATCTCTATGTAGTTTTGTTGTTTTAATTATAAAATGGAGAACAACATGGCGTTATTTATTACGATTTAAATATCTATCTTTTTTATTTGTATGTTCTGGAATTACGGCAATAGCAATGTATAGCATTGCGGTAAAAGAGTGGTATAATGAAAGGTATATTTTTTATCATTCATTATGGCATTGTTTTGTATTTATTACAGCAGGAATTTCTGCCGTATTAAGATATAAATTAGATGAACAATTATATCCGATAACTCATAGAAGAGAACAATTAGATTCGATTTAACAAAAAGGAAAGCAACAATATCCACGATATGGTTTGGGATATTTTAAAGTTAATCTCGAACAATAAGGGCATTTTTTTGTATGATGCGCGCTTTTATCTTTCCAATTTTTCATACAATGCGTGTGAAATAAATTAGGGCATTTCAAACAATATATTTGAGTATTTTTAATATTTTTAAAATTTTCATAACAAATACCACATAAATCTTCAGATATTTTTTCATAGTATTCTACATCACTCATTATATATATATATTAATGGTATTTTATAAAATTAAAACACGCGGAAAAAAAAATAATGTATATAATAACTTATTTAAAGAAACGATAATATATACATTAGTAACACACTCATTTAGCTCAGCTGGCAGAGCATCGGTCTTATGAGCCGAGGGTCGTGAGTTCAAGTCTCACATTGAGTAGTTAGGAAACGAACAGCAATTAATAATTATATTTAACCGTTTCCAGTATATTGCCGATATAGCTCAGTTGGTAGAGCGTGTGACTTGTAATCACAAGGTCAAGAGTTCAATTCTCTTTGTTGGCTTAAATATAAAAATTAATAATCATTATCACTTAATCGTTGTTCTATGAAAGCAACTCTTCTCATTAATCTTCTTTTCTTTTTTTTTAAAGTTTTTTTCTCATTGGGAACTTTAGTATAATATACACAATTGTAGAAAGCATTTTGGACATCAATAGGATTTTTAGCCGTATAAAGGCACTCTTTATTTCTTGAGGAGGCACAAACGTTTCCCATTTTATATGTTTAATTGCGTTTATACAAGTTAAAAAAAATAATTCAATTTATTATCAGGGGAATTAGCATTCGGTAATGTGCGCGATTATGCTTTTCGCGAGAAGACGGGTTCGACTCCTTCATTCTCCACCTGCCCGCGTGGCGCAATGGATAGCGTACATGACTTCTAATCATGGGGTTCCGGGTTCGAGTCCCGGCGTGGGCTTAAATTAATTGTAAAATTGATTTAACTATTATTTTTTAGTAATAGTTAAATGGAAAAAAAACAAAAAAGGAAAAATATAAACGGAACGGTAAAAAGGGATGTGTGGTTTAAATACGTAGGAAATAAAGCAAAAGCAAAATGTTTTTGTTGTAGAAAAAATGAAATTTTTTTTTGTTCTGGAGTTCATAATACTTGGCAAGCAGGACATATTATATCTCATAACAATGGTGGCTTGGCTGAAATAAATAATTTACATCCGATTTGCAAACAATGTAATAATGCAATGAATGATGAAAATTGGGATGACTATATTAGTAGACATAGAAATTTATACCATTCTTTACCTTTTTTGAATGAGAATTATTATAAAAAATATCAAAAAGGTATAGTATGGTGGCAAAGTTTATATAGAATGCATTTATCACGCAAATAATATTTAAAATTGAGTTAAATATTATTTTTTTATTAATATATAATGGCAAATACGGGACTTTATGTACTTGAAGTTTTACAATTTTTGGACGACCGCGATGGTGAAGATGGCTGGAAGAAACAAGGTGGTAAATTTAAACATATAGGTTATATGAAAGCATTATTTAAAAGAAAGAAAGATGCCGTTTCTTACTATGATAGACATAACCCCCACATGAGGTCTTTAAACGCTCATAATAATTATAAAAGCGATTGGGATCCAGAAACAAAATTATTTTATATTGTGAGAGATGATTATGGTATAATAGCTAGTATAGATTGTTTTGATGTAAATGATAATCCGGTTAGTGTTGAACATGAATATGGTAGTGTTAGCACCACCTGCGACTATTTAAAATGATTTATAATCTAAATAGTATCCTAAGCCAATAGATTAATGGGCTCATATAATATTTAAAATTGAGTTAAATATTATTTTTTATTAATAGTTAAATATGGCAGCATTAACAACGCAATTAGAACAATTAAAAAAACAACAAGAAGAATTGGAGAAAAGAATTCAAGAAGAAGAAGAAACTAACAAAAAATTAAATAATGATGCTTCTATTGAAAGATTAGAAGTGTTGGTTAAACCTCTTACTAATATGTTAGACCACCGATCTTCCGGTGGAATGAATGGTGGTGTTCCAACATGGGAAAAACAACCGCGTGAAGTATTACAAGAACAGTATGAAAACGAACTACACCTGTATAATATGAATTTACTAACAAGCCCCCCGGCCTTACACGAGTGTCGATTGCCTCCTCAAAAAAGAGAAGACTTGTTAAAAGAAGAAATATATGTTACTTTAATTGGTATCTTAAAAAAACAAGATGAAAGAATTAAAATTTTGGAAAGTAAATTAGGCGAGGACATCTAAATAATACCCCAATCCTTTCGAATCCATTTTAAAAACATAACCTTCTTTCGCACCAGCAAATTTATCACTGGCTACAAATGGTTCAACTATATTACCCATCGGTTCTTGGATAGATTTTGGCGTATAATACATATAAAAATATATACCAACTAAAACAGCAAGACCTATTAAATATTTTATCATATACAAATTATATCATAAAATATTTAATACATAAGTTATTAAT
>Ga0233439_10001627_pt1 | contig 27854 bp, 27 predicted proteins | sample SI_123_September_6_FD_182713 | JGI IMG/M metagenome (GOLD analysis project Ga0233439, IMG submission 182713) | Seawater microbial communities from Saanich Inlet, British Columbia, Canada - SI_123_September2016_100_MG | ecosystem: Environmental > Aquatic > Marine > Inlet | place: Canada: British... | reverse complement strand
ATTGTTTCGTTAGCTACCCAATTTTTTGTAGGGCATTCGTTACTTGTAGGGTACATAATCGTGATTTTATGGCCTTCATTTGATAAAATTTTTGTAAGTTCTGCTATAGGTCTCCTGATATTGTTTGTTGGATTAATATAACAAATGTTCATTTTTATTATATTTCTAATTTCTTTTTAAAAGATTATGTAACTTGAGTTTACTTTTTTAATAATTTTTAGATTTAGGATGGTTTTGATATTGAGTCTGGTTTTGAATGATTGACTATTATGATGTTTAGCATATATATGCATAATCTTTATAAAGTGGTTTTTATCTTGAAGTGTTTAGATATTTGAGTTTAAAATGGTTAAAGGGAAAGTTCTTTTAGTAAATCCGCCTTATGTGGAGCATGTTTATAGTGGAAAACTTAGTAGAAACGCTATTGCAATTAATATTCCTCTTGGACTTGCTTATCTTGGGGCTGTGCTTGAAAAAAATCAAATTCCAGTTCAAGCGGTCGATGCTAATGTTTTGGCTTTGAGTGTTAAAGAAACTGCTAGAAGAATTTTAAAAAGTGATGCTAAGTATATTTTTATTACTTCTACAACAAATACTATTACTCGTATCTATGAAATTATTAAATTAGTTAAAAAATATTCTGACAGAGTTATTGTTATTGGTGGCCCTCATGCTACTTTTGCTCCAAATGAAACTATTAAAGAATCTAAGGATGTTGATATTGTTGTTAGGTCTGAGGGAGAGTATACTGCCTTGGATATTGCAATGGGAAAGCCTTTATCTGAGATTGATGGGATTACTTATCGAAATGATGAGAAGGAAATTATTAAAAATAAACCTAGGGCTAGAATTGAAAATTTAGATGAGTTACCTATTCCTGCTCGGCATTTATTCCCTCATAAGTTATATCGGCCTGGGGCTTTTTTTAATACTGGTGTTAAAAATAATCAAGCTATTACTATGCTTACTTCTAGGGGTTGTCCTAATTTATGTACTTATTGTTCATCAGTTCATTTTTGGGGAACTAAAGTTAGATTTAGAAGTGCTCAAAATATTGTGAACGAGGTTGAGTATTTAATGAAAACTTATGATACGAAACAAATTGCTATTTTAGATGATATGTTTACGGCTCATATTCCTAGATTAAAGGAATTTTGTAATATTATTATTGAGAAAAAAATTAAGGTTAGGTGGTGGTGTTATTCTCGTGTTACTGCTTTGAATAAAAATTTGATGGCTTTGATGAAGAAAGCTGGTTGTTACGCACTTAATTTTGGTATTGAGAGTGGTAATGAAGAAGTTATTAAAAGAATAAAAAAGAATATTACTAAAGAGAAAGCTTGGGAAGTATTTAGTGCTGCTAAAGAACTTGATATTCTAATTCATGCGTCTTTTATGGTGGGTCTTCCTGGGGATACTAGAGATACCGTTATGGATACTATTAATTGGGCAATTAAATTGAATCCTCATGTTCCTTTATTTTGTATAACAACTCCCTTTCCTGGAACTGAATTGTATTTTGAAGCTCTTGAGAAAGGATGGATGGATCATATAAAGAGTTGGGATGATGCTGGTTTACATATGAAAACTAAGTATCATAATGATGATTTGAGTGCTGAGGATATTTATGAATTGTATAAATTGGCTCAAAAGAAATTCTTTTATAGGCCTCAATTTTTTTGGACGACTTTTAAAAGGTTAATAAGACATCCAAATGAGATAAAGGGATATCTTTATTCAGGTATTTATATGTTAACTGAGACTTAGGCTGATTTTTGAATTTTTAGAATTGTTTTTACTTTAATAACTTATATAAAGGGTGTTTTTTGATATTTTTTGATGCTTATTAGTCAAATTAAGGTAGCTTCGATTGGAAGAGATTTATTTTTTATTAATGGAAATAAGGATTCTATTAAAGATTATGTTGAAGGTGATAAATTTTATTGGGTTGGTTCGGCTAGATCTGCTTTAAAAAAACTTCTTGAATCAATTGATTTAAAAAGAGTTGGTGTTAGTTCTTATACTTGTGATACTGTTTTAGAGTCTGTTAAAAGAGCTGGAAAAGAGGTTGTATTTTATGATTCTTCAATTGTTTTTGATTTTGATTCTATTTTGAAGATAATTGATGAGATTGATATATTAGTTATTTCACATAATTTTGGGTTTGTTGGTGATTTAGTTAGTTTAAAGAAATTATGTGATGAAAAGGGAGTTATTTTGATTGAGGATTGTGCTCAGGCTCTGGGGGCTACAATAAATGGTAAAAAAGTAGGTAGTTTTGGTGAGAGTTGTGTTTATTCTTTTGGAATTAGTAAAAATATTGGTTTTTGTGGTGGTTTGATTTCTACAAATAGGGAAGTCGATTTGAGTGGTTTGAAAAATTTTCCTAAAATTAAAATTTTCAGATTAATCATGGAGTCGATTATTTCACCACTTGTTTTTAATAAGTATGTTTATCCTATTAGTCAAAAATTTGTTGGTGGGAGAATTAAAAGTAAAGGTGGATTTTATGATTATAAATTACCTGGATTTGCTAAAAATCAAATCTTAAATAAATTTGGAAGATATAAAAGCGTTTTAAAAATTAGGCGTAAGAATGCAAAATATTGTATTGATAATTTAAATGGTGTTGTTGATTTTGTTTTGCCAATTGAGGGAAGTAATCCTGCTTGGCTTTATTTTGTTTTGCTTTTTGATAATAATGATGAGAAAGGTAAGTTTGTTAAGGATTTATTTCAGGAAGGGGTTGAAGTTGGGGAGATGAAAACGTTTAAGTGTTTATCTGATAAGGGAATTCAGGCTAAAGATATTGAGAATAGAGTATTGACTTTTTCATTATATAGGTCTTTAAATGAAATTAAATATATAGTTGAAAAAATTAAGAAAGTTAGAAATGGTGAGGATGTTAGATTATTATGAAAGAAAATTTTAAATTAGGAGTATTAATTATACTTTTTTGTACCATTTTTACATCTGTCGGTCAATTATTTTTTAAATATAGTTCAGAGACATTTACATTAAATATTTTTGAGATGCTTACTAATTATAATTTGTTATTGGGATTTTTATTTTATGGTGTTGGGGCGGCATTATTGATTGTTGGTTTGAAATTTGGTGATTTATCAAGATTATACCCTATAGTTTCACTAAATTTTGTTTGGGTTACAATTATCTCGGTGATTTTTTTAGGTGAAAAACTAAATAGTTTTAAGATAAATGCAGTTATTTTAGTTATATTTGGGGTTGTTCTTATTGGGGGAAGTCAAAAATGAATTCTTCAACTTTAATGGGGATGGGAATTATTCTTGTAGGTAGTTTAATTGGTTCTTATGGGATGCTACATATTAAATATGCTTCAAAGGAAATTGGAGAAGGAATAAAAAAATTATTTTTGAATAAGTATTTGTATTCTGGATTGATTTTAAATGGTATTTCTGCTTTGACTTATGTATATGCTCTTAAGTTTGGTGATTTGTCTGTTTTATATCCTGTTGCTGGACTTAGTTATATTTGGATTTCAATAATTTCAATGAAATATCTTGGTGAGAAAATGAATGGTTATAAGTGGCTTGGTGTTTCATTGATTGTTTTAGGAGTTGTTTTTATTGGTATTGGTGCTTGAGGTAATTTGGGATGAATGTTATTGAAATTAATGGAAATGATGTGAAACTTAGTGAATTTTTAGTTGATAATAAACATAGTTATTTTCATACTTTTGCTTTTAAAAAATTTATTGAAGAGGCTTTTGGTGTTGAGTATTCATTTATTTGCGCTATTGGTTCTAAGGTTAATGCAATACTTCCTATTGTAAAGATTAAGAGTAAGATTTTTGGTGATAAAATTATTTCTAGTGGATATATTGAATATGGAGGATTTTCTGGTAATTGTGAGTATTATGAGGATATTATTTGTTATTTAAGAGATAATTATTCTAAGGATTTTAGTTATATGGAAATTCGTGATTTTGATTTGAATAATTCGAATGTACTTTCTGGGTTACTTGTTAAGGAAGATTTGTATAAAAGGTTTGTTTTGGAGTTGAGTGATTTTGAGAATTTGGATGGTGTTTGGAAGAATATTCAAAAGTCTAAGAGAAAAGCAATTAAGAAATCTCAAAAGTTTTTGCAGGTTCGTGAGTTGGAGATTAATGATATTGATGAGTTTTATGATCTTTATTTTGATAATATGAAACGGTTTGGGTCTCCAGCGTATTCTAAAAAATATTTTGAGAGTTTTTTTGAAAATATAGTGTCTCGTGGTTTGGGAAAAATTTATGGGGCTTATTATTATGGTAAGTTAGTTAGTTCTTTATTAGGATTTTATTATGAAGGTCGAGTTCATATCATTATTAGTGTTTCTGATGAGAAACATAAGGAGTTTAGGGCAAATGATATTGTTCATTGGGAGTTTATTAAGTGGGCAGTTGAAGAAGGATTTGATTATTTTGATTTTGGACGTGTTCGAGAGGGAAGTGGACAATTTGAGTATAAAAAAAAATGGGGAGCTAAATTATTAGATTTGCCATCATATTTTGATTTGTGGAAACTTGATAGGGCTCCTATTAATGATCCTAATGATAAATCTTATCAATTGAAAATTAAAGCTTGGAAAAAAGTTCCTTCTTTTGTTAGTAAAAAAGTTGGAATGAAACTTAGACGAGAAATTGGGATTTGAAAATAAAATGAAAATTAAGAAAAAGATAAAAAGTTTAAATTAAAAAGAATTACAAATGTAAAATAAAAATTAAGAAATAAATCAAAATTGTTTTTCAATTATCCAAATAATCTGTGTTCTTCATCTTCTTCTTCAAAGAATCTTACTTTTTCGATTGCTTTTTCAAAATCTTCTTTAGTTACATGATCTCTATTATTTCGAATTGCAAAAAATCCAGATTCAGTACATGCTGCTCTTATTTCAGCTCCGCTAAATTCTGTCATTAGGTTGGAAATTGATTTTAAGTTAATATTTTGAAGATTCATTCTTTTTGTGTGTACTTTTAGAATTTCTAATCTACCTTTTTCATCTGGGAGTCCTACTTCGATTAATCTATCTAATCTCCCCGGCCTTATGATTGCTGGATCTAGGATGTCTAATCTGTTTGTTGCTCCAATTATTTTTACGTTATCTAAATGTTTAAATCCATCAACTTCTGCTAATAGTTGCATGAATGTTCTATTAACTTCTCTCTCACCTGATGTTCCTGTATCCATTCTTGTTGCAGCTAAAGCGTCAATTTCATCTATGAATATAATTGCTGGTGATTTTTTCCTTGCAAGAATAAAAATGTCTTTTACTAATTTAGCTCCTTCTCCAATGAATTTTTGAACTAGTTCTGATCCTACTACTTCAATGAATGTTGCGTTTGTTGAGTGAGCTACTGCTTTTGCTAGAAGTGTTTTACCTGTTCCTGGAGGTCCGTGTAATAATATCCCTTTTGGTGGAGAAATTCCTACCCTTTCAAATAAATGTGGTTTTTTAAGTGGAAGTTCAATTACTTCTTTAACTTCGTTGATTTCATGTTTTAGACCACCAATTTCTTTAAAACTTTCTTTTGGTTTTTCAATTATTACATATTTTTCAACATCTAAATTATTTGACATTTCTATTTTTTCAACTACGTTTAGTGTTTTTTGATCTACTAAAACACTATCCCCTGCTGATAAATCTTTTATTTCTTTTGCGACGTAACAACAAAATTTGTTTCCATTAGGTAATTTGATAATTGATTTGTTATTGTCGATAAGACTTACTATGTCTGCTACTAAAAGAGATGGTTTTTTTAAATTATTTAATTCGTTGTTGGCGTTGTTAAATAATTCTCTTAACATTACGCTTTCTTCTTCAACTCTTTTTAGGGTACCTGATAATAATTTATTTTCGTCATCTAATTTTTTGATGCTTGATAATAATAATTTGGTGTTGTCTTGATTGTTTGAATTGTTATTTCCCTCTGGTTTAGCGTTGTTATTGCTGTTTAAATTTTTGTTTTTTGTTTCCATTTTGTCCTCGATAAGTTGATCTAATTTGCTTTGTGTGTTCATGTTAGGTTAAAAACTGGACTTTTTATATAAATGTTTACTATATTTTGTTGTTTTTGTTTTTTTCTTTAGTAAAAAGGGAATTTTGTTTTGTTTTTTTTATTTTTTTTAAATGTAAGTTGATTTTTATTTTTTTTTTAATTTTAAAATGTTTTTTTAGAAAATTGTTTTTGTTTTTGTTTTGTGTTTTGTTTTTTAACGTCGATAAAATTTATTTTTTATGTTTTTGTGGTTTATTTTGCAATATGGTTTTTGTTTTAGTTATTTTGTTTTAGTTTGTTTGCGAAATACTTTTCAAAAAGGAAACTTTTAAAAAGGTAAATTACTTTTCCTAGGTTAAGATATGTGTTTTGTATCAAACATTAATTGGGTTTTTTGATTTTTGTTTGTGTTATATATCTAAGAGGTGAAGATAATGGTTGCAAAAAAAAGAGCACCTGCAAAAAGAAAAACAGCTAAACGAAAAGTAGCAAAAAGAAAAGCGGCTCCGAAAAAAAGAGTTGCTAAGAAAAAAGTTGCTAAGAGAAAAACTGTTGCAAGGAAAAAAGCTAAGAAGAAAGTAGCAAAGAAGAAACCGGCAAAGAAAAAAGTAGCTAAAAAGAAATCAACTAAGAAAAAAGTAGCAAAGAAAAAACCTGCTAAAAGAAAAGTTGTAAAGAAAAAAGCTGCAAAAAGAAAAGTTGCTAAGAAGAAAGCTACAAGAAAGAAGGCTGCAAAAAAACCTGCAAAGAAAAAAACTGTTAAGAAAAAAGCGGGAGCAAAAAAGAAGAGTACTAAGAAAAAGGCTACTAAAAAGAGAAAAAGGTAGGTAGTTTTTTTATTTTTTATTTTTTTTTAATTTATTTTTGGATGAATTCTATTGTTTGTTTGCTATTTTCCATAGTAATTCAAAGTGATTTTTGTAGGAATTTGATATAAATTTGTTTTTTATTAGAATTAGGGTTGGTTTTTCTTTAATTATGTGGATTGCTATGTGGTCTTTAAATATTGTGGTTGTTGCTTCACTTTCTATGTCTAAATATTTCATCTCAATATTAATTTTATTCATGGGGTGTTTTTTGTATTTGAAATTTGTTATTATTCTTATTTTTGTATTCTTTTTTTCTAATTCTTTTACTAATCTTGGTGATTCTATTAATAAATCATAGGCTCTTCCTGTTGCTCCAAATGAATCAAAATTACTGTGTTTTATTAAAATTCTAGTAAAAGCTCTAATTCCTTCTTTTCCTTCATAAATGTTGATTTTTGATTCAATTGGAAGTGATTTTTTTATTGATTTTAAATCCGGTAAAATGTTTTTGATGTAATGCTCTTTTTCTTTTATTGGATTTAGTAAATTTTCTGGTGATGATGCGTTGAAATATTTTTTATTGTCTTTAATTGTGTAATTTACCATGCCTTTTTCTATTAAATTATTTAAAACTGTATAGGTTAAGGTTCTATCCATTCCTATTTTTTTTGATAATTGATTTGCACTTATGGAGGTATTTTTTAATAATTCATAATATACTTTTGATTCATTTCCAGTTAGACCTGATTTTCTTAATTTTTCTATGGTGTTTTCTTTCATTTGTTTGTTAAATGAGTGTTTTTTTATAAGTGTTGTTATGTTTTATAACAACTTAGATTTATATGTTTGTTGAAAAAAATGTTTGTATGGTAAGAAAATTGGAAGAAATGTTGGATAGATGTAGAGATATTGCAAAAATAGCAGTTTGTAGTTATAGTGTTAGATTTTTTGTGGGATATGGTGGTGAGTTTATTGGGGGTGATTTTGAAAAAACAGTTCCATTTGTATTGCCTTTTATGGATTTGACTATGGGAAAAATAAGTCCTTATGCCATCCCATATGCTCTTGGGGTTATGACTAATTATTCTGAGAAAATATTAAATGAAATTAATTTTTAATCAAAGAAGTTAATTATAGAATTAAAGAACATTACAATTGATTCTTTGAAGTTGTTTGAGTTAGCTGTTATTGTTATTTCTTCTTGTTTTTCGAAGTTGTTGTTGTTTTCATCACTCCAGGTGTAGTCTATTGTGAATTTGTTTGTTTTGGAGAGTTTGATGTTTTCTAGTTCTAATGATAGGGAATTTGTGTCTGTTAGTTCACTAATGGTCCAGGTATGGATGAATTGAGGGCCATTTAGATTTATTTGGAGGTTTTTTGGTGTTGTAAATGATGTTTTTTCTAGGTCGATATTGATTTGAAAGTTTTGATTATAATCTACCTTACTTGGGTTTGTTATTGTTGTTTTGAAATCTGGTTTGTCTATTACTTGATAATCAATTGATTGGCTTTTTTCTATGTTTTTGTTTTTTATACTTACTATTGCTTTTTTCCATCCTGCGTTTTCATGTTCGATTGTTATGGAGTTTTGTAGTTCTTGATTTATGAGTAAGTTTTCTACTTTGCAGATCTTTTCAATACAAAATTCTATGTTTTTTAAATTGGTATTTCCTGTGTTTTTTAGGATGCATGTTAGCTCTTTTTGTTCGTTTATGTTTAATGGGTCGATGTTGTCGCATTCTATTTGAATTTGGCGTGAGTATGATTTCTCTTCGTCTTTAATAATTAATTTTTCTACGTCTTGTTTTGTGTAGAATTGATTGTTTGATTGTGCTTTGAATGTTTTTGTGTCTGTAATGTTGTTTTCACTATAAACCATTGCTGGAAATTCGTACCAAAATTTTTTATTTAATTTATCGCCAACTTTTACAATCCAATGAGTTTCTTTAATTTGATTTGGTTTCATTAAAATTGTTCTTTGATCTCTTCCTATAACTTCTACTTCTTTTGGAATTGCTAATCTTAAGGCTGTTGCTGCGTAAAATGGCGCTTTGTTTTCTATAGTTGCTTTAATTAAATTGTAACTTCCAAAGTCAATATTTTCTGATAAAAGTTCTACGTTGATGTCGATTAAGGGCGCTGTTGTTTGACCTTGATTTAGGATATTAACGTCTAGTTCTAGGTCCTTAGCGTTAAGAGCTACGTTGTTTGCGTACCATGAGAATTTGGTTGCTGGCTCGGCTGGATCAAAGCCATCTCGAAGTTTGATGTGTGTTACGTCTATGTAACCGTATTCTCCAAATGTTATGTCGAAACTAACCCATCCTATGGTTGGGAAGTAGGCTTCTGCCCAACCGTGGGGTTGCCAGTTTTCATCGAATAAATCTGATGTTGTGTATGATATTCCTGATGCAAATCTTGCTGGAATTCCAACGGATCTTGCCATTGCTACAAATAAAGAAGTCATTTCATCACAAACTCCTTGTCTGTTATCTAATACCCAACTTGCTTTTTGTGATGCTGTTTCTGTTAAGGAATTTAAATCATAATCAACGTTACTCTCTACCCAGTTTGCTAGTTTAAATGATGCTACAAATAAATCGTCTTCTCCTTCGATTAGTTCTGATGCTTTAGCTATTATTTCTGGATTGTCTGAGTCTATGGTTATGCTTGGTTCAAGGTATTGTTGTAAGTCTTGAATGTCTTGTTGTTTTATGGGAAAAGGAATTTTTCGAAATACTTCTTTTCTATTGTTGTGTGTTTTGATTGTTGCTAAGTAGTTATATTCTTTTGTTCCTACTGTTTTGTCTTCCCATCTATAAACTATTTTCTCGTCTTGGATAATTCCATTTGTGTTTGTGTTTAAAATATCTTGTCTATAATCTGATGTTGGGAATAATAATAGTTGTGTTTCTACTTCTCTTAGGGTTGCTGAGGGATTTTCTTTAACTAATTCAAATGTTCCTTTGATATTTAATTCTAAATCTAGGGAATCTTGAAGATAGATTTCGCTTTGGGATAGTGAGATGGATGATAGGAGAATTGTTATTAATAATAGTAAGATTAGTTTTTTCATTGTTGTGAATATGTTGGATGGGTATAAAATTGTTTTGTTTTTTTGTTATTTGTTTTGGTCTTTTAACTTGTTATTGTGTTGTAATCCCAAAAACCTTATAAAATGTGTTTGTTAGCTTAATGTATGGAAAAGGGGATAGCGTTACTTTCGGGCGGCATTGATAGTCCTGTTGCAATACATTTAATGAAGAATAGATTAGATGTTATTGCTGTACATTTTCATCAAATGCCTTTAACTGATGAGAAGGAAGTTGATAAGGTTAAGGAGTTAGTTAGATTACTTGGTGTTAAGAAGGTTTATTTGATTCCTTTTGTTGATGTTCTAAAAGCTTTGGTTGAGAAGTGTAATCATGCTAATTATTTTATCTTGGGAAAAATTGTGATGATGAAGTGTAGTGAGATTATTGCTAATCGAGAAGGAGCTAAGTTTTTAATTACTGGTGAGAATTTGGCGCAAGTTAGTTCACAAACTCTTAGTAATTTAAAGACGATAACTAGTTTTTTAGATTTAGAAATTTTTAGGCCTGTTTTAACTTATGACAAACAGGAAATTATTAAGGTTGCTAATGATATTAATACTTATGATATTTCTAAGGGTCCTGAGATTTGTAATTTACTTGGTCCTAAATCTCCAAAGACTAAATCCAAGAAAGAAGATATTGCAAAGGAGCTTGAAAAATTGGATTTAGCTGTTTTATTTAATGATGCAATTGATAGGGCTGAAATTATTGAGGGGTAATTTTGGAATTGTTTTTGGAGTAAATTTATAAAGAATAATTGTCTTGAATATTAATATGGGATCTAAATTAAAGTTTTTTAATACGCTTACTTTGAAAAAGCAGATGTTTAAGCCAATTGATAGTTCTGAGGTTAAGATGTATTGTTGTGGTCCTACTGTTTATCATTTTGCTCATATTGGGAATTTGAGATCTTATATTTTTGAAGATGTTTTAAGAAGAGTTTTGATGTTTAATAGTTACAAAGTTAAGCATGTTATGAATATTACAGACGTTGGGCATTTAACTTCTGATGCTGATGAGGGTGAAGATAAGATGCTTAAAGGTGCTAAGCGTGAGGGAAAAACTGTGTGGGAAGTTGCTAAGTTTTATACTGATGCGTTTTTAGCTGATTCAAGAAAATTAAATATTTTACTTCCAACTATTATTAGTAAGGCTACTGAACATATTGAGGAGCAAATTGAGATGGTTCAAAAGCTTGAGAAGAATGGTTTTACTTATTTTGCTGGTGGAAATGTTTATTTTGACACGTCTAAATTAGATGATTATGGAAAACTTGCTAGACTTGATATTTCTAAGGAAGTTAGAAGTAGAGTTGGTCGTGATAAAAATAAAAAAAGCGATCATGATTTTGTTTTATGGTTTACTAAATCTAAATTCGATGGGCAGGAGATGAAGTGGGAGTCGCCTTGGGGCGTTGGTTATCCTGGATGGCATATTGAGTGTTCTGCTATGGCTAGTAAATATTTAGGTGAGCAGTTTGATATTCATTGTGGGGGAATTGATCATATTCCTGTACATCATACAAATGAGATTGCGCAGTCAGAGAGTGCGTTTGGTAAGAAACCTTGGGTTAATTATTGGCTTCATAATGAGTTTATTGTTCTTGCTCATAATAAAAAGATGAGTAAGAGTTCAGGGAATTTTTTAACTTTGGGTAGTTTGGAAAAGGATGGATTTGAGGCGATGGATTTTAGGTATTTTTGTATGCAAGCAAATTATAGAAGTCATTTGATGTTTTCTAAACAAGCGCTTGATGGGGCTAGAGTTAGTCGAAAGAAACTTTATGATAAGGTAATTGAGTTGTCTGGCTTTAAGCATGATTCTAAGGTTCAAGAGAATTATGATAAGATTGAAGATTATAAAGAGAAATTTTTGAAATTTATTAATGATGATATGAATACTCCTAGGTGTTTGGCTTTGATGTGGGATATGCTTAAAGATGATGTTTTGAAGAAGCATGAGAAGCATAAGTTGCTTTTGTATTTTGATCAAATTTTTGGTTTTAATTTGGGGAATGTTAAAAAAGTTGAAGTTCCAAAGGAAATTGAGTTGCTTGCTGTAAAGAGGCTTGAGGCTAGACGTGCTCGTGATTGGGCTAAGTCTGATGAAATTCGTGATAAGATTCGCTCGCTTGGTTGGGAGATTGGGGATACTCGAGAAGGGTATGAGATTAAGAAGATTTGAGTTTTTATTATTGCCTTTAGTTCTTTTGCAATTTTGTGTTTTTCTTTAATTTTTGATAAGAACAGTTATAAGTGGGTTTGATTATGAAGCTATTATGGGATTAATAAATTATTTTTTAAGTATGCCTGGATGGTTTTCATTTACTGTGATTTTTTCAATAACGGTTTTCTTTTTGGGAATTCGTATTATTAGACCTACTCAAAGAGGGGTTAAAGAGAGATTAGGTAAATATAGTAAATATTGTAAGCCTGGTTTTCATTGGATTATTCCTTTTATTGATAAGTTGGTAAAAATTAATGTGACTGAGCAAATGATTGATGCGCAATCTCAAGAAATAATTACAAATGATAATTTAAATGCAAGGGTTGATGCTCAAGTTTATTTTAGAATTAAACCTAGTGAGGATAATGTTAAGGCTTCACAGTATGCTGTTGATGATTATCAATTTCAAATTGTTAATTTAGCTAGAACTACTCTTAGAAATATTATTGGTACTTTAACTTTAAAGTCAGCTAATAGTGAAAGAGATAGAATTAATCAGGGTTTGATGGTTACTTTAGAGAAAGAAACTAAAACGTGGGGAATTGAAGTTGTAAGAACTGAGTTAAAAGAAATTGATCCTCCTAAAGATGTTCAAGATACTATGAATAAGGTTGTTAAGGCTGAGAATGAAAAGATTGCTGCTAAGGATTTTGCATTAGCTAGAGAAACTGAAGCTGATGGTGAGAGAATGGCTAGTATTAAAGAAGCTGAGGGTTTTAAGCAAGCTAGAATTTTAGAAGCTCAAGGTAAGGCGCAGGCAATTAAATTAGTTAATGAAGCGGCTGATAAGTATTTTGTTGGGAATGCTCAGAAACTAAAACAGCTTGAAACTGTAGCGCAATCTCTTAAGGATAATGCTAAGATCGTACTTCCTTCGAACTCTGAGCTGATTAATGTGATTGGGGAGCTATCTGGGGTTATGCCTCTTAAGAGAAAGAAGTAAATTTTTTATTTTTTTAATTTTTATATTGGAGTTGATAAATGTTTATAAGTTGTTTGAGGTTTGATATTTTATGGGAAGTTTTGATGATATTTTAAGGAAGGTTACTGCTAATTTGAGTGTTGAGGAGCTTGAGAGAAGGCTTAAGCCAAGAGAACCAGTTAGAGATGAGGGTGGGTGGTCTGATTATTCTTCTGGGGGATTTTTAGCACCTCAAGAGAGTTTTGTTGATGTTATGAGGGCTGATTATGATTTTTTAAATTCTGTTGGTAAAAGTTATGGAGAGATGGCTCAATTGGCTCAAAGGGTTTTGGATGAAGGATATAATAAGTATAGAAAAAAAGGATTTGGTGATGGGTTAAGAAATTTATTTAGTTCTAGAAAAATTAAAGTAGGGGATTTTGATAAAAATAATTTTAAAATAGATGCGGGAATTGCTAGTGGAGGTATTCAGTCTTGTCCTTTTGGGTGTGATGGAAATGATGATCTAGGGTATGCAACTTTAGGTTCTGGTCATATTTATGTTGAAAAAGATGGCGCTGAGGAATCTGAATTATTTGAAAAATATTTTGAAATACAAATGGAAACTGATGATATGGAAAGTGAGAGAGAAAAATTGAGGGAAATTGGAATTGAATTTGGTGAAATGGATAGGGTTATGTATTTGTCTTCGTTTTTAGTTGTTAGTGATTTAACTCCACATTTGATTGCTACTCATAATTTTTTTCAAGGGGAAGCTAGTTATAGAACTGATCCTAGGAAATTGCTTGAAGTGTTTGGAATGTAGTTGTTTTTTATTTTGGCAATTTTATCTTATTCATTATTTTATATAAAATAAAGGCTATTGGAAAAAATATGATGAAGAGAGTTGATACTTTAACATGTTGTTGTTTTAAAAAGTAAATTATGAAATATGAAGTTGCTAAGCTATAGAAAATTTTTCTTTGTTTTAAGTTAAGATTTCTTATTTTATGAATCTTATTTATTATTATGTAATCAACTACTAGGAAAAAAATTATAAAAGAAATTAATGAAATAATGATTAAAACTATTTGTGGTGAATCTTCTTTTATTTTTAACATTATAATTAAAATTGGTAGAACTATTAAGGTGATGATATTATTTAGGGTCAAAATTTTTTTTAATTTATTTTTATCCATATTGTTTATTTATTGGTTTTTTATATAACACTTTTGATTATATTTTTTATATTTGACTTGAATTTGATGTTTTTTTTAACTTTTTAAAATTGAAATTTGAACAATTTTACTATAATTTTATATATCTATTTTATTTCTTGTTATAAAAGGTGGATGTTATGAAGAAATATATTTTATTTACAATTATAATTAGTTTATTTATTGTTGCTGGTTGTTCTAATCAGGTTGAGAGTGAGGAGGGTTCTATTGATATTCCTGATTCTCAAGAAGCTGAATCTTTTTTGGATATTGAGTTTGCTGATGTGAATACTGGGCAGACCCATAAGATTAGTGATTTTGCTGGTAAGAAAGTTTTAATTGAGAGTTTTGCTGTGTGGTGTCCTACTTGTACAAGGCAGCAGCAGGTGATTAAGGATTTACATTCACAGGTTGGTGATAGGGTTGTTTCAATTTCACTTGATACCGACCCTAATGAGGATTTTGAAAAAGTTAAAGAGCATACTCAAAGGCATGGGTTTGATTGGATTTATGCTGTTGCTCCAAGAGCTTTAACTCAAGGTTTAATTGATACTTTTGGTGTTGGTGTCGTTAATGCTCCAGCAGCTCCAGTGGTGTTAGTTTGTGAGGATCAGAGTTTTAGGTTAATGAAAAGAGGTCTTAAGGATTTGGAAGAGTTAAAACAAGAATTAGAGAGGGGATGTTAGTGGTTAGCGCTCTTTTGAATTTTTGGTTATCTTTTTTGGCTGGTTTGTTTGCGCCTTTAGGTGCTGTTTGTGTTTTGCCTCTTTATCCTGGATTTTTGGCGTATTTGGCTGGGAAAGTTGAAGGGCTTGATGAGGTTGGTATTAAAAGGAAAATTATTTTGTTTGGGGTTATTGTTTCTTTGGGGATTATTTTGTCGATGTTTGTTGTTGGTTTATTGTTTAGTGCGATATTTTCGTCTTCACTTACTAATGCTATTTCGATTATTTCGCCGATTGCGTTTGGTGTTTTAGCTATTGTTAGTTTGTTTTTAATTTTTGATTTTGATTTTGGTCGTTTTATGCCTAAGACGCATTCTCCTGTTTTAAAAAATCCTTATTTGAGTTCATTAGTATTTGGTTTATTTTTTGGGGCTGTAGTGCTTCCTTGTAATCCTGCTTCACTTGCTGTTTTGTTTGCTGTTAGTACTAATGTCACTAGTTTTATTTCAAATTTGTTTAATTTTATTTTTTATGGGATTGGGATGTCACTTCCTTTGATTGTACTTGCAGTTGTGTCTGGCTCTTATGGGAAAGGTGTGATTGGGTTTTTAACTAGAAATAAACGTCGGATTAATTTGATTGCTGGAATTATAATGCTTGTTATTGCAGTTTATTATTTGGTTTTTGTGTTTGATTTATTAAATAAGTTATTGGAGTTTTTATTATGAGAATGAAGAGAATATTAAAATTTCATTTGAAGATTATGGATAAGATTAGTTCTAAGTCTCTTAGTTATTTAATTTTTTCAAAGTTTTTGATTATTTTAGTTATTGGATCTTATTTTTCTATTGAACTTGTAAAATATGGTTATTTTATTTTATTAATTGGTGTTTTGGTTGTGTTTCATAGTGCTCTTTCGAGTTTTTTAGATTATAAGGAACATATTTTTGCTAAGTATTATAAGAGGTTGATTAATTTTGTTGGTGTTGCTTTGTTAGTCTTGTTTTTTGGAGTGCAAAGTCCACAAATACCATTTAAGATATTTTTTTTGATTATTGGTTTGTTATTGATGGTTCCTGCAATTAGGGATTTGCTTGGAAGAGGAAGAGGTTAAATTGATTTTTCTCATTCTTTAGTGATAAAAATAGAAAGATTTATATAGTGTTAACAAGAATTGTTGGTTAGGTGGTTAACTATATAAAATGCAGATATTTACATGTAGATTAAGTCAGAACACTATTATTAATAGATGTAATGTAGTTAAGACTTTTTTGTTAAAAAATAGATCTCATTTTGTTGAATTTTTTACTTGTGGTGTTATAATCGATAGAAGAGTATCTTTTGTTTTTGGAGGGTTAGAAAGTGAATTAATTTTCACATTCTGATATAAGGAGTATGGGAGCTAAAGGAATTAAAGATTATCATCTTCAAAAAAATCTTGAGGTTTTCTTAGAAGCAGATTCTCCTACTGATGAATATTTTTCTATATACCCTTCTTTAGATGATGAAGAATTAAGTGTTGTCAATCATCTGCCAGAAAATGAACGTGTATTTGCAGCAGATAAACCAATAGTAATTCATTCTTTTGCAAAAGATACTAATGGTAATGATTGGATTATTAAAGACTCTAGTAAAGATGTAATTGCATCTGGTTTGAGTAAAACTGAATTGGAAGATGAAACAATTGGAAGAGTAAAAGCAAAATTTAACGAATTTTTAGCGCCAGTAGCATATCATCTTGGAAGAAAATTGGGGTTAGGTGTTGTTGATCAAAGAGTAGTTAGAATGGATGGGATTTATCATAATGCTTCCAGATTCTTAGCAAATTGTGTTGATCCAAGAGGTAATGAGGATGAACTACCTTCTTTATTAATCGAAAAAGCAAAAGAGAACGTTTCTGCTTTTTGGCCTTTTAATTATTTGATTGGAAATGAATTTGATTTACAATACATGATTACAAATAAAGGAGAAATTATGATGATGGATTATGGTGTTGATTTACTTAGAGAAAATTGTCGAGAAAGCTTTGATCCATTAAGTTTTGGGAATCTACAAAGTTATCGTTTTTCTCATTATGATATAGATGAACATGAGCGTTTAGTTAGTGTTAGAACAAAAAAACTTAAAGAGCCAATTAATTTGGAATTATTGGAAGAAATGGTTGAGAGAATACATAATCTAAGTGATAGAGACTTGCAAGAAGTTTCTAATATGGTTCAAGATACTGTTTATGTTGGAATTGAAAATGTTTTAAGAAAACATAGAAACCATTCAGGTCGTACACAAAAATGTGAACCAGATCAACAAAGTGGACTTAGGGAAAAAGTTTATTGGGTACTTTTGAGAAGAAGAAATAAAATAAAGGAAGTTTTTGCTGATCCAATACAATTTTATGAGGGTGAGGTAGATTTTAGTTTAGCATTACGAGGTTTTAAAGAAATTAAAGGTGTTTTTCACTTGGGAAGAAAGAAACCAGGTTCAAATATTATTGTAAATGGTGTTAAATATGATGTTGAGCAACATGAGGTTTTAAGTGATGATTTTGTTTCAGGAAGTCATTGTGCATTTATTCCAAATTATGAGCAAGGGTATCTTGGAATAGTTGATTTAGGTTCAAAAAATGGAACTAAATTTTGGCAAGATGGGACATTACTAAAACAAAGGGTAATTCAAAAACTTCCCTTGTTTGGAAGTATAGTGCTTGGAGATTATAAAAGGTATTGCTTTGAGAGTTATGGTGGGAAATTTTATGTTTCTTCTTGGAGTGATTTAGCTACTATTTCTAAAAATGAGTTCTGAATGTGATGAATTACTACTATTTTGGGGTTGAGAAATATTATATGTTATTGTTGTTTTTGAGTATGTGTAATAAGTAATGTTGTTTTTGATTGTAGGGTTATTATTGATGGTTCCTGCTATTAGGGATTTTTTTTTGGAGAGGTAGAAAAAATGAGATTTAATAAATTATTATTTTTGTTTGGGGTGTTTTTATTATTGGTTTTTATTTTTGGTTGTAGTAGTTCTGAGGAAGCTTTGGTTTTGGATTCTTCTTTGGAAGTTGAGGAGGTTGCTTCTTTGGATTCTGAGGTGAAAACTTTATCTGATGGAACTAAATATATTATTCATCCTGACAAAATTAGGGGTGGAGGGCCTCCTAAGGATGGAATTCCTTCTATTGATAATCCAAGATTTGTTAGTGTTGATGAGGCTGATGAATGGATTGAAGATAATGAGCTGGTTCTTGCTATAGATTATAAGGGTGTTAAGAGAGTTTATCCTCTTCAAATTATGGTTTGGCATGAAATTGTTAATGATGAGATTGCTGGTGAGAAGGTTTTAATTACATATTGTCCTTTATGTGGGTCTGGAATTGCTTATATTCCTGAAATTGAAGTTGGTGGTGTTAAGGAAAAAGTTAATTTTGGAACTTCTGGTAAATTGTTTAATTCAAATTTAATTATGTATGATCGTAGAACTGACACTTATTGGCAGCAAATTGATGGAAAAGCTATTGTTGGTGAGTTAGTTGGGCAGGAGCTTGAGGAAATTTCAATTGATACTGTTGTTTGGCGTGATTATAAAGCTGTTTTTGAGGATGCTGAAGTTTTATCTCAGCAAACTGGGTATTCAAGATCGTATGGGAAAGATCCTTATGGAAATTATTATGAGGATAGTTTTTTGATTTTTCCTGTAGAGAATGAAGATGATAGAGTACATCCTAAGACGATTATTTTTGGTGTGGAAGTTGATGGGAATTTTAAAGCGTATCGTGAGGATGATTTGAAGAAGCTTGGTAGTGTTATTGATTTGGTTGGAAATGTTTCTTTGAGAGTTAGTCGTGATGATGTGGGGATAGTTAAGATTGTTCGAGTTGATAGCGGCTTAGAAGTTGTTAAGGAGAGGGATATGTGGTTTGCTTGGTATGCTTTTCATCCTGAAACTTTGCTTTATGAGATGGAGTGAATTTTTTGTTTATTGATTTAGCCTACTTTCGTTGTTACTTTTTGGTAGTTATTAGCAGATATATTTATAAGTGAAAGGTTATTTTTGACTTGAATGGTTGAACAATTTCAAGGTAGAGTTATAGCTAGTGGGGGAGTTGGAGATATAATCTCATTAGAATTTGGTGGAAGAGAAGTAGTTGGAAAGGTATTGAATGGAATTTGTTCTGAAAGATTTAATTATGAGAAAAGTTTTAATCTTGAAGCAAAATTATATTGTGAGTTGTCTTTTCATGATGCATTTTTAGATTTTATTGGAGTTAGAGAAAATGTTGAAATTGAATTAGTTGATCGAAATAAATCAAAAAGTGAAAAAAGAAGGGTTAAAAAAATAATTTTACTTGAAAAACGTGATGATTATACTTTAAGGAATTTGATTAATAGAAAAGGAAAAAGATCTGTTTTGCAAGTTGCTCAAATTGGAGCACAAATTAGTGGTGGTCTTTTAGAAATGCATGATAGGGGTTATGTTCATAGAGATATAAAGCATGGTAATGTACTTTATGATGTACTTACTGATAAAATTAAAATAATTGATTTTGGATATTCTTGTTCTAAAAAAGATTCAAGTTTAAATGCATATCATAGAATAATTGGGACAGCTAGTTTTAAGGCTCCTGAAACATTTTTTGGAATTGATGATGATACTCGTTCGGATTTATATAGTTTGGGTGTGATTTTATTAGAATCTTATCTTCAACAACAATTTATAGAAAAGATGTCTCATTTAGATTGGAAAGATAAATATGGTTCTTTACCTTATTTATCTGAATTGAGTAAAATTATGTGTAGGGAACTTGATTGTTTAAGACCTAGCATAAGTGATGTTAAAATGAGATGTTTAAATTTTGATTTTGGTAATTTTGAATCTGCTAGAGTTAATTATGATATTTTAGCTAAACTTACTTTTAATGGTGATTTTGATCAAAATATGTCTGGAGGTAATACTAAACATTCTAGGAGAAGGAATGTTGATGATACTGTTTATTATCTTGAAAATTGGCTTTGTGATTTTAATCCTGAAGAGAAATATTCTTTGTGGCTTGAGAGAGATGGAGAAAAGGTTAGAAGAGAAGTTAAAGCGTTTACTCATGATAAATTAAAGAAAATAAAAAGAATTCGCGGATTAATCTATAAGCCTGAGGGAGAATTGCTTGGGATTAATTTTTATGGTGGTGGAGCTTTGATTTTAAGAGATGAAATTGATGGTATTTTGAATCTTGTTGTTGAAGATGATTTAAGATGTGTATTTCGTAAGTTACTTGAAGTTGATAGGTCTAAAAGATATCAGAGTGCTAGAGATGTTAAGGAAGATTTTGATAGTATGGTTTTAAAATATTCTAGTTATCTTAATTAATCCTTTTTTAGCATCCATTTGTATGAGATGAATAATAGAGCTAGGATGAATACTGAGAAGAGAATCCAGCCTGCTTGTTTGTGAAATAGGCCAACTGCAAAATTCGGGTATTTTGTTCCTATGATCATGATTAGAGTTACTCTTAGGATGTTTATGGCGATGGTTGAGAGTATACCTATGATGAATACTAATGAAGCTTTTTTGTAGTCTACTTTTTCGTTAATAACTAAGAGTAGAAAAAGGCCTATGAAGAGTGAGAGACTATCGACACCTGAGCATGCAGCTCCTATTTGGACTGAAAAATTTTCTAAGGTTAGTCTTGGGTCAATTCCTTGGTACATGTTGGCTGTTGTGTAGAAAAGGTTTAGGATGTTTACTACATTTTTTGCTGCAAATAGGGATAGGGGTTTGTAAATTTGATTTAATAGGTAAGTTATTGCATAGAAAATTCCTAGGAGAGTTGTTAGGGCAATTGCGTTTTTGTATTGTTTTTTTAGAAATTCAAGTCCGAAGAAAATTGCTGTAGTTTGAAAGAAAATTAGGATGTAAATTATTGATCTTGCTATTATCATTAAAGGAATATAGGCAATTGCAACTTGAGTAGTTAGTGTTTTTGCATAGATTAGTGTTGTGGTAATAGTTGTTAGAATTAGGATTAGTGTTGTTTTGATGTTATTTGTTGTTGGTTTGTTAGTTGTTCTTATGAATAGAAGGATGAATAGGATGAAGAGGAATGTTGGAAGGGAGAATAAATTTAGAGTGAATTGGGTTTGTTTGTTTTTAATAAGGAGTTCTATTATTTTAGGGATTGCGAAAAATATTGTTAATAGGAATAGGGTTAATCTTGCTATTATTTGTTTTGATATTTTCATTGTGTTTTTATTGTTTTTTATTTGATTGTTTATAATGATTTCTTGGTTTGAATGTTGGTTTTAGTTCAAATTTTATTTTGAGTGTTTAGTATAATTTTAATAATGTTTGTTGTTTGTGTACTTTTATGAAGAAAGTTGATAGAGGGATTTTGAAAACTGGGTTTTTTGCTGGAACTATTGGGATACTTTGTTGTGTGTCGCCTGTTATTTTGGTTTTGTTTGGTCTTAGTTCAGTTAGTGCTGCTATTGCGCTTGGAAATAATTTGTTTGATAATTATAAGATTTATTTTATAAGTTCGAGTGTTTTGTTTTTGTTTGGTGCTTTTTATTTTCAGCTTAAGAAGAAGAATCAGTGTAGTTTGAGTGGAGTTAGGAAAAATATAAATACTTTTATTGTTACTATTTTTTTAGCTGTACTGGTTTATATTTTTTGGTTTTATTTTACTAGTTGGCTTGAGATTGTTTTTGGAGGAAGTTAGAAAAAATGAAGGTTGCTAAATGGAAGGGTGTTGTGGTTTTAGAGGAGTGAATAGTTAAAGAGTAGTTTTATATAGTTTTTTTATTTACTTTTTTTTATGAAAGCTAAAATTAATAAGAAACATTTTAGGGTTGCTATTTTTGGTTCTGCGCGTTTAAAGAAGAATGATGTTAGATATAAGCAGGTTTTTAATTTAGCTAAGGGGCTTGCTAAGGAGGGACTTGATGTGGTTACTGGGGGTGGCCCTGGTTTGATGGATGCTGCTTCAAAAGGTCATCATACTGGACGTGGAGGAAAAAAACTTCATTCGGTTGGTCTTACTATTAAACTTCCTATGGAACAATTTGATGGGTTTCATTTAGATATTAAAAAAGATTTTACTCGATTTTCTAAGAGGCTTGATGCTTTTATGGAGATGAGTAATGTTGTTGTTGTAGCTCCTGGGGGAATTGGTACGTTACTTGAGTTGCTATATACGTGGCAGTTGGTTCAGGTTAAGCATATTTGTGAAATTCCGATTATTTTGCTTGGTTCTCATTGGCAGGGTTTAATTGATTGGATTAAAAAAGAAATGCTTAGAAAGAAATTAATGAGTAAAGATGATTTTAAATCTGTATTTGTTGTTAAAAATAATTCTCAGGCTATGAAAATAATTCATAAGGTTCATTTAGATTTTAAGAATGGTGATCATGCTTGTAGTAATTTTGATAAGTATCGTAAGTGATGTGTTTATTTTTTTTCTTTGAAACTTAGTGATAGGGAATTTATACAGTATCTTTTTCCTGTTTTTTCTTGAGGACCATCTTGAAATAGGTGTCCTAGGTGACCTTCACATTTTGAGCATTGGACTTCTATTCTTTGTATTCCTAGGGTGGAGTCTTTAATTAGTTTGACATTGCCTTTTTTTATGATGTCGAAAAAAGAGGGCCAGCCTGAGTGTGAGTTGAATTTTGTGTCTGATTTGAAGAGTTCTTGGCTACATGCTTTGCAGGTGTAGATTCCTTGTTTTTTGTTTTTTAGAAATTTTCCTGTGAAGGGTAGTTCAGTTGATTTATCTTTTAAGATTTTGATCTCTTTTTCTGTTAGGTTGTGTAGGTATTTTTCTTTCATTTTTCTATTAAGATTGCTCTTGCTGGGGCTGCTTCTAAGCCTATTAGGTTTAGTGGGAGGCATATTAATTGGTATGTTTTTTCTTTGGTGTTTTTTAGTCTTAAGCCTTCGATTATAGGGATGTTATTTTTTAGAAGAATTTTGTGTGTTTCGTGTGATGGTTGATCTCTTTCGATTCCAAGGTAATCTATTCCAATTGCTTTTATTTTTGATTTTGTTAAAAATTTGGCTGCTTCTTTTGTTAGGTATGTGAAGTTTTTATTAAATTTAGTGTTTTGTTTTAGATTTGAGTTTTTTGTTTTTAGAAGGATGATTTCGTCTTTTTTTATTTTTTTATTTTTTAGGTCTTCAACTGTTATGGTGTTCTTATTTTTTATGTGAATAACTCTGCATTTACTGTTGATTTTGTTAAGATCTAGTTTGTCGATTGTTTTGCCTGTTTTTAGAAAATGTGATGGGGCGTCTATGTGAGTTCCTGTATGGGTTGATATGGTGATTTGTGATTCTCTTGCTTTGTCTTTGGAGAATGTTTTAGTTTGTTTGATTTTTAGATTGTTTTTGTTTTTATAAGTGGTTGTGTCGTTCTTTATGGGCCAACTTATGTCGATTATTTTCATTTTGTAAATTGTTTTTTATTATGTGTTAGAAATTTTTGATGTTTATAATATTTACTTATTATGTTTTATTATATTATATTTTAAAATTTTAAAATTTAATATAAGAGAATCTTTTATATATTATTAATGTTTTATTTTAATTGTTAAATGTACTTAAAGAGAGAGATTTGGATAGTTGTACTAGTTTTGATTAGTTTTATTTTTGTTAGTTCGGACGTTTTAGGTGAATTGTCATCTGATTCTTTAAATACTTCTGAGTGGAAAATGGATGGGAGAACATTAAATGGGTCTCATTATTATCCTGGAGATATTCCTGGTGATATTTCAGATTTAGAAGTAAGGACGTATGCTGCTGGAGCTTCAACTGATGATCCAGTTATTTCAAATGGTTTTTTGTATGCTGGTCCTTTAAGAATTGGAATGCATAAATTAAATGCAACTAACATTAGTCAATTAATTGATGAGGGAGCAGATCATAATCTTTTTAGAACTCCTGTTGCTCCTGTTGCAGGTAATTTTATATATGGTGGAGCTGAGAGTGGAAGTATTTATCAATATAATATCTCAAATTTATCTCAGATAATTGCAATAAATTCTCAATCAAATGCTCAACATTATAGTTCTTTAATTGTTTACAATGATTTTGTTTATTTTACTGATTGGCATGGTACTGGTGGAAATTATATTTATCAAGCTAATGCAAGTAATGTAACTCAAGTAATTGCAACTTATAGTGTTGGTGGATGTCAGAGCGCTCCTATTATTCAAAATGATTATATCTATCATGGGTGTAATAGTGTGTTGTATCAACTTAATGCAAGTAATGTTTCTAAATCTGTTGCTAGTTATACGGCTGCCGGTTCTTTTGATACCGGCGGCGGGATTGCTGCCGGTGGAGATTATGTTTATTTTGGAACTAGCGGAGATAAAATTCATCAAGTAAATGCTACTAATATTTCTATTGATATTTCTAACTTTACGACTCAAGGAGATGTGGATGCTGCACCTGCAATTGCTCATGGATTTATTTATGCTGGTGGGGCTGGAAATGTTACTTTTCAATTAAATGCAACTAATATTAGTCAACAGATTGCAAATTATACTACTGGAAATATTTTAGGTGGTCTTAGTGCAACTGAAAATTATCTTTTAGTTGGAGGTAATGCACTTTATCAATTAGATGTTCAAAATATTAGTATTTATATTTCTAATTATACTGTTAGTAATCCTTATACTCCTGTTGTTGCCGATGGTATTATTTATTTTGCTTCTGGAAATAGTTTTTATCAATTGGGAGGAGAATTGCCTACTGCTTCATTAAATTCTCCTGCAGATAACCTTCAACCTTCTACTTTAGTTTCTAATGTGACCTTTAATTGTTCAGGATTTGATTTTAATGCATTAGATAATATTAGCCTATATATTACAGATAATGATACATTAAATTTTGCTTTGAATCAAACATCTAATGTGTCTGGTCAGAGTGCAAGTGCTAATTGGACTTTAGAAATTAATGGTGGGACATATACGTGGGCTTGTTTAGTTGCTGATGATGATGGTAATTTGGATTGGAGTTCTAATAGGACTATTTTACAAGATTCAGCTGCGCCAAGTGTAACTATAGATTCTCCTTCAAATAATACTTTTACTGGGGATACTTCTTTGGATGTTACTTATACTGTTACAGATAATAATTTAGATTCTTGTTGGTATAGTAATGATTCGATGTCTGAGAATATCACTCAAGCAAACTGCGCTGATATTACTGATATTACTTGGTCTGCTGGGGAGCATAATGTTACCATCTGGGCTAATGATTCTCAAAATAATGTTGGTTCTTTAGATGTTACTTTTACAATAGATTTAACTGCTCCTGTTTTTAGTGTAATTGCAAATCAAACGGTTGAATATGCCTCTGCTTTAGCTTATGATTTAAATGCAACTGATGCTGTTGGTGTGGAGTGTTTTAGTGTTAATGATACTACTAATTTTGTTATGAATTGTTCTGGGTACTTAGAAAATAATACTTTGTTAAATCTTGAGCTATATGATATTAATATTACAATTAATGATTCTTCTGGAAATGAAAACTCTCAATTGATGTGGGTTAATGTGACTGATACAACGGCACCTACATTTACAACAATTGCTAATCAATCAAGTTGGGATTTAGATGCTTTTAGTTATAATTTAGTTGCTACGGATGCTCATAATGTTAGTTGTTATGGTGTAAATGATACTACTAGTTTTAAAATTAATTGTTCTGGTTCTCTTGAAAATAATACTGCTTTAGCTGTAGGACTATATGATTTGAATATTACTATTAATGATTCGAGTGATAATGAAAATTCTCAATTGATGTGGGTTAATGTTTCTTTAAAACCTTTTATTAGTTTAGATATGGTCTCTTCTATAGTGGATGCTAATGTTACGGTAAATAATTCTTTTGAGGTTACTGCTAATATTAGTTGTTCAAGAGCGAATTGTGGAGAAATTAATGTTAGTTTAGATCCGGCTGTTGATAGAACTGAGAGGACTTGTTCTGATGCGTGGGGTGCTAGTTGTGATGGGATTGATCCTGGGGTTGGTGATTATAGTTATGATAGTTGTTCAGTAGCTTCATATTATGGGAGTGGAGGTTTTGTTGTAGATGAGGTTTATGTTGATGCCACAACTGTTGCTATTGGTGATACCATAAATATTACTTGTAACTTTGATTGTTATTCTACTTCAAGTATTAATGATTTGGCAATTAGTTATTATAATGGGAGTTGGACACAAGTTTGGTCTCAAGATACTTCTTGTACTGATGGGAATTATTCTGTTAGTGTTAATGTTAGTGGTGATGTTGGTGAACAATACGCAAGATGCCAAATTGGTTATAGCGTTAATAATCCAACGGGTACTTGTTTTACTGTGGGTTTTTCTGATAATGATGATGTGAATTTTACAGTTATTGAAGCTACTAAATCTGGACTTGTTTCAACAGTTCTTGGAGATACTCCTTTTTATACTAATGAATCTAATCCTTTTAATATCTCTTTAAATGAGGGGGAATCGTCTATAGTAAATTGGTGGGTTAATGCGACAGGAAACACAAATACTACTCATGAATTTTTTGTTTATGTAAATAAAACTTCTGATATGTCTATTGCTAATGAGAGTTCTCATTGGAATGTTACTATTATTTCTGGAATTAGCGCTCCAACTGTTAGTATTTCTACTCCTAGTGTGGATTCTTTTTCGATTGATTCTGAGTTAGATGTTAATTTTTCTGCAATTAGTGCAACTCTTGATAGTTGTTGGTATTCAAATGATTCTATGGTTGGTAATGTTAGTTTGGTTGGATGTGCTAATATTACATCTGTTACGTGGAGTGAAGGGCAACATAATGTGACTGTTTATGCTAATGATACTTCTGGGGGAGTTGGTGAGGCAATTGTTAATTTTACAGTTGATACTACAAATGTTTCTATTAGTTTTTCAAATCCATCTAATAATACTTATTCAAATTTAACTGGATTGAATGTTAATTTTACTGCAAGTGATACGAATTTAGATAGTTGTTGGTATTCTAATGATAGCATGCTTGTTAATACTACTTTAGTTGGATGTGCTAATATTACATCTGTTACTTGGAGTGAAGGAGACCATAATGTAACTGTTTTTGCAAATGATAGTGCTGGTAATTTGAATCTTGCTAGTGTTACTTTTATTATTGATACTATTTTTCCTACAATTAGTATAAGTAGCCCAAGTAATAATACGAATCAGAGTGATAATGGGCTTGATGTTTTGTATGATGTTGTTGATACTAATTTAGATAGTTGTTGGTATTCAAATGATTCGATGAGTTCGAATGTTACACTTGCTGGATGCGTTAATATAACTGGAGTTAATTGGAGTGAGGGGGAACATAATGTTAGTGTTTTTGCAAATGATTCATTTGGTAATTTGAATAGTTCTGATGTTAGTTTTTTGATAGATAGTATTTATCCAAGTGTGAGTGTTGTTAGCCCTACTAATAATAGTGAGAGTACTGATCTTGGTTTAGATGTTTTGTTTAATTTTAATGATACTAATGTGGATAGTTGTTGGTATTCAAATGATTCGATGAGTTTGAATGTGACTTTAAGTGGTTGCTCAAATTTAACTGAGATTAATTGGAGTGATGGAGAACATAATTTGACTGTTTGGGCAAATGATTCTAGTGGTAATGAAAATGGTTCGAGTGTTACTTTTAATGTTGATTCAAATAATCCATTAATTAGTGTTGATAGTCCAACTAATAATTCTTTTAGTAGTGATACTGGTTTGAATGTTAATTTTAGTGTAAGCGATATTAATTTGGAGAGTTGTTGGTATGCTAATGATTCGATGAGTTCGAATGTGACTTTAAGTGATTGTTCTAATATTACTGGGGTTACTTGGAGTGAGCAAGATCATAATGTGACTATTTGGGCCAATGATAGTTTTGGAAATCAAAA
>Ga0233439_10001624_pt1 | contig 27897 bp, 31 predicted proteins | sample SI_123_September_6_FD_182713 | JGI IMG/M metagenome (GOLD analysis project Ga0233439, IMG submission 182713) | Seawater microbial communities from Saanich Inlet, British Columbia, Canada - SI_123_September2016_100_MG | ecosystem: Environmental > Aquatic > Marine > Inlet | place: Canada: British... | reverse complement strand
TATCAATAAAGTTATTATCGACCTTAATACCAACATTATTTTCTGCTTCTTTAATGTCATAATGAGCCATATCAATTTCATCATCATTTGTTGTATTCTTTTCACCTAACAGTTTTTCAGTTTCGGTTAAACTATTACTTAATGCTGTAGAATCTGGTCTTAAATTACTTATATGATTAAGTGCTTGTAATAATTTTTCATTTAAATCTTTTGATTTTTTTCTCAATTTTTCATTTTCATTTTTTAATTTAGTTTCATTATTGAATACTTTTTTATATAAGTCTTTATAGTTTAAAGCCTCCCCATTTTTTTCAGAATTTGTTTTTTCCAATTTAAGTATTTTAGCATCATTCTCACTTTTTTGTTTATTCAAGTCATTTACTTGTTTTTGTAGTAATTCTAATTGACCGTTTCTTTGTGTAAAGTTATCTTTTAAAGTTTGCAATTGGTATTCATAAGAATCGTATTTACCTTTATGTTGATCTTCTGTTTCTTTTGCTGTTTTTTCTGCGCCCTGCTTTATGTCTGCAATTTGAGATTCATAATCATCCTTTAATTTTTTTATAAGTTCTGAATTACTACTATTAGCAGTGTCTAACTCTATTTGTTTTTCTTCCTCAGCCTTTTTAAATTGTTTATGCGCTATATCTAATCTATGATCTATTTCACTTTTGTTTTTAGCGTTTTGTGTATTTATAGTGAATTCAGCTGCTTTAATATCTTCTTTTTTCGCATTAATTTCTTTCTCCAATTTATTATTATTCGTCTCTATCACTAAATTCTTTCTTTGTAACTCACTTAATTGACTACTTATACTAGCTTTTTCATTAGTTAAATCTGTTATTTTTGTATCGAGTACTTTTTTTTCCGATTCTAAATTTTGAATTATCACATTATTACCAGTTATTTTACTATCAGTATCTTTAATCTTAGTAACAAGTATTTGGAGTTCATTGTTAATTTTTATAATCCTTTCATTTATTGATTTTAATTCTTCGTTTGTATTATCTACAATTTCTTTATGCTTATTTTTAATTTGTTCTATTATAGTTTCAGGAGAGGGATCGCTACTGGAACTATTCATTGTAGGTGTATGTATTTCAGGCAATGGGTCAACCGATTGACGACTCATTTATTATTCTATATATTATTCTCCTAAATTAATTTCCCATCATTTACAGACCATTATCACTTTCTAAATATTTCACAGTATTTTCAAGAATTCCAACATTTTCATTTAACTCATGTAAATTTCGATCACTATTAGTTAATTCTAAATTTATTTGATTTGGATCTAAATCTTCTTTTTCATTATCATCAATAAACTGTTTAATTTTTTGAAATATGATCCAATCATAAATACCATAATGATAGAAGTTCAATAAAGACTTTTCTTTTTGTATTTTATGTTGAAAATCAGAAATAGTAGTATTTTCCACAATTTCAAACGTATTGTTTCCATTATATGCTGCTCCAAGAATTGTCTTATTGTTTTCCTGAATTCCAGATTTTATTGAAATTGTGTAGATGCTACCATCTATATTTTTTTGATCACCCATATTGATCATAGTATATTTTTTATTAATATTGTCTTCGCTAAAGGAATAAAATTTGGCTATAGTGATTGGTTTATTCTGTTCTTTTGAATCTTCATTTTCTTCTGGTCCTTTATGTTCTATTGAATCATTCTGTTCATCTAATACTTTACTCTCTTCTGTTGGATCTTCATTTTCTTCTGAATCTTTCTTTTCTTCTGAATCATTCTTTACTTCTGACACTTTCTTTTCTACTAATACTTCTTTCTTTTCTTCTGATTTTACTTTCTGTCCTGAATCTTCCGTTACTTCTGATTCTTCTTTCTTTTTCAAATGTACTTGAAAAAATATATAAATACCTTGTTCCTTATAATCACGCTTTGTCATAATAGTCCTAACCAAATATAATATTAAATGACATATTAATTATAATATGTTTTGCTACGAATCTTACAAAATTATTTATTATGTTTTATTTCTTATTGGAGACATTTTTTTAGGTAATCGTAATTGTAAATTAACACCAGTATCATCATCATCATCATTATATGTTTTTTGTGTAGGATCGGTATTCTTCGGATCACTAGCGTTAATAGTAACATCAGGACTTTTCTGGCTAGTAATTGTTTTTTCTTGATTTTCTATAGAATCGGTATTCTTCTGATCACTAGCCTTAATAGCTTGACCTAATTTTTTATCTTGATCTATAGGTTTTACTTCATTAGAATTAACAAGATCAATACTTTTCTCTTGAGCATTAACATCAGCATCAGCATCAGAATTTATACTAATAGGAATTTGATCATCATTAAATAATAATGTATTGATTTCATCATCAGTAGGTTTTACAAAAATATTAGACTTACTTTCTGACATTTTATACAATAATACTGTATTATATAAAATATATTCTTATATTTATTTACGAATAGATCTTCTTCTAGGATGTTTTTTCTTCGGTGTTTTTCTAAATTTCAATTTTTTGTGAATCGTTTTTCTTTTTAATGGCTTTAATGATCTTTTCTTCTTTTGAGTTTTACCACCTAGATTATTGGTTTCGCATAATTCTATTTTTGAATCATTAGGGTTTTCAGAATTATAGTATATCTTAAAACACAATGGTTTTTTTTCAGTAGTATTAGCATTTTCATTAACATTTAATTGTGTTTTAACAACCTCTTCTACTTTTGCATTTGATGTAGAGTCAGTATTCTTAATATCATCATTCATATAATGTTTAACTTGCGTATTGTCATTTTCATCATTTTCATCATTTTCAGAGGTTTTTGTGATATGCATAGTATTTAAGGTTGGTATTGATCCCTTAGTTGATTCACCTATTCTGATTTCATTATCGCTCATTTTAATCAAATCAATAAATTTCTATAAAAAAGTAATACTATATAGAATACTGTAGAAAAAATGTTATTGTGTAAAAGCGGCTTTCAAGCTTTTTCCAAACGTCGTATTTGGACTCCATGATCTGCATTGAGATTTACCAAATAAGAATGTAGCATAATTGAATTTCGATTTGTATTCTATTTTCTTTTCACCTAAATAGACCAAAACCCCAATGACTAAACAAACAAAAAACAGTAAATAAAGTCCATTATTTAGGGGTTCTATCCAGGATTCCGTTTTTTCGTTGTATTTCTCTCGATAATTCTTGTACAAAGAGATCATATAAATTCCCGACAACATAACAAGTGCAGTAAAAAAGAAGTATAAATTGGTATTGACCAATAAAATGAAAATACTGTACAAGCCTATACTTTTGACTAAAGTTTCGACCAAGCTGGGTGATTCAAACGGATCGACCAGTACAACAAAAAACAGCAAGGTCATGAAACCGAATAAATGTTTCCAATAGACATTATTGTGTAATATTTGTTGTACTTTGCATGGAAATAATTCGCCTAAATAATTCGAAGAAATGATGAGAAAAAACACAAACAATGTGTATAATTGAGAAGTATTTTGTTTCATTTTTTGGGGAAATGTATTATATACTTTTCGTATAAAAGTTATTTAAAGATAAAAACAAACGCATGTATAAAGTAGAATAAAAATCGATATAATATGAATACACAACAACAGTGGTTATTGAATACTTTATTAGAATTTTATCAAAATACGGACTATTTAGAAACCTTGAAACTGATTATTAATCGCGAATATACGGTTAAAAATCACAAAAAATTGTCAATACGCATGGTGAATTGGTTTGTAACCAACTATGCTAAACAGAATTTTACTGTATATGATGTACCTAGTGCCATTGACGGTGAAAACGGGCGACGTTTCTTCGTATGGACCAATTACAAATCCACCGAAGACAGTTATTCGAAACAATTATTCGATCCTTACTGTAGAAAAGACCGTATTTTAATTCCATATAAAGAAGAGCAACGTATTGAGACTACAATAGGTCAATTGCATTTTTTCAAATGGGCAATATTAAATCGTGTATTGGATTACATTGAGGAGCATTATGACGAAATTGAAAAGGATATGTCTCAGCGATTGAATACTTCCCGTAAGAAAACCGACGATATTGCAGTACAAAATACTACTACTATGGCGATTAGTGGCGGTGGAGGTGGATCAAATCTTATTGGTGGAAAGACGCGTAAAAAGCGCGAAGAATTATCCATAAATGCTTGTCGTAGTATTCGCAAGGAGTTTTATCCTATCAATGTCCAATTGTTATAATCGTACAATATTATGGATGCATCCATATTAAAGAAAGTAGTGAAAAACAAATATATAATTAAAAGAAATATATATTTCAAAATACGTAGTCAATAAAAAAAATGACCGAAAGACATTTTATAATGGCGAAATTGGCATTGCCCATTGAAGTAGAAAACGGCACAGATTTCAAGTTATACCGAGAAAAAATAACAATCGAGTTTGATAATTGCCTTGATTTACCGGACAATACATCGAAAAGTGATTTAGACGTAATTTATCGGATATTTCCGTCAATGAGACCAGAACAACCACTAGAAATACAAGATGAATCAAAAGTAGTAGATGTAAAGCCAATTATGGTACAGTTAAATCGATCCAAGGGATATCCCAAGGCGAAAAACCGGATGACATTTAAACGGTATCCCAAGACCCAACGATTTACTCGTCGTCGATACAGTAAAGAAAGCAACAATCCCAGTGATTAGTTCAAATACATGGGTCGTTGGTTCTTTTTGATACCAAAGGGTTCGGGAAGTATGGTTTTTTTCTTTTCGATTACATTTAAACTGTCTAAATAATAGGGTTTGAATTCCAATGCAGGTTTCGGTGTTTCTAAATTAGTAGAACCGATTCCAAATAAAAAGGATTCGACATTACAGCTATTTTGAGACAAAGAACTAGCCGCAATACGTGCTGGTAATAATCCATCTCCAGGTAAATTGGTTTGGTATGCCTGTCCTTGTGGTGCATTATTGTACATTAACATATCATGACGCATAGTGAATGCGTGTTTTTCGAGTTGGTAATTACCGGGGGTATTTTTATTTCGTGTAGAAGCCATGATGGTATATTTTTTGTTGTACTAGTATTAATTTATATATACAGAGAGAACTAAAATTAATTTGTTATCGAAAAATGTTTTTTTAAAAAGTTGTATTCTGTAGATTCGGTCATTGATGTTAAACCCCCGTAGAAATAGTACCACAAACATGCGTAATATTCGCGGAATGTATCAAATGAGCACAAAACGACTTGTCCAATTTGAGGATCAGTCGAAAACATTCTGCCGGCGGCGTGTTCATATAATTCGGCAAATTGTTGGCATTCGCATGTGTTCTTGTACAAATACTCCATATTGAGTGTCAATGCCGTGCTGTCGAATACTAACTCATCTTGTGTAACGGGATCCAATGAATCGAAATCGCACAATTGACCATCGTACGTATATTTTTTCGTAGTATCAAACTGGAATACGGTTCGTACTGATTTTCGATATTCTTCATCATTGGAGTATTCAATAGTAGAAGGCAATTTGCTAAAGTAATCATAATATGGGGATTTTGTATCGATTTGCATGAATGAGTTTAATAATTAGACAAAGTGATGCTAATGTTATAAATTCAAATAGAATAATATCTATATGAATTTTTTTGTATTAGTTTTCAGTAAAGTAATTTACTTTCTTCTCTTTCCACTCTTTCTCTTTCCGCTCTTTCTCTTTCCACTCTTTCTCTTTGCACTCTTTCTCTTTGCGCTCTTTCTCTTTCCACTCTTTCTCTTTTTCTTTCCACCAAGAACTGATGGGGTTAGTCCTGATCCACCCTTTGGTGCGTTTCCTCCTGTTGCTCCTGCTGTTAGTTTATTGAACATATTATTCATAATATATATAATCAACTGAGATAAAAAAATCCAAACGCATGGAAAAAAAATTAATATCCAGAAACCATGGGTTGGGATTTTTTGCTAAAGTTTTGTTCCTCGGAATTTCTGGTGGATTGTCCTCCTCTATTCCATCCATTTAATGCTAATTCTTCAATTGTGTTACTTGCATTTGCTTTGCGTTTAGCTTCCATTGGGTATTGATCCAAAGGTGAAAAGTTTTGTTCCATAACAGTAGAAACGCTCTTTTTACCACGTACGGTTTCGCCTTGTAACAACTGTGATTCAATAGTAGGATCACAAGAACCTCTTCCTAAATAAGGTACAGTCATAAAGGGTCTAGTTTGTAAGGACAAATTTTCATATGGTCTTTGTGGGTCACTTTTCCACAATAAGTTGGATTCATGTTCGACAGATTCACCGCCTAGACCCAAGCCACCATTTGTACCACTAACCATCATACCGGGATATTGTGTTGCAAAATTCAAATGACCTCTATCCGATTTATCAGGTGTATATTGAAACAAAACACTAGACAAATATTTCGTATTTTGTAGAGTGCGTTGAGATTGATCTACTTGATCATTACCAAAACGAGCAGATTGATTAAAAGTATAGTCAGACAAGGTATTGCTAAACATTATATATTTTTATATACTCTACATATACAAAAACTTTGGTCGATGATCAAATAATATTTATTTTTCACCTTTCTCTCTAAATATTGGTATGTCTCGAGTCCATTTGTTTTGTACAAGCAAAAGGATTTCCTTCTTTACACGATACCATACTACCGTAACAAAAATCGGCAAATGCGCCCTGATCATTCGGTATTGTAGTATTTGCAGTACTGTAAAATGGACGCATGGATTGTTCGAATGCTAAATTATCTTCTAAACTTCGGAATAATTTTTTGCTAATTTTCGGTTGTTCTGGATTAATACTATCGATCATGGATTTGGTATGATCCAATATTGCGCTTTGTGATTCTTGTGTATAAGACGCAGGAGCGGGACGTTTATCAGTAGGATTATCATAATCGGTCAATAGAACATTTTGCAATGGGTTTTCTGCCGTAGATTTGCTAAATAATGCGTCCGATAATCCGCGTTCTTTTAAAAAGTCTTTTACAACATCACTTGTACCTTCAAACCCTTCTTGAAATCGTACTTTTTTCTGTGTTTTTTTCGTTTGAGCATAATACATTCCCCAAATCGCGCCTAAAGTAAGAATACCAAACATGAAGGATCGGTAGGATTTAAATAAAATGTAAAAGACAATGGTCAATAAAATGACTAAACGACTGACTGCATTCAATTTTTGTTCATATGTCATGATTGAAACCGGGAATATTTCGAAAATATAGGATAAATGAAATAGTACATTGGGGTTTTTACCCCAGAACTCGTGTGTTTCCTCTTTTTTAGTTTCATCTGGATTATTGGTATTATCATAATCATTATCATCAGTAGATAAGGTGTTATTCGTATTCGTATTGAAATCAAGCATTGTCTCTTGATTTTCCGAATCTTTATGGATAGAAGTAGAAGACATGATGAATGAAAAAAAATTACTATAAAATATATTATAGCCTTAGGTTTTTTTGTAATGTATTGAAAACATATTACAAAAAAATGACAAAAAACAGAGTATGATTAATCGTCTAAATTGATGCGTACTTTTTCACATTTGCTATCCATATTGAAAGTTTCACACTGGGTATTTTTAGGGACAATATGCAAGACGCATTTCGATTTCTCTCCAGTAAGAGGATCAGTACAACCTTTTTCTTTTGGTTTTCGTTTTTGTTTTTGTTTCAATTGTTTCGATCGCCGTAATTTTTTCTTTACTGTAGCAGTACAACGTGATCGGAAATGTTCATAACGTTCTCGTACTTGATTGTAAGTCAAACCTGATTTTTTATGAAGCATAGTATTAATTAATTCATGTAGTTCATAGACATAATGAGAGAACGATTCTCGGTTTTCCATGACTTTCATTGTTAAAGGTAATTTTTTGAAATTGTTTTTCAGGTTATCTCTGCATTTTCCACAAGGTAAAATATGCTGTAAAGATAAAATAAAGTCGCGATAATTGCGTTTTTGTTGTACGGTCGGTTTTACTGGATAATTAAAACTAGTTGCATGTAAAAAGTGCCACATTGGTGGTCCCCATATGGTGGTCAACATACCATCATTACTTTGAAAATCGGACGCATTAAAAACGGGTTGGTTTATCGATTGTGATTGTTTCCGTGTTTTATTCATATATTACTACTATTATTAATAATAAAAGGCGGTTACTACTACAATATAGAGAGATTAAAATAAAAAAATAAAAGTACAGAAAAACGAATAAAAAGAATAATACATATAGAAATCATAAATTAAATAGAAAAACTTTTACTTATTAGAAAAAAAAGCCATGACTCATTATAATTCGCCTAAAAACCGTGAAAAACCGACGAATGTATATTTAGCATTTTTGCGATCATTGGATAAATATCAAAATAAAACGGAAAAACTGGATTATGATAATTGTACGCATTTGAAACAATTAATACAGCATTATTATGATTCCCAATACCATTATTATTATGGTAGTGCAGTACCATATTACAGTAACTATCCTACTGTACCACCAGAATTAGAAGAAGATAGTATGTACCAGCAGTGGCAAAAAATACACGAGATAGATCCCATAAAACAAATCGACGAAAAGCAGTTACCAAAGAAAGTGAAATCAATTTACAATGAGATAACCAAGTTGCGTGTAAATCGAAAACGAGAGAAAGTGAAAATATATGCGGATATTCACAATATGAACGATTTATTGAAATTGATCGAAGACAATCCGTACGATAGTTCAAAAGAGTATTCCATTGATTTAAAAGCATTACATAAGATCAAAACGGAGATTGAACAAATCAATTCAATGATTGGATTAGAAACAGTAAAAACAAGTATTTTGAGACAACTCATGTATTTTATGCAAGGATTTACGGAAGATCCTCATGATAGTGATTATAAGCACACTATTTTTACTGGACCACCAGGTACGGGTAAAACCGAAATAGCGAAATTAGTAGGACAAATGTATTCTAAAATCGGTATTTTGAAAAACAATGTGTTTAAGAAAGTAACACGTGCGGATTTAGTAGCAGGATATTTAGGTCAAACTGCTATTAAAACGCAAAAAGTATTGGATGAATGTTCAGGAGGAGTATTATTTTTAGATGAAGCGTATAGTCTTCAATCTGATGATATGTTTGCAAAAGAGTGCGTGGATACATTATGTGAAGCATTGAGTGATCGAAAGCAAGATTTAATGGTAATCATAGCGGGATATAACAAAGAATTGGACAATACGTTTTTCCGTATTAATCCGGGAATCAAATCGCGATTTTTATGGAGATTCAATATTGAAGCGTATGGAATTCAAGAAATGTTTGCTATATTCCAGTACATAAGTGACGATAAAAAGTGGAAACTATGTCCATCGATTAAGATTGATTGGTTTGAACCAAAAAAGAAGCATTTCCAGGACAATGGTCGTTCCATGGAGCAATTGTTTTCGTACTGTAAAATATCCCATGCTCAACGCATATATGGTAAAGAACCGGCATTGCGTAAAATATTGACAAAAGAAGATTTAGAAAAGGGATTTGAATTATACGAAGAATATGGTCATTCAAAAAAAGACAACAATATATATTTAGGTTTATATACATAAAATAATAATTAATTATCAATATAATACTAGATAAAATGAGCGACGGCGAAAAAAGGGAAATTGTAATAAACCCGGAGCATTTTAAAATCAGTTCAAATAATACTCGAAAACGGCGTGAATCTGGTGCGAACAATAGTAAGATTAAAGTAAAGGCGCCAGTAAAACGCGAGAAAAAAGCCAAAGCATCAACGCTAAAAAGAAATTTAGTCAAAATGTTGCGTAATTATCAGGATGATCAAATGAAAAAGCAACAACATCGAAAACAACCAGGTTCGGCGCCTTCGGCGCCAATAGAAGATACAGTAACTGAATTACCATCTCAAAGCGATTTCGAAAGTTCTGTGAATTTTTTCAAATCATTGGAAAAGGCTCGCGAACAAGAAACTAAAGAACGGGTGAAAAATAAAGGTCGTTCTAGTACAACTACAACACAACCAGCGCGTCACAATTACACACTTCGTTCCGAGAGGAGTTCGTCCCCTATTGTTTTACCTGTACAGACTACTATGCCGGAAGTTCCGATGGAAAATCTACGTCCAGTCACACCGCCTTTATCATCATCTTCTATGAATCCAGTCATCCAGGTTCAGCCACCACCATATGGTTGTTTGAAAAACGGCAATTTACCAACTTACCGTACATGGAAACGAACTACACAGCGAAATTATCCGTCATCTACAGTGAATAAACCAACCCCGCCACCGATGTCGTCATCATCTTCCATAATAAAACCGTCTCCAGTACAAGTAAATTATCAGACACAATTACGTGATAAAATCCGTACAATGAGCTTACAACAACAATTGGCGGAAAAAAATCAGAAATCGCTAAATGCATCATCTTCGGTGAATCATGGAAATTGGAGAAAACCGAAAAAACAAAAGCGAACTATACGAAGAACATATCGTACTGGTAAATCCAAGGTTCATCCACATGTTGCAGTTTTGGTATCCAATAAAACCATTCGCAATAATACCAATTTGAAAATGACTAAATTGAAAGAAACGCCCATCACAGAAGTCAAACGGTTTTTAAAAAAACAAGGATTTATTAAAGTGAATTCCAATACACCTAATGACGTGCTTCGACAAATGTACGAATGTACTAATTTAATATGCGGTGAAGTGAAAAATCACAATTCCGAAAATTTATTGTATAATTATTTTCATGACACAGAATGATTGTAGTACAAAAAATACACTCTTTTATGACTGTATTTTTCGAGTGTAGTAAAGATAGACAATCCATAAAGTTTAGGGGGAAATATTTAATTTGATTATCCAGTATATACATGAAAGGGTTGGCTACAGAACACAGTAAGATTGTCGAAGTAATAAATAAATATGACACTAATAACGGTATTCCTGGATCAAAAGGCAGTGGTCGTCGCAGAAAACAAAAAAAACAAGCGGAAAAGGAGATTTTGGAACAGTTATTTAACGACGATTCTGACGATGAGTATGAGCGTGGTAAATTTTCCAGAAAAACGTATTTGAATTATGAACATTTATCAGAAAAGGAGAGACATCGCTTTGACAGTAGTTTCCATATACCAAAAAATAGTAGCCAAACCAAATATTCTTCTTTATTACAAAACCCTCTAAAAAAGATTGTCGTTGCAAATGGACCAGCTGGTACTGGGAAAACCATGTTTGCTACTGAATATGGAATACGGTATTTTTTGACCGGTGAATACGAACGATTAATTTTTACTCGTCCTTCAGTATCAGTAGATGAAGATTTAGGCTATTTACCGGGATGTTTAGAAGAAAAGATGGCACCATGGATTAGACCCATATATGACATTCTTTACCAATTTTTATCTGTACGGGAAGTCTCTCGATTATTAGAAGATAAGATTATTGAGATTTCACCATTAGGATATATGCGCGGTCGTACTTTTGACAATTGTTATATTGTAGCAGATGAAATGCAGAATTCAACGAAATCGCAAATGAAAATGTTATTGACGCGTATTGGTACAAATAGTCGCTTGGTTATTACCGGGGATTTAGACCAACATGATCGACCATTCGATTTGAATGGTTTAGAAGATTTTCTACAGAGACTTAAAGGGAAACGGTCGGATAGTATAAGTAGCTTTGAATTTGCTAAAAATGATATTCAACGTGACGATGTAGTAAAAGAAGTATTGGATATTTACAGCGGTGAAGTGGTTCCCGAGTATTTATCCTCTAGTGAAGACAATAGTAATGTGGAATTAGATGAAAGGGATAGTTTAACTCTATGATTTTCTCTCCATCCAATATATAAAAAAGAATAGCAACTTTTTATTTATCATGGCAAAGAGTTTTTTTTCCAAATTAGCAAAAAGATCACCGAGTATTAGTAAATCCTCTAAAGATTTACTTCACAGTCGGTTTGTATTATACTTTGTGTTTATTATAGCAGTATCCAATTTATTCCATTTTATCTTTTCCAATGATTTCATGTCTTGTACTGTATTTATTGTAGCTGGTTTATTAACATCATTCTTTAGCAAAAATATGGTCGTCATTATGGTGATTGCGATTGTAGTAACACATGTAATCCGTATTGGTAATAGTAGTATGGATGGATTTGAAAATAAAAAGAAAGAGGGTTTAGAAGAACAATTTACAGAAGCATTAAAGGCTATTGAAGAGATTGAAAATATGGAAGAGGGCATGGAAGAGGACGAAGAAGATATGGACGAAGATGAAGAGGAAGAGGATATGGACGAAGATGAAGACATGGACGAAGATGAAGACATGGACGAAGATGAAGAATTCTCAAACAAAAGCAAAAAAGAAGCATTTGGTGTGAGAGGTAGTAGAAGAAAGTGTCGTAAAGACTGCAAGAAAAGATTCACAGGTAGAACACGAAGCACATGTCAAAGATTATGTAGAACTTAAATCAATTCATCAATAATTTAGTCTAGTAATAATATAAATTATGGATATTATATTACTACTATTAATTGCACAGATCATTTTTTATATTGTACAAGATCAGCACATTTATGTATTTGGATTTATTGGGCTATCTCTCCTTGTACAAGAATACTTTAGTCAAAAACGCATGGTCTATTTATTGGTACCAATGTCCATTATACACATATTATACTGTTTAAATTTAAAACATAATACCGGTTCGATACATGAAAGGTTTAAATGGAGAGGGGGTAAAAAGATGTATAATAAATCTAAAAAAGGGACTGTAAATACATATAATAAATCTAAAAAAGATATCAAAAAAGCAAAAATAGTAAAAAAAATGAAAAAAATTCAAGAAGATTTAAAGGTGAGTACAACCGCACTTACAAAAGATATGAACTTTGTCAGCAAGGCATTGAATAATCTAATAAGTCAATCAAAAAAAGAAGAAAAAGAAGAGAAAGAAACTCCAGTAGCTACTATTAATACTTATACTGATGATTCAACCGCTAGTGCTGATTTTAATACAGATCAATATAACGAGAAATATGATCCAAATGAAGATAAAGTTACTCTACCATAACAAAAAACAACATCTACTAATATATAAAAGAGTACTTTAGAAATATTCTTTCTGTTGTGAAGAAAAATGAAATTGAACAATTTAGGATTAATTTTATGGTGTGGAAGTATTACGTATTTATTATTGGTGACATATTCAATAAAGGCAGTTTTAGCAAGTATTATTATGTATCATATTTTGATGGTTATTCAGTACAAATATAGATTTATGGATATTAATCAAGGATATAAAGCATGGATTGCATCGGTGACATTATGGGTGGTGTATATTATGGATATCATGTACAAGAATCCAATTGAGAATTTTGATTCATTAGAAGAAATAAGCGAACAATTGGGAACTATACGACTACAAATGTATAAAATGCAAATGAAGCGAGAGAAAACAGACAAAGAAATAGTGAATAATCAACTTAAACTCGCTAAATTATTGACATAGAATAGATTATGATAATCATAATGATAATCTATTGTATAGGAATACATTATAGGAAATTCTCTCAATTCGATCTAAAAAATAAATAATGGTTAAAAAGCTTATTAGGAGACTTTCCAGTGGTATAAGTAGTATTTCCAATGGTGTTAATAATGTTACTAAAGGTGTCAATAATGTTACTAAAAGTGTCGTTCAAGCTCCTAAAAAGGCAGCACAACAAACTTTAAATGGGTTATTAATACCAGTAAAGGCTATATTAAAGTTAGTTACGAGCATTATTGTTATACTACGAACATTTATACAACAAATTTTTTTATATGCGAAATGCTTTATTAAATTCTTGAAGAATTTTTATAAATGTGCGTTTTTCTATTTACTGGATATTATAAAATATTTAATCATGATATTGTGGTTAGCTGCTACAGTATGGTTAGTTGCTTTATTTACCATTGATATTAAAAAATATAGTGCAAAACAATATACTAAAGATGTAGTCCATTTTTTTTCAAAAATGACATATGGAAATAAAATCATGAATGATTGTTATCGTTGTAAAAAAAAGAAAGACCCTGTCAAGAAATCATTTATGCAAGAATTAAAGGAGTTTGTTGCTAATGAGTTGAATCCTGATGTAAAAAGTCGAAAACAACCTCTTAGTTTTTTTACTATTTTGTTATGGGCTTCGATTCTTATCATTGTGCTAGTGTTTTTGACACTTTATGTGGTTCCAGGTACAATATTTACTGATATGTTGAATGGATTTAAAAAATTTGGGAATGGACTTCTTGCAATTCTTGGTGGATTTATACAAATGATTGGACTTTATAAAGGCAACGAATCCAATAGTAATACTTTTCTAACAAGACCTTTTAAATTGTGGTTATTATTTGTTATTACACTGTTCTTAGTATTAGCGATTAATCAAAAATGGGCTGGTAACTCAAGGTATATATTACTAGTTATACAAAGTTTCGTATTTCTTGGAGGAATTGGTTACTATTTAATGAAATATTTAACTAATACTGACAGCACAACCACCATAAAACCCCCAGTAGAAGTATGGAATGAAGTAAAACCCAGTGCGGATACAAAAACGTTACCACAATTATAAGACCAATTAATTCTTCTAGTGTAAGTAATAGTAATAGTAACAGTAATAGTAATAGTAACAGTAATAGTAATAGTAATAGTGAGAGATTCGAAAATTATTTATTTGGTACAGACAATTGGAACAAAATGCTGGAACAAAATAAGAAACAGAAAATCACCCCCCATTAAGTTAAAAAAATAATAGCATATTATACTATATACTCTATTATTATGGCGAAAAAGTGTATTCCTGGTGTCATATGTATTAATCATTTGACCTTGGTATTTATTATTATTGTTCTATTTTTTGCAGTATTTTTCTTAGTACAAAACTCTTCTACATGGAATGCATCTACAACCAACCATTCTCACTATAATAACCACTCTCATAGTCAATTACCATCTAATCAATCGTCTCAAATAACAATAACTAGAGGTATTTCTCAAGTTCCTAGTCAAGATATTCGAGGAGATGTCGGTCGTTGCACTTTAGGAGGTGGAACAGTAGGAGATCCTTTGACGAATCCATATGTACCCCCTGTAAAATGCGATGCAGGTGGTTTAATGACAAACCCATTAACAGTAACAATCCCACCGAATGCAGTACCGGTTAATATACCTACCCAGCATTATAACACTCAATACAATCAAGTTGGTATATTAACCAAACAAAGTGGATCACATTCCGAAATATTACCTTTAATGGGTCGTCGTACAGTTACATCCCGAGACAAATGGCAGTACTATACTGTCGCAGGGGGTGGAGCTGGTGGTAATTTACAAACAAAGTTACCAGTAAAAGTAAAAGGACGTAGTTGTTCTTCTGAATATGGCTGTGAAGAAATATACAACGGCGATGTAGTATATGTAGAAGGATATCAAGATATGTTTCAAGCTACTGTTTATGAAAGTGGATTATTTTCATACATTCCAATTTAGAGAGAATAAATATATGCAATTAATATAGTACAAAAAATATACAGTAAAAAGAAATAATCTATTTTTTATGGTTGTCAAATTAATTACACAGACGAATACAAAACCATCGAATTCGAATACAGTAGAATTCTTATATTCTTATAACAAAGAAAACTTGTCTAAAGTCAATGATTTGTTGTACCGTTTTTCAGAAACAAGTGATACGGATTCGGTAATTGAATACAAAAAGGAAATATACAAAGGAGAGAACATTTACATTACTCCTAAATTACATGAAGGATCTCATTGTGGAGAAGTTGTAATTGAACACATTGCAAACGGGAAAAAACCGGAGAAATTATATGTTGTACTGTTTTTAGAGCGTAAAACATCGAAAAGTTTTTTTACAAGTGGTGATGTTTTAACATTTCCTCTCATGCATTCGAATGATTTAGGAAGATTTATAAAAACAAGTGAAAAATCCGCGTCCTATTATTTCAGTAAAGATAAGTTTCCGGTTGTTGTATTTAAGCAAATGGTAGCAGTAAATGATAATTTGCCCGATATAAAAGGAAATGCGAAATCCATTTACAAGGAATTGTTTGAACCGAATACATTTGATGTCTTAAGTAGTATTATTACGTTACAAGATAAAAATGCACAACAAACCGTTACTACATTACCAATCCAATTATCCGAAAAATGGTTTGAGACAAATGATAAAACCAAAGAAGGATTTGGCTCCTTACAGGGCGAAGGTACGTATATGGAATGTGTAGCATTGGATGAAGATACAAATGATGAGATTGCCGATTATGCGGTTGTACCATTAAAACAATCAGGTACAGCTAAAGCCTATTCTACTGTTGTTTATGGTTTTGGAAGTGTTCTCATATTGGTTGCTTTCACAATTTTAAATTATTGTTTAAGAGTAAATGATACTGTAAAAAAATTTATTAAGGGAACTATTACTGTTTTGAATATATCTATGCAGTATGATACATTAATAGGAATAGTAATATTAGTTGTGGGATTTTTATTGATTCTATTGGGTGCAATACATGTTTCGAAACAAAAAAAAGTAGATACTGGTCTTACGTATGCTGGTATTTTAATATTCTTATTTGGAATTCCTACTTCCCTATTCGCATTTATAAATATACCCGATATAAACACTAATGTTTCCAACTGAAAAAATATTTTGAAATCAATAATTCAAAATATTTTGTTCCTTCCTAACGAAAAACTAGAATTCTCCCCCAATTTAGACAATGGATGCACCGGCAATTTTGTCTTGTACAGGCTTGAATGTACTATTGGTATATTGTTCTAAAGGTGCTGATTTACCTACAGGTGCGTTTTTTTGGATAATTTCTTCTTCTAAAGATACTTCTTTTGGTTCATTCATTTGTTTCATAACAGCGTCCTTTTTCTTTTGGCTTGATGTAGTAGTAATGATGGGCAATTTTTGGTTATCTTGTGTAACATTTGAACTACGACGTAATAATTCGTATGCTACTACAATTGTCATTATTCCTAAAACCTTGTTTACATAAAATACCATGTAAAAAGTAAAAATAATAATCAAAGCCATACCTAAATTCGAATTCACATAAGGTGCAATCGATTGTGGTGTGGATACAGGGTAAATAATATACACTAGAAAAATAACAGTAAGAATAATTTCTAAAGGCGACATGGAATTCATAGATGGAATTTTCATTATATTGTGTTAGGAGAATAAAATGTTTAGCAAATTATATATTTAGACTTGATTTTTATTTTCATGACAGAAGATCCTTTAGTAGAAAATGTATTTGTTGCATCTGATTACAATGAACTTACAGAATACAATGAACTTACAGAATACAATGAACTTAAAGCAAAAATTGGTTCTCTCGAATTTACAAATGATAACGACAAAGAAATTTTAAAACGAAATAAACAATATAGTCAAGAATACAACGAATTGCGAAAGCAAGAGGGGAATCAAATAGATGCTAAACATCTTTATACAAGATCTTGGATGCAAACCATTAATTTAACAATTGGTTGTGTTGTTTTAGCGGTATTTATTTACAAACACAAATAATGGAAAAAAAAGTAATTGGATATAGTATAAAATCGAATAATAATTATTAACATGGCTACTCCTACAATAAAATTTACTGAATTCAATCGAGATATTAAAAGTCTGTATGATTTTTACAAATTAGAAGATGCATACAATACTTGTTCTACTAATGGACTTTCTGGTAGTGCTGTTTGTCGCCAAGATACTGAACAACGGACCATGGATGAAATCAATCGTATTTTATTAAATACAAGATTACCGTACAATCAAACTGGATATGAGAATGACGTAAATGCACTAAAAACAAAGACCGGTACTTTGCGAGGCAATCCTGACCACAAAGATTTACTAGATGATCATAATAAAATCAAAGCCTTGCGAAAAGATTTAGACAATAAAGTAAATGAATTGCGTAATACAGAAAAGACGGATAATCAAATATTACATGATAATTCGGTGTATGTTACATTAACCTGGACAGTCCTCGCCACTTCTGTTTTGTATTATTTGTTTGTAAAATTATAATCATTTAGTATATAAACGAATTCTATTTTACTAAAAATATGGCTACAAATCGAAAATTATTTACCAACCCATTTCGTAATTATGATGAACCATTTACTGTTACACATACATACGGTGATCTTACTGATCAAGTAAATAAAGTACAAACGATTGAAAATACACGAAGTTCAATGGAGAATCAAATCACGTCAATCGGAACTATGAAAACCGATTTAGCAGACACAGACTTTTCTGGAAATTATGTAGATGACAAGGACAAAAATAGTACAGTACAGGATGCATTAAACGAAGATTTGCAATACTCCATTGTACAACGCAATAATGCCTATATAATTGGAATGATCACAGTATCTACTGTTTTAATCACTACTTTTTTGGTTTTGAAAAAATAATTATCCTATAATACAATATAATCGTTTTATTTAATATTGTATTATGGCGTCGCCTGTAGTAGTAAAAAATATTATTAGTAATGAAGATCATCATACTATAAATAGAAAACAATTAGAAGCCAAGGAAATTTTAAATGTAGAAGGAGAGCGTCTTGAAAATAAAAAAAGTAGTGTGGAAACCGAACGAGATACATTGAATCGTGTATTATTACTAAATAATTCACGTAGTCTATTAATGAAAGATTATTTAATGTTACTTATGATTGTATTTGTGGTTGCAGGTGTCTCATTATTAATATTGTACATAGAAAAAGTAATTGGGTTTAAACATCCGTTACTCGATGTGTTTTTAGCAATATTTGTTGGTTTAGGTATTATTGGATTTTTCAATACAATCATGGATATCAATAGACATGATAAAATAGATTACGAAAAGATCAATCAAGGCAATCTAGCATCGACTACTAATTTTTCCAAACACTTGAGTGGATCTACTAGTAGCAATATTTTGAAAACGTCACAAAATACATGTGTTGGTGCAGATTGTTGCGGACCTGGTTATAAATACGATACACCAAGTGGTAGTGCTACAAAACAATGTGTTCCACGTTAATCTTCTTAAAAATAATCATTGTAAAATAATATCTAATTTTACCTTATATTAGCGTTAAAATTAGATTTGTATATGTCATCACAAGAACCAAATCATATCCCCGATACAGGAAACTTACATAACGATGTAGTATTAGGTAGTCAGATTGATACATTATTACAGCAAGAACAAATACGTTTAAATACGAAAAAAACCGGTATTGAGACTGCAATGCATACAAAATACCGTCAAGATCGATTTCAAGAAAGTGAAACAGGTAAAAAAAATGCAAATATGAAATTGTTTTATACTGTATTAGTAAGCATTATTATTTATTTCTTATGGTATTACTTGAATTATTATTTTCCATTTCTTCCACAAGCTGCGTATGAGGTTGGATATATTCTAATTATTACTATAGCCATTATTTATTTGATCAATCAGTATATGGACATTCAAAAACGATCAAGAATGGATTTCAACAAGATTGACTTTGGATATTTACTAGACGAAGATAATGTAAAAGATCCAAATGCACCATCTAGTGATGTGTCATCAAGAAGAAGAAGGGCAGGAACCGATGATTGTAAGGGTAAAGATTGTTGTCCAGATACTAACTCTATTTTTAAGGATAATAAATGCATGAAACTAGGAGAAACATTTCAAACGATGAATAAATCGATTCAAAGTGAATTTAAATCATTTAGTAGAAGACCAACATATTCTTCCGTATAATATAGAGAGACTTTGATATTATTATCAATATGGCGGATGAAAAGACGAAAATAGTAGAATTAGCCAAGCAACAAAATGATTATATGCAGAGGCGTTTTTCAACCAAGTATAGTCAATATAAGTATAAAGTAGGTCAAACACGTTCGTTGCATCATTTTACGTACGCTTTAATTTGGATTTACTTTCTATTTTCTGTATTTTATTTAGGAATAATATTTGTAGGACCAAAACGTAATAAATTTTCGAATCAATACAAGTTTATCGTACTGTGTATTATTGTAGTGTTTCCATACATTATTACCCCTGTAGAATATTTTATTATTCGAGGTGTTACCTTTTTAATCGAAACAGTAGCCGGTAATGTATTTAAACGCGATGACCATGAATATGTAGTTGATTATAATGCGGTACCCAATTTGTTTTCATATTAAACCCTTGAAGATTTAAAATGGGACATTTTCAATCATTAAGGGTCAGATACCTGTAACGCTTTGAAATGACGCCTTTTTGGGCGTCCTATTTCAAATCTTCACGGGTATAAAGTCGTTTTATTGTAATTTTTTTCTACAAAATCTTGTTTTATAGAAAAAAGGGGTTTTTAAAAATTAAAAGTGATTAAATCAGTAAAAATAATAATTGTAAAAGTGGATTATAATTCTTCATCTACATCTTCATCAGTAGCAGGTTCATCTGCATACATTTTCTTTTGTCGAACTCCGTCCCATCCAGTCGTTGGGGTCTTCTTAATTTCACCAAAGCGTTTGTTCATGACTTCATACACCTTTTGTAGTTTATTCGTAGGCTTGTCTCCATACTCTTTGAAGTACCAGTCACTAAATAGACGTTGTATAATGGACTTCTGTAGTCGCTCGTGAGGGTTTGGTTCGCATTTCTCCAAGAACTCATCAATAAATGCAGATACATAGTCCTCCCTACTACGATAAGCAGCGCTTTCCTTTTTCACAATATTACACATAGGAACACGACCTTTGTATTGAAATGCTAGATTGACCAACATTCCTGTGATTACAGGTAACCATTCTTGGAATTTATTCTTAATATTAGTATCAACATGATATTGGTATGGTTTTTCGGGATCTTTATCGGTGGGAGTTTCTGTAAAGACGGCTAAGAATGGTATTACACGAAAACGTCTCCATGTACCATCATCTCTCGATTTAATGGCTAAGTAGTCATTCGCACACATGATTGCATGTGCTTGTGGTATGAATGATTCTTCGTCTTTGTAAAGACCTCTATAAACGATTTTATCTGCACCAGATGTCAATTGTTTCATAGGACCTTCAATTAAGCAAAGTGGTTTTCCAGCCTCGGTTGGTTCCTGAGTAATGGCTAAACGTGATCCTGGTAATTTTGCCAAATCCGGGGTTGCGCTACCACGACCTCCTTTAACACTGGTGTAAAAGCTCGAGTCCAAACCGATTGCGTATTCACCTAAAATCAATTCAAGTAAATTGATTAACAATGATTTACCATTTGATCCTACACCAATGTAATAGTGAAGACATTGAGTAATATCTGTAAATCCGGTTAATAATGAAGCAAAGTGAATCCACATGTAATCGTATAATTCCGGTTTTGGAAATAACTGATGCATGTATGTTTCGATTTCTTTCATCGCCTCTTTGGAGTTTTCTTTGTCTAAAGGAATGTAGTTGGTTTTTGTACATTTCGAAATATAATCGTCCGGTTTTCCAGGGCGGAACTCTCTTGTATTAAAATCGATAACACCATTGTTAAAGCACAGTAGATGACGATGAGCATCTAATTTTTGTACGAATTCTTTGTTGAAAAATATCTCTCTTGCTTCTCGCATGATATTGTCCTTTTCTTTTGTATTCCCCAGACGATTGGATATTTCACGCAAGTATTCGCTTTGGGCAAATAATAACTGATATTCTTCGTTTTTTTCATCTGTAGAACCGTCTGCTGCTTTGAGTGTCATTGCCTTTTTCAATTTCTCGATAGCCTTATTGTAATATAAATTACGCAATTCCGTAGATATTTTTTTACGTAAAGATGTACCACAATCGTCCTTTTCCCAATAATGTTTTTCTATTTTCCACCATTCGTTTCCTTTAATACTACTTGCAACAAACGAACCTTGGTACAAAGCATACAATACTTTAGCAATATCATTATCAGTACTACCTTTATGCTTTCCACGTGATTTCAATTGTTGGATATTTAACCCGTAGTAGGATTGATCGATCATATGCACAATAGATTCATCTCTAACTTTAATGTATTTATCATATGCATCGGTTTTACACCAGTACATGAGTGATTGTACTGTCAATCGTTCGTTAGGATTCGTATTCGTATTCGTATTACTCCAAATTGACCAGTGATTTAGAAGTCCCGCTACATCGTTTGTCCAATTGAAATGCTTCGATTTAGCACTAAATATTAGCCATACGATAAGTAAATAACGCGATGTATGATGTAATGCTAAACCAACACGTATCCACTTATTGTACGAGCCTGCTCCATAGTAAGCTTCGGGTAAAATATCTGTGTATTGGTAAATTGTTTTCAAATGTAATTTATCCGATGGAAGTGAATCCAAAAACCCGTTCATTAAAGTCATAGCATCTTCTTTTGTAGTGAGTTGTCGAATTACGTCCGAACTGATTTGCCAATTTTCATCCCCACCAAAACCGAAACCATCACCTCCACCAAGAGTTTTTGACCCGTTATCTGTATTGATTTTTCTTTTTGATTGATATTGTTCTACTGTTTCACTACCTAAATCAGTAAGAAGTTCTAATGATAATATTTTTTCATTTCGTATAAATAATTGTTTATAATATTGACTGTAAAAGGCTTTCAAATCAGTCGGCTTTTCGACTAATGTATTTTTATCAAATTTTTCTGTGTCACTGTCAAAATAAACACGATATGCCTTTGTTATAGAGTAATAAGTTGGTTCATCCTCCTTTTTTGAGTTCGGCAAAAGCCAACCATTTGTTCCATCAGCAATCGATTTATCGACTACATCGTCCCACGTATTAGTAATAGGTAGGTCACTCCAATTTTCCTCAAAGAACTCAATCGTCTTATCTCTAAGATAAAGGAGTAAATAAGGGTCTATTTTTACACACGACATAATATGGATACCATCTTTTACAATAGTACCGCTGTTTTTCGTGACTACTCTAGGTGAAGGTTTTTCCATGATAACCAATGGAAATTGTATATCTTCATCGAGTTCAAAAATAGTCTCATATTCAGATAAGATAAAGTTTGTTAATTTTTCCACATGGGTATCAGTATATTGTCTTGTAACATAATCCTGAGAAAACTGTAGATCAATATCGATTAAATGAACACCTGGACCTTTCTGTTTATGCGTGAGCTGTCTTTCTATCATATTATGCGTACGATTTACCTTCAAAACCTCATTGAAATACAATTTCATGAATTCTTCATACTCCTTTGGATCAGTAATAGAATAACATCGTTTTGCATATTTGCCAAACTGTTGATGAGTTAATTCTGAATTGGATCCTTTTTCAATTACTTTTTTTTCCAACAATTTATCAAAGGTCACCAGTGAAGGTGCCGCTGATTGAATCTTCTTAGACGAAGACCCAGTTGATGATGTAGACATGAGTAAGTATTGATTACAATTTTAAAAACACTAGGATATATTAATAATGTATATGATTTTCTTACTAAATTCTTTTAAAATCAATTTTAGTTATTTTCTTTTTTACGATTCTTTATAGAAAAAATGCCCTTTAAAATACACACCTCAATAGATTGTCCTGAATTCACCTCATAATATCCATCCAGATGGGGGAAAATAAAGTAAAATTGAAAAAGAAATAAAAGAAATTATAAAAAATATATAGTAAAATTATACATCAATAATATAAGTAAAAACTAAACAACAATGAGTGCTCAAAAAATACGTTTTTGTCCAGTTTGTGACAATAAATACTACCATCAGTTATCGACTATTACTAATACGGCAAAAGAAAACAACAAAGATGGAATGGAAGCAATAGGTAATAAAAATGAAGACGGTACTATTGATATGGATCGTTTGGTTTATTCTTGTAGAGTATGTGGTCACGAAGATGAAAATTTTATTGGTGCATGTGTATTAAACATTCAGTACGATAACAAAAGCGCAGACAGTACAAATTACCAAAATATTGTAAATCGTTATACTAAATTCGATCCTACTTTACCACATATTGAGATTCCTTGTCCCAATGAAGAATGTAAAACCAATAAAAATAACGATCCAACTGCAAAGGCTGCTTATACAGATGCATTATATATTCGTTATGATAATATACAAATGAAGCATTTGTATTTATGTACAACATGTGATTTTATATGGAAGACACACGATGTATAAAGTAATATGGATAAAAGAAGAACAATAAAACGAAAAAACGAGTAAATGAAAAAATGAAAAAAAATGAAAAAAAAAGTAAAATTGAAAAAGTAAAAAGTAAATAAAAAAGCTTTCAATAATACGTTTTTTAGTGTAAGCTATATATATATATTTATTTCATAACTCGAAACAATCATGGCAAAAGAAAAGAAGAATTTACCCGATATTCAAGAAGTAAAAAATGATATGAATGAATCAGATTTTTCTGATGATTCTGATTACGATGAAGAAAATGATGAATTAGAAGAAAATGATGAATTAGAAGAAGAAGATGAAAATGACGATGATGATGAAAAGGAAAATGATGATGATGATGATGAAGATGCTAGTAATCGAAAAAAGTCATCAATAATAGTAGATAATAGCGATATAACAGTGAAAAACTTTTTAGATTTAGATGACGCGAATACTACTGAAATGAATGAAAACGAAAATATGAATAACAATGATGATTTAGAGGATTTAGAAGAAGAGGATGAGGATGAGGATGAGGATAATTACCAGAAATTCGAAAATTATTCTGTTTTGGAAAATTTAGAAAATCTTCATCCCGAGATTCGTAGTGCAAATATGGATGAAATTAAAACTTTATCAAAAGTAGTGCGAAATGAACAGAAAATGATAATTGATCCGTTTCATACTACTACTCCATTTTTGACAAAGTATGAAAAAGCCAGAGTAATTGGAACACGTGCTGAACAAATCGAACGCGGTGCTCCTCCTTTTATCAAAGATCTTCCAGAAATGATCATTCATAGTCGTACTATTGCATTGAAAGAGTTCGAAAAGGGATTGATCCCGTTTATTATTGCACGACCATTGCCGAATAAAGGCGTCGAATATTGGAAATTGCAAGATTTAGAAATTATTTAATCAACTTGTATTTTTAATCCTTTAAATTAATTAGTAGAAAGCATATGTATTGTAGTTTGTACCCTATACAAATTACAATTTTTTCATGTACCGTACCGTTTAACAAAATGAGGAGACGGGTAAAAAACGGAAATTATCAACATTGGCTTCTAAATAAAGTGGGTTTCGGTCCATTTGAGATATCCAAAATCCGAATTTAGAATTATTATGATTATCAATAATAGTAAAACCGATGCAGAATTCAATACTTGGACGTAAAAAGCAGAAAATATTGGAACATTCCATAATTTCCATGGTTGTTTTATTAATCATAATCAATTGATTGAAATATTGTCGAGGACTTTTATCGTAGCTAAAATGTACCACCCCTAATAAATTATCTTTATATGGAACAAATGGAGTTGAACCCTTCATTTTGGAAAACCATTTAGGTGTATCATATGTAGTTTCAATAATTAATTGTTTTTTCGATAAATCGTCGGGTTTTTGTTCTATTGTACCGATTTCATACGGATGCCATTTGTAAATAAATCCGTCTTTTCCAGATGGGAGTGGAATATGAGACCAGTTTTTCTCACACCATTCATTGTATGGAGAATGTATTAATGATACTGATCTACAACATTTATTCTCAATATCATAATTACCTTGAATCATAGAAATCAAAATATCTTCGCCATTGTCTTTTAAAATCATTGTTGTACCAATAAAACATAATTCACCAGTAGAAACAGAAACATAAAGTCGAATATCTTCAATCCCTTTGCTTATAAATAAACTCGGTTTTACATTATCATATTCTTCATGAATAAAGTTTAGGGGATTTTCCATGATACTGTAATCCATTGGAATATTGCGATCATTTAATCTAGAACATACATTCAATGTTAAAATAGTAGGATCATCGTCGGGATAATCATATCCACCATTATCTTGCAACCAATAATTCACACATCGGGTATTCAAATACGATTTTCCTAAATATTGAACGTATGAGGAGGACATAGGTCGATATGGAGATAAATTAGGATAATCATATGCGTGTATTTTGGTACCATTCATATTTTGTACTGTTTTGTACAAAAAGACGTCCGGTAATAACAACATAGTGTCATCATGATTACCCGGATACCATACTGGCTCCCATACTTTAACAGTTTTTTCTAAATAGGCCCAAAAATTAACTTCCCATGTAAGAACACTTTGGCTTTTTTCTACAAATGAAAGAAAATAAGTACAATATAATTCATACATGTCTTGAATCGCTACTTTGGATCCAAAGAAAAAGGATCCGCAAAATCGCCAGCATACATTATTAACAAAGGGTTGCGTTTCGACATCATCTACTGTTTCCCAACATCCCGGAATATACATTCGTTTTTCATGATCGACGAACAGTTTTTGGTCCAACCTACATGCAATTAAAGACTGTAAATAAGTAAGAGTGTTTTCATTATGTATCAAATCTGCTAATACATGGAAATCCAAATAGGCTAAATGCGTACAATATATTCGGTTCATTGTATCATGACAGCAAAATACCTTTTGATGCGTGTACCATAAATATTCTTCGGTATCTTTTTCCGTGTTTCTTTCTTCTGGTAATTTCAATGTGTCATGATAAAACCACGGTAATTTATTAACAGGTGGTAACACGTTTAAGGTTATATGTTTTTTGTCTTTTAAAACTGTTTGTACATTTGTTAATTGATCATCAGGTACATACAAAGAAACAGGAAAGGGGAATTCTCTCCATTTCTGTACGTGATCTTCATTATACTGAAATAATATTGAAACAAATTGCACATGTTTTCTCAAATTTTTTGTCATCTAAAATTAAATTGTGCAAGTTATTATTTCGTTTATTTTTTCACCATTTTTACTGTTTAAATTCTTTTTGGATGAAACAAATTAAATATAACAAGTAAAATAAACTATCGCAATCATAGACTCATTGTAGTACAACCAAACACATTTATTTTTTTTATTGGTATGGCTATAACTATTGTAACCGCCTATGTAAATTATTACCGTACTCCTATTATTAATCACAAATTTCGCTTAAGATCACTGTACAAATTATTTTTATTAAATATACCTTTAGTGATTTTTGTATCACCGGATTGTGCTAAAGTAGTAGAAGAATTAGTAGAAAAACAAACAGCCCCTATCAAAAAGAATATTCGTTTGATTCCTTTAGCGGGTTCCTTTTTCGAGACATCTTATATTTATTTAACAGCTACTTCGGACAAACACGCAGAACCATTGCGATTACCCCATGAACGTTTTGTGCCTAAAGATACGTTTGATTATATGTGTTTTCTGAATACCAAGGTCGAATATATGAAAGAAGTAGTACGTATCAATCCGTTCCAAACTAAACATTTTGCATGGTGCAATTATGATTTATTTCGTAAATGGGAGTGTCCGGATATTTTGTACTTTATTCATCATTATGGATTACCGGTCTTGAAACATCGTCCTCCTTCGGAAACGCATTTAGAAAAATCATGGAATGTCCAGGATCAAATATTTTTCCCCGGTTGTTATCCTCAAGGAAAATACGCAATGAAATATCTATGTAATAAAGTGTGTTGGCGCTATTGTGGGGGGTTCTTTCTAGGAACAAAGGAATCCATTGTCAAATTACATCAGTTATATTTATACCACTTTCCACGATTTATTGATACATACAATAGTATCATTTGGGATAT
>Ga0233439_10001623_pt1 | contig 27930 bp, 25 predicted proteins | sample SI_123_September_6_FD_182713 | JGI IMG/M metagenome (GOLD analysis project Ga0233439, IMG submission 182713) | Seawater microbial communities from Saanich Inlet, British Columbia, Canada - SI_123_September2016_100_MG | ecosystem: Environmental > Aquatic > Marine > Inlet | place: Canada: British... | reverse complement strand
CACTGGCGAGGTGATGATCAAGCTGTGGGTTTCGTCGACTGCTGTCGATACTGATTTCACGGTGAAGCTGATCGATGTGTACCCGTTCAGTGACGACTATCCCGAGGGCTATGAACTTAATCTGACTGACACGATTTTGCGAGCTAGGTATCGCAATTCGTGGTCGGAGGAAGAGTTGATGACTCCGGGAGAAGCGGTCGAGGTCACGATCACTCTGTGGCCGACTTCGAACGTATTTAAGAAGGGTCACCGAATTCGCTTGGATATTTCGAGTTCGAACTTCCCTCGTTTTGATGTGAATCCGAATACCGGTGAGCCTGTCGGACGTCACACTCACATGCTGAAAGCCGACAATACGATTCATACCGGTGCCGATCATCCGTCAAGGATTATTTTGCCGGTTATTCCGGCTGAGGACGAAGACTAGTTCGCCCACCCCGCAAACATTCGACTTCCCGAGCGGAGTCAGCGGAGCCGAGGGATCTGGTGCGGGGTCGCGTAGCCCTAAAGCCCACTCCACCCCTCCACCGAAGTTCCCTCCACAGGGGTCGGGATGTCAGTGGACAGGCGTTCGAACGGTGAATGAAGCAAGACGATTTCACCCTCGCCCCAACCCTCTCCCATTGGGGGAGGGGGCTAGAACTATGACCGAGGCGAAGCGCCCGAAGCTAACTCCCTGTCGAACGGTAGTGCTTCACGCCGAATCGCCAAGTTTGAAGTGTTAGCGCCAAGAAGCCAAATCCGATTAATGGCGATAGGTATTGGAATGCTAATCCGGTTCCGAGAGCATCGGGCTTTCCAAGAATCGCAAGGGTTGGAAAGTACGAAATCGTCGACAGCGGAACTACGTAGATGAAGAAATTCTGAAACCACGATCGGTAGATCGTCACCGGGTAGCTGGTTACCGCAACTCCGCCATAAGTTAGCGAATTCATCACTTCGAGTGATTCGGTCGACCAAAACGCAATCGTAGCCTGAATCACAATTAATCCAGCGAACAATGCTGCACCGCCGAACACGGCGAATATCACCAACCCGACCTTCAGTGCAGTCCAGTCAATTTCCATAGCATTTGCGGCCCAGATAAGAATCGCAAAGCCCTGCAAAAATCTTCCGACTCTACGCAACGTCAGCTCTTGCCCAGCCAGTTGCAACACCGTTGATCTAGGGCGGATCAGCAGTCGGTCGAAATCGCCCGCTTTCACCATCGTGCCAAACGCATCGAATCCACGAGTGGCAGCATCGGAAATCGAGAACGCTATATTCACGAGCCCGTACATAAACGCTACTTCAGGGAGATCCCAACCCTTTAGAGATCCGAACCTGTCAAAGAGAACTAGCACCGTGACGAATTCGATGACTGTTACTAAGAAGTGAGCCGCCGTGAGCATCACAAACGAGAGTCGATACTGCAGCTGGCTTCGTACGGAAATCTCCAGAAATCGGAAGTAGACGTACAGATTGTTGAAGATGTTCATCCGCCCTGCACCGTCATCCTTCGCAAACCACGATTCAGCATCCACCTGCCCAGCAGGATAAACGCGAATGACCAGATGATTTGATGGGCAAATAGGAAGCCTAAATCTGATGCTGGTAGATGACCTAGATACAGCCTGTACGGCGTATCAACGAGTCCACTAAACGGAAGAATCCGAATGATCGTTTGGATCCAGTCAGGGAAGAACGGAATTGGCACGATCATCCCTGAAAACATCATCACGATTGCCGGTGCGAAACTAGCGATACCGTCTCCCGAAACCGTCCACATCATCGAGATGCTGATGAAATTCGTGATTGCGCAGCTGAGAATGATGGCACCAATCATTGTTACGACGAATGCCATAGCGGCGGCTGGTGATTCAGGAGCCGTGAGATCGAAAAACAATGCTGTTATGAGCAGTAACGGAAAAGCACGCAGAGCGACTGGTGCCGTTCTAAGAGCAACAGCTCGGCTGAACCAAGCCGTGTAGAGATCCATTGGTCGAAGGAGTTCATACGAAACACCGCCTGAACGAATGAGCGCTTGTAAATCTCTATCTACGTTCCACGGCAGCATCATGATGAAGGCCTGTCCAAGCCAGATGTATGTCACCACCTCGGGATACGACATCGGTTGAGGCAACGAACTCGATTCGAAAAAAGCCTCGAATATCAGAACAAATATCAGGCCGAAAAAGACCTGCGTAGTGAAGCCGGCTATTGCCGCCGACCTGTACTGAAGCAAGGTGCGAAACCGGGCGCTGATTAGTGCACGATAACCGCTCAAAGCTTGTTCTCCGTGTATAGCCGAGCGATGGTTTCTTCTATCGGAGGATTCTCGACGAATAGGTCGCGAACAGGGTGCAGAGCACTTACTTGAGCTATCAGTTCTGAAGCAGATATTTGATTCGGATTAAAGCTCAAGCGAGCACGGTGGCCATCGTTCTCGAGAACCGCTGCCTGAATTCCTTCAAGTTGACTGATCTCAGTTTCAAAGTCGACGATTAGGAGTCGTTCTGGCGATATCTGATTCCGCAGTGCTGATAGTGGGCCATCGGAAAGAATCTGGCCTTTTCCGATCACCATTACGCGCTTACAAAGCGCTTCGATATCGTCCATATCGTGGGTAGTCAGGATCACGCTCAGCCCGCGTTCTTTGTTGATCTCTCGAATGAACTCTCGGAATATCAGCTTCGATACCGAATCAAGCCCAACGGTTGGTTCATCGAGAAACAGAATCGAGGGGCGATGTAACAGTGCAGCAACCAGATCACATCGCATGCGTTGCCCGAGTGAAAGCAACCGAACGGGAACGTTAAGTAGATCGCCAATCTCGAGGCGCTCCACCAGTTCATCTTTAGTTTTCAGATACTCAGTGGTGTCGACTCGATATATGTCTCGCAGCAAATCGAAAGATTCGATTACTGGCAGGTCCCACCACATCTGCGTACGTTGTCCGAACACGACTCCGATTTGGCTGACGTGGGCTACGCGATCTTCCCACGGAACTCGACCATCGATTTCGCAGCGACCAGAGTCGGGATTCAAAATGCCAGAGATGATTTTGATGGTTGTCGACTTACCTGCGCCATTCGGCCCGATGTAGCCGACAAGTTCACCCTCATCTATCGAAAAGGAAATGTTGTCGAGCGCGTCCACCTGCCGATAGCTTCTTTTAGCTATCCCTGTGAATGCCCCCCAAAGCCCGGGTCGGCGAATGGGTACCTGGTAGGTCTTAGCAAGATTCTCAACAACAATCTGGGGCACTGGTTCCACCTAAATTTACTGAGCATTGCAGGGTGATTTCAAAACCGCACGCGCGACAGACCGCCCAAAACAAACGGGTGGTCATGGATTCATATGTCGAACGAGCCGTTGAAATGAGAAGCAGTCAGTTGCACCAATTCTCAAGCCAATGGCAAGGCATCATACATGATTTACGAATCACGGCTACTGACACATTTTGACCATGCGAACGACCGTACCAATTCAAACGCGAGCAGGCGACTGAATTGCTCCAGTCGCCCGTATCCGATCTCTGCTCTTACGGCTTCATTCAGTTCAGGCAACCCAGAGATCGGCACTCAACAATTTGAACTACTCTCGAATTATTCCTCTTCGCCCGATTGGCGGGAAGCGATAACTCGCTGAGCATCCTGTGGAGGAACCGGCTCGTAGTGATCCATCACCGCCGTGAAGTCGCCTTGAGCGTGGGTAAGCGACCTAAGATCAGCTGCGTAACGCTGCATCATCGACGCAGGTGCTTCCGCAGTGATCACGGTCAACCCGTTGCCTTTTGGCTCCATTCCCTCGATGCGAGCACGACGGGTGTTCAGATCGCCCATTACATCGCCAGCGCTTGCGTCTGGTGCAAGAATTTTCAGCTTCAACACGGGTTCAAGAAGAGTAGGTCGAGCGTCTCGAACCGCCTGTCGGAATCCCATGCTGCCAGCGATTTCGAACGCCATTCCTGAAGAATCGACTGAATGAGACGAACCATCAGTGAGCATCACTGAGACGTCGACCACCGGATAGCCGGCCACCACTCCACCAACGGCAGCGTTACGAACGCCCTTTTCAACCGCCGGGATGTAGTCCTTCGGCACATTGCCGCCGACTACTTTGGATCCGAAGGTAATTCCCTTGCCAGTTTCACCCGGTGAAATCTCAAGCACAACGTGACCATACTGACCTCGTCCACCAGACTGTTTTCGGTGCTTGTACGAGATCGAGGTTTGACCACCGATGGTCTCTCTATAAGGAATACTCGGTAGTTTGGTATCAAGGTTCACGTCGAATTTCCTAGCGATACGTTCAATTGCCAGATCGACGTGAATATCGCCTAGGCCGTGGAGCACCGTTTCCGATGTATCGGCATTTCTTTCGAGTTCGAGAGTTGGGTCTTCCTCTGTCATTCGAACCAGCGATTCGGCCATTTTGTCGAGATCAGACTGAGCCCGAGGGGTAACGGCTAGTGCGAATACCGGAGTTGGCAGATCTACGCCGCCAAGTTTTATTTCACTGTCCTTGTCACAGAGCGTGTCGAACGTCTGAGTGTGATTAAGTCGAGATATAACTCCAATATCGCCACGAACAACAGAATCGACGCCGGCGGTTTCCTTGCCAGTAGCACGGTAAACCTGCCCTACCCGCTCCGATTCGCCCTTGTTGGCGTTCCACAGCGGTGCATTTGATTTCACCGTTGCGCCGTATACCCGGAAGTATGAAAGCTTGCCAACAAACGGATCGGCAGAAGTCTTGAAGATGAGATTTGCTTGAACACCCTCTGGAATTTCAGGTTGTTCAACATCGTTCGGAGATGGCAGCAAATCGACTATTGCGTCGAGGATTTCGCTCACACCGACATTGTTGGCTGCTGATGCTGCGAATATCGGCACAATGTCACGACTCAGAATTCCTGCCTTTAGACCGGAATTGATCTCGTCGGCTGAGAGTTTCTCACCATCGAGATATTTCATCATTAGTTCGTCGTCAGCTTCGGCAATAGCTTCGATCACCGATTCTGCGAGTTCGCCACTGGTAACTGCACCGAACGATTCAGCGTCGCCATCGACGCTTTGAACAGGCACACATTGCCTGCCCCACGCTTCTGCTAATTCGGTACAGGTCTGTTCAAAAGAGGAGTTTTCTCGATCAAGCTTGTTCACGACGATAACCGTCGGAATTCCCAGATCCTGAGTGTAGTTCCACGCCTGTTGCGCACCAACTTCAACTCCGGACGCCCCTGAAACCACAAGAATCACTGCATCAGCAACTCTTACCGCCGAAATCATGTCACCACGGAAATCGGGATAGCCGGGAGTATCGAGAAGATTTATGCGGTGACTTTTCCAGTCACTCGGCAGCACGGCAAGCTGAATGCTTGATCCTCGTCGCTGCTCTTCTGGTTCGTAATCAGAGAGGCTGGTCTTGTCATCGACCTTGCCCTGCCGGGTAGTTCCACCGGCTGTAAAAAAAAGGGCATCAACGAGTGAGGTTTTACCTGCACCGTTATGCCCTACAAGCGCAACGTTACGTATTTGACTCGTGTTCAGATCAGCCATGCCGCGTCTCTCCGTAGATCCGAGGCGACTTGGACGATTACTGCCCCGGTTTTAATGGGTCGAGTTCGCTATGACTGGGATATTAGCAGGAGTTACGAAGTTTAGTAAAAGTTTGATCTGAGGAGCGTGTGAGGTAGAGACGTTTAGTTTGTCTGAAAGGACGATTTTCCTGTGCTCGGAAACACCGCGTCCAATCAACGAGAGTGCACAGATACTTCGTACTGCGTCGAGATCCTGAATCGAGTTCAGGATGACGTGATCGGAAGGGGGGTAACGGTTCTCCCTCCTTCGGGAGGGAGTTAGAGGGAGGGTAGATTGCCGCGTCGACCAAGTCATCCGATGACGCCCGGAGCCTAACGGTTCTCCCCCGTCACGGGGGAGCTAGAGGGGGAGATTGCAGCGGCGACCAAGTCACGCTAGTGACGCCCGGAGCCATAACGCAAGCAAAAAAACGGGGTCGGCAATGACAAGGAGATAATCATGTCAGAGCCGACCCCATTTGACGGTGAGGAGACCGTTCGGCCCGAAGGCCTAGATATCGTCTACTCGACGCTAGTTCACCACCACCACAGGGCGCTTACGCCGAGTAACTGAACCGCCTCGTTTCCGTCTGATATCTATAAGACCATGCTCATGTGAGGCTGAAATTAGACCTTTGTAGGAACTGTGTGAGATTTCAAATCTGGTGAGCGTTATAGCTCCTGGCGATCTTCTTAAGTGGTGATTTCGAGGAAACTGTCTACGGGGTGTACAGATACTTCGTACTGCACCGAGATCCTGAATCCAGTTCAGGATGACGGTTTTGGTAGTGGTTGGCCGAATCAGTCCTCCCCCGTCACGGGGGAGCTAGAGGGGGAGACTGCAGCGAGATCCCAAGTCGTTCGACGACGCCCGGAGCTATAACGAAACGACGAGCGCGACTAACGACTTAAATAAAAACGGGGTCGGAAGTGACAGTGAGATAAAACTTGCCACAACCGACCCCGTTTTACGGATGAGGAGACCGTTCGGCCCGAAGGCCAATAAATCGTCTACTCGACGTTAGCCCATCCACCACCACCAGGCATTTACGCCGAGCAATTGAACTGTTCCGTTTCCGTGTAATAACTATGAAAGCATGTGATTGTGAGTCTCGAATAAAACCTTTGTAGGAACTGTGTGAGAAAACCTTCTTCACACGTTCGAGAATTAGATACGTTCGCAAATTTACGTTGGAAGAGTAAAAAGAAATTGCGCAACAGTGCTGTTTGGAGTTACGCTAAGCGCGAAATGATTTTTCTCCACGCGCCGCTAACCGACTGCTTCTGTTGCTGTACAACCTCCAAGGGGTTGGCACTCTAAGGCCGCGCACGAGCACGCACCGGAACGCCACCCCTCGCCTATCGAAAGCGGGGGGTTTTTATTTGGCGATTATTAGTTCAACTAAGCACTTATTAATGACATCAGTTACTCGAAGCGAATCTGGCTTTTTCAGCTTCCCTCACCCGTTTAACGAAAACGCTGCACGCGCCGTTTCTGGCGGTGTGGTGATAATGGCTGTCGCAGCGATTATTTTCGATCAGCCATGGATAACGCTTCTGCTGTCTTACGGTTACATCGCCAGAGTCTCTACCGGGCCACGATTGAGCCCGTTGGCGATATTCGTGAACAAAGTGTTTCTTCCTAAACTAGGAATACCTAACAAACCTGTGGCTGGACCACCAAAAAGATTCGCAGCAACAATTGGCGGTGCGTTCAGCATCACAGCCGCTATCCTTGCGCTGGGATTTGGCCTAAACGGTGCCGCCTACATAGTTCTTGGCGGATTGATCTTTGCAGCAGGACTCGAAAGTATTTTTGGATACTGTCTAGGTTGCAAAATATTCGCAATTCTCATGAAGTTCAAAATTATTCCTGAGAGCGTCTGCGAAGATTGCGCTAATTTTGAGCAACGAGCGAAACGCATGGCAGCTAAAGGGCTGCAGCCAGATGGCAGCACACCTCTCGAGTAATTGCCCGCTGGTACTACTAATTCATAAAACTTAGTTCTAAAATAAATCCTTAAATGACATCAGTTACTTCAAGCGAACCAGGCTTCTTCAGTTTTCCGCACCCGATCAACGCTAGCGTTGCCCGAGCGGTTGCGGCTGGAGTTGTCATCATGGCAATCGCAACAATCGCTCTCGACCAGCCGTGGATAACACTTCTACTTGCCTACGGCTTTATCGCACGTGTCGCAGCCGGACCACGACTTAGCCCGCTGGCGTATTTGGTGACGAAAGTTATCGTTCCTAAATTCGGCCTTCCTTACCGCCCCGTGGCAGGACCACCCAAGCGATTTGCTGCTTCTATCGGCATCGTGTTCAGCGTTACAGCAGCAGTCCTATCGTTGGGCTTTGGTCTAAACGGCGCTGCCTACATTGTTCTCGGTGGCCTAATTTTCGCAGCAGGGCTCGAAAGTGTCTTTGGATACTGCATGGGTTGTCAGATCTTCGGGTTCCTCATCAACTGGGGCATCATCCCTGAGAGCGTTTGTGAAGACTGCGCAAACTTTGAGCAACGAGCAAAACGAATGGCAGCACGCGGGCTTCGACCCGATGGATCACCGCTGGTCGACTAATTCCAGCTGACGAGTCGCATATGACAATAAAAAAGCCTGACCGAATTGGTCAGGCTTTTTTATTGCTCTGTCAATCAGAGTTAACGCCATCTGTCATTGCGAGGAAGAATGACGTGGCAATCAGTAGTGAACCAACAGCGATTTCGCTTACCGCCATTCAACGAGGGTTGCTCGTAAGTTGATAAACACCTATTTGGTCACTAATTGCCACGTCGCCTCAGAGCAGGCTTCTCGCAATGACAAATCCTAACCTCGCAGAAAACGTGGCTATGCCACTTAGGCTTCGCCGCGGGATTTGTACTCTTCGAACAGCTTCCAAGTTTCATCGTTGAACGGGTAGTACTTACCGGGCGACTGAGGGTTCTTTCGAAGTTCCTTTTTAATCACCACTTCCACTTCTTCTCGTTCAGCAGCGATTTCAAGAACACGCTCTGCCATCGCTGCAGGAACGACAACAACGCCATCATCGTCGCCAATGATCGCATCGCCGGGTCGCACAACAACACCACCACATTCGATCACATCGTTCACGCCCCAAGGCTGCATCACTGCAGGCCCCTGCTTGGCAGTAGACGAATGAGCGAACACAGGGAAGCCGTAATCCTTCAGTTCAGCCGTGTCTCGAACAGAACCGTCGGTAACCAAGCCACCGACCTTGAGCTGAGCAAGACGATAGAACTTGATATCGCCACCAACTGATTCCCATGGGCCTACCGACGAAGCAACAAGCACTTCGTTGGGTCCACAGAGTTCGAATGCTACATACTCTGGCGAGTCAGCAGCCTTTGGCTTGTCCTTGAGTATGTCGGGACGATGTGGGACGAATCGAAGCGTCACTGCCCTGCCGACCATTTTCTGGCCAGGAAAGATCGTGCGTGCTCCGTGGATCATCGCCTGTGGCCAGCCGTCCACCCAAAGTCCATCGATAAGTGTCTGAGTTGGCAGCTCGCCTAATTTAGCGAGCATCTCATCTGAAATTGCGGGTTCGGTTGTCACCGGATTTCTCCAATTCGTTTCAGTAAGTAGTAACGGTTCAAATAAGTTGGTTACGAGCCCTGCTTGAATTTATCGAGCACGGTAACCAGTGCAGCACTTGCAGGAACAGGAACACCGGCATCTCGACCGATTCGTACCACTGCCCCAAGGATGTCATCGAGTTCAAGCGGCTTGCCGTTGTCGAGATCGTACTGCAGCGATGCCTGAGTCTCTTCAGCTTCACCGATAGCGTCTTCCATCTTCGCCTCGACACAACGTGGAGGGAAGTTCACGCCTTGCGACTGCCCAACAGCAACGATTTCTTCCATTACTGTTCGAACCGTGTGTTCGCCGTGTGGGCTGCCTAGCACTTCAACAAATGATGCTCGAGAAGCTGCCATTACTGAACCAATCGAACCTACGCTGACCATCTTGGTCCAGAGTGTGTCGACGATGTTGGTGGAGACTGCGACCTGCATGCCTTCTCGTGAGAAAAGCTTCTTGATGGCTTCGGTTCGTTCGGTTTGCGAACCGTCGTCTTCACCAAACTCGATCATCGCGGTCGATCCACTCTGGTGGATGTGGCCGGGTCCCGCAATTCCGGTTTCGATATATGTTGCACCCTGAAGAACGTGCTTACCGCCGAACTCTTCGCCAAGAATTTGACCTGCTGTGGCACCGTTCTGAATAGTCAGAATATTGGTGTTCTCGCCGATCATGCCCTTCATCGTTGGGAATGATTCTGCGTTCGAATACAGCTTGATGCAGTGAAGGATTAAATCAACTTCGCCAACTGTAGAGGGATCGTCTGTCACATCAACCTTCACGTTGAAGCTACCCCAGTGACTATCGACTTGTAGACCGTTCTTGGCAATTGCGTCGCCATGAGCTCCACGGGCGATCAGTACAACGTCCTCACCCTGATTAGCGAGCAAGCCGCCGAAATATCCGCCAACAGCTCCAGCACCCATAACCGCTATACGCATTGCCAATACCTAATCCGTTTCTCATTCAAGAAACACTCGTTTGATTTTCGCCGACAACACTATCGGAATGTTCGCCCCAATGGTTCGTGAGGTTCGCTCTCAGGCCCCGGCTTACTCCGCATTTATGTAATCGAAACCCAATGGCAACATGATTGTTAAAAGAAACAAAGAATCCGCTGGTAAAATTCATGGTCGATTCATTAAAGGAAACACAAACTTGTCAGAAACTACTCTCGTCCGATCTGGAAACCGCTCAAATTCAACGCAGCGACCGATCAAAATCACACCCGGTAACGTTCCCGACGCTGAAGGTTCAGCACTAATCGAAACCGGCAACACAATTGTTATGTGTGCAGCGACAGTAGAAACCCGAGTTCCGCCATGGATGCGTGGCAAAGGCACCGGCTGGGTAACCGCCGAATACTCGATGCTTCCACGTTCGACACGCGAACGGGTTCGCCGAGAACGAAGCAAGGTTGGCGGCCGAACGCAGGAAATCCAACGACTAATCGGTCGAGCACTTCGATCAGTTACCGATCTTTCAGCACTCGGTGAAATTTCGATTCTGCTCGACTGCGACGTAATTCGCGCCGACGGTGGAACACGCACAGCATCGATTACTGGCGCTTACGTTGCGCTACATCAGGCGCTAACGGGACTTGTTGAAGCCGGCACTATCGATTCGATTCCTTTGAAGGATTCGATCGCAGCAATCAGCGTTGGCATGGTCGACGGAGCAGCAGTTCTCGATCTCGACTACAACGAAGATTCTTCAGCCGACGTCGATATGAACGTTGTGATGACTGGAGCGGGCGAATTCGTAGAGCTTCAAGGCACTGGCGAAGAAGCCACATTCACTCGGGCGCAGCTCGACGAAATGCTAGGACTCGCCGAAACCGGAATTGAAAACCTTCTAGCTGCCCAACGCACTGCGCTTGCAAAATAGCTTTAGCCGCTGGATTAGAAATATTTGAAACCCGCTGATCGGATGATCAGCAAGACCAGACCGAAATAGAGAAATAAGAAAACACATGGCGAAAATCACATCGGTGATCGGACACGAAATCCTCGATTCACGAGGCAACCCAACTGTTGGGGCGACTGTTGTGCTCGACGATGGCACGACTGCTTCGGCGGCTGTTCCTTCAGGAGCAAGCACTGGTAGCCGAGAAGCCGTTGAGCTTCGGGATGCCGACAAGAGCCGATTCGGCGGTAAGGGCGTGCTCAAAGCTGTCAGCGCAGTAAACGGCGAACTCGGCAAGGTCGTGACCGGACTACAGGCAACCGATCAACGAGCAATCGATCAAGTGATGATCGATCTCGATGGCACAGCCAACAAAGGCCGTGTGGGCGCAAACGCCATTCTCGCTATTTCTCTTGCAGCACTTCGGGCCGGGGCTGTCAGCTCTAAGAAGGAAGTGTTCCAGCACATCGCAGAACTCGCTGGCAACGATTCGCCAACCGAGCTTCCCGTCCCTATGTTCAACGTATTGAACGGTGGCGCTCACGCCATGGGTTCAACCGATTTTCAGGAATTTATGGTCGTTCCGGCTGGAATTGGCTCGTTCAAGGAAGCCATTCGTTGTGGCGCAGAGATGTACCAGTGGCTACAGAAGAAGCTTCACGCCGATGGACACGCAACAACGGTTGGTGACGAAGGTGGATTCGCTCCACAAGGTCTGACCAACCGACAGGCGCTTGAATACGCAACTGCCGCTATCGAAGGCGCAGGCTACAAGCCCGGCGAAGAAGTGTTCATCGCACTCGACCCTGCATCATCCGAATTTTACGTCGATGGCGTTTACGATCTTTCACGAGAGAGCCGAAAGCTTTCCAGTGAAGAAATGGTCGAGGAATACGCCACTCTCGCCAAGGACTTCCCGATCTACTCTGTAGAAGACGGATTGGCTGAAGACGACTGGGCAGGCTGGGAAGTTCAAACCGCAAGGACTGGCGACCGCATCCAACTCGTTGGAGACGATCTGTACGTCACGCAAGCAAAGTACGTTCAGCAAGGAATCGATACCAAAGCTGGTAACGCAGTTCTAGTAAAGCTGAATCAGGTTGGCAGTGTTTCCGAAACTCTCGATACCGTAGCCCTCGCGCAAAACTCAGACTTCGGAGTTGTGATTAGTCACCGTTCAGGCGAAACTGAAGATACGTCAATCGCAGATCTTGCAGTCGGAACATCCGCAGGGCAGATCAAAACTGGCGCGCCAGCTCGAAGTGAACGCATCGCAAAGTACAACCGACTTCTCAGAATCGAAGAGCTTCTTGGAAGTAAGGCACAATACGCAGGCAAACGAGTCCTGCCGAATTCATAGCGGAAAATATTTCATCAAGAGCAAGTAAGTACGAGCAGTAGTAGAGGAACGGGCAAGAATATGGCAAAAACTAAAGTTGGAATTAACGGATTCGGCCGAATTGGTAGGCAGGTTTTCCGAACCATTTCAGAACGGCACCCCGACACACTTGAGGTAGTTGCTATCAACGACCTTGGTGATGCTGCAACCAACGCACACCTGTTCAAGTTCGACTCGACATACGGTCGATACTCAGGAACCGTTGAAGCTGCTGATGGCGCACTGGTTATTGATGGTCGCAACATTCCCTCGTTCTCAGAACGTGATCCTTCGAAGATCAAATGGGGCGACGTTGGCGCAGAGATCGTGATCGAATCCACCGGATTCTTCACCGACGCCACGAAAGCTTCAGGTCATCTAGGCGACAGCGTGAAGAAGGTCATCATCTCGGCTCCTGCCAAGAACGAAGACCTCACAATTGTGCTTGGTGTGAACGACAGCCAGTACGATCCTGCTGCTCACAACGTGGTTTCTAACGCTTCGTGTACGACAAACTGTGTCGCTCCAATGGCGAAAGTGCTTCAAGACAGTTTTGGCATCGAGAGCGCTCTCATGTCGACGATTCACGCTTACACCAACGACCAGAATATTCTCGACCAGATGCACAGCGATCTTCGCCGATCACGTGCTGCAGCCAACAGCATCATCCCAACTACTACGGGTGCTGCAAAAGCTGTAACGATCGTCATTCCAGAACTCACTGGCAAGATCGACGGCATGGCTTACCGTGTTCCAGTCATCACAGGCTCGGTTACCGATCTCACTGTGAAGCTCGAGAACAAAGCATCACTTGCTGATGTGAACGAAGCTTACCGACAGGCATCGATGAAGGGTTCCCTTCACCACATCCTCGGCTACTCCGACGAGCCGCTGGTATCTGTCGACTACATCGGCAACCCAAACTCCTGCACAATCGACTCACTCGCTACTTCAGCGGTTGGCGATGGATTCGTGAAGGTAGGTTGGTACGACAACGAATGGGGCTACTCATCACGAACTGCAGACCTCGCCAACTTCATGGTTGAAAAGGGACTCTAGTTTCCAGAGTTCGCCAGTTCGTTCAGGCTCAGACCAAAATTTCTAAGACCCGTGGCTCATGCTGCGGGTCTTTTTTGTTATCGGAATTTGGTGCAATCGCACTAAAAACTATTCGGGGAGTTGTAAGATGCCGCTGAAGGGCATCTGCGACAATTCGCACTCATAGCCCGATTACGAAGAACTAGCGTTAGTTCGGAGATATTCTGGTGCCACCCGAGCCGGAAAACTTCGCAAGTGGCGTGTCGACGCCTGTTGGCGATTCCGATACGCCCGATAGCAAGCACATAGTTGGACGCACAACCGAAGTCGAATCAATCGAATCGGTGCTGGATGCCGCTGCGCAAAAAAACGGCCGAAGTATCGCCTTCACCGGTGTAGCTGGCATCGGCAAAACGTTCCTAGTTTCACTCTTGAAAATGCAAGCTATTGCGCGCCAAGCTCAGGTAATCAATTTCACCTGTACGAATCTTGCGCATACCACCCCGTTGTAGCCTTGGCGGGAGCTGTTTAGCCAGGTTTCAGATTCGACAGGATTGTCTCTCGATTTGGAAACTGAGTCACCAAGCACTTCGGACTCTGGTTCACCGGAATCGCCAGATACACCAAGTACACCAGATGCAAACGAATCGAGTGAACTAAGCGAATCTCGAAAATTCCAGCTTTTCACCGATGTAATAACCAAACTGCGTGCACTTTCCGATGACGGCACACTGGTGGTCATAATCGATGATCTGCAATGGGCCGATTCGATATCACAGCAGCTCTTCGCTTTCGTCGCAAGCCAAATTGAGCACGATCCGATCATACTGGTCGCAGGTGTAAGAACTTCAGATTCGAACGCCAGTCCTGTTACCGATGCTGTTCTATCTGAACTAGGCCGACTAGCAAATTATTCTCGAATCGAACCGCTTCCACTGACACCTGTCGAAGCTCATCAGTTAGTCGAATCGAGAGTAGGTCATTCGGTCACCCGTGAAGTGGTCGCCCAGATCACCGATCGTTCAAACGGAATCCCGCTGTTCATTAGAGAGATGTCGCAACTCGTCGATCATCGTGGCCAGTTTCTCTCGGCAGAAATCCCTGAAGTTATTTCGGAAATTCTCGGTTCAAAGTTCAATCAGCTATCGCCTGAAGCTCGATCGATTCTGTCCGCAGCCGCTATTTTGGGCGGGTCGTTTGATGTGCAAGACATAAACATGGTTCTCAGCAATACGAAGATGCTTGGTGGCAAGCAGCTGGCAACTGATCAATACGTCGCAGGAATTGACGAAGCCGCGAACGCGGGAATCGTTAGGCAAGAATCTTCCGGAATAATCCAGTTCGCTCACCCTCTCTACGCCGATGTGGCGCTCGATGTTGTTCCAGCTGGCGAAAGGGTGTTGATGCACAAGCAGGCAGGGTTCCTGCTTGAGCAAAAACATGGAGAATATTCTGCCGCTTTTGCTTCGGAACTAGCCTGGCATTACGGTCACGCAACAACGATCATTGGCACCGAAAAGGTAGTGGCATATTCGATCATCGCAGGCCAAAGTGCTATTCGTTCGTTTGCATGGGCAGAGGCGCTAGAACACTTCGAAAACATACGAAGAATTCTCGGCGATAACTCTCAACGAATCGAGTTGGCTCACGCATGGCTTGGAATTGGCCGTGCGAGGCACGCTGCGTACCAGAGCAAATGGGGCAATTCACTCAGTGCAGCTGAAATTGAAGAAGGCCTAACTTCAGCTTTCGATCTATTCCTTCAACATGGCGAAATCGATCTCGCTATCGATGCCGCAAGCCAGGGAATTGTTGGGCATGCCGGATGGGCTCCACATTCAGTATTGACGGAACGAGCACTTGAATTCGCTGACGATGATTCCGCCAGAACGGCAAAGCTTCTTACGCGATATGCCGATGTAATTTTCAGCGACCCGATCCGTTTCGAAGAGTGTTGGGAGATCTTTGACCGAGCGTTCAACATGGCCGCCAATCACGGCGATCTAAAATTACAACTGAATATTCTCAGAATTCAGGCTCAGTTCAAAAGATATGAAAACCGCCATGAAGACGTGCTCAAACTACGTGACCGGGCACTCCCACTGATTGCGGCACTGCCGCATAGCACCGACTCAGCTCTGGTCCACATCAATGCGGGCATCGCAGAAGCTGCGTTGGGCGATATTACTGCCGGCGAACGAAGTAGCAATATTGGCCATCAGATCTCGACGCTGATGAATATTGAATTGGACCTCTACCACACCAACGGGATTCATCTTGAACTCGCTCGTGGACGCTTTGCCAACGCGGTGAATCATGCGAGTGAGGCTCAGAGACTTACCGAGGACGTGCTTGCCGTCAAGTTCATCGAACTCGTGGCTGAGTCTTACACCGGCGACATACAGTCGGTATTGTCGACCTGTCGTGAGACCATGCGAAATGCAGAGGCTCTTCCGTACAAGTTAACCATCCAAGCGCTGTATGGAAATCTTGCAGCTTGGATCGCACAACTTGTCGGCGATTCCGAGATGCTTAGTGAACTGAATAAAATCTCGGATGCGCTATCGCAAGTGCCAGCCACCGACCCAACGACGGCGACACTCATGAAGCAACTCAAAATAAAGTTGGCTGCTGCTTCGGACGATCCAGTAATTGCACGAACGCAATACGACCAAATGCAACACTTCGCCGGTACATTCGATATGGATAACGGTGGCTTTCCCGTGGATATCACAAGGGGTGACCTGCTGCGTGTTCTCGGTGAGGAAGAACAAGCAATGAAAGCGTATGCGGATGCTTTTACGCTGACCAAAGATTCAGGAAACATCATCGGTGATTGTGAAGCGGCACATGCCTACGCGAAAGCACTGATCGCTCGAGACAATCGAGTCGATACAGCCGCAGCTGTCGATGTCCTCCACCACGGCATAGGTGTAGCCAAATCGAGTGGGCTGAAATTCCTGCTCGTGACTATGACAGGAATGTTCGAAAAGGTCTCTTCAGGGAAGAAAATATACCCTGCCGGGCTCACCGAACGTGAGGTCGACGTTGTCCGTCTGATCGTCGCAGGTAAGAGCAATCCTAAAATTGCTGAAGAACTATTCATCAGCCTCAACACTGTACTTCGCCATGTAAGCAACATCTTCGGCAAGCTCGAGGTTTCGAATCGCACCGAAGCCGGCATCAAGGCAGTAGACCTAGGCGTGGCCGAAAAAGCCTAATTCGAACTGCTTGAGTTCGATAATCACTCGATACTGTTAGTCCACGAATCGCCCCCATCAGACAGATATCACAGTGTGCGGTGATGTACTGACTACTCCTGAAATCCATTCTTCATTCCGAAGCAGCAACCCGGCTGCTCGTATTCGATCCCGAAACTATAGGGATTTGGCAAATGAGGATTTGAACAATGGGATTCAACACCGCCCGCTGGCGTGCAGCAACAGGAATATTTGTAGCGATTATTGCCGTAGTCGCCCTAGCGGCTTGCGGCGGCGAAGATGCTGCTCCCGCTAGCAAGACAGAAGCGCCTTTCATAATTGCCCCAACTGCTACCACTGTTGTTACTGAAGTAACCCCGGCCCCAGTGCCAACCGAAACTCCAGTACCGACTCCAGCGCCAGAGCCCACGCAAAAGCCACCAGTAGTAACCACCCAAGATCATTTGGGTGAAAGCAAAGCGCAACCGATGATCGACTTTCCGATTGAGATCACGAAGGGTTCTCCAATTCTCGAGGATGACCAAGTGTTAGCTCACTGGGCAGATTTCATTGAAGGTTCGAGATCTTTCGGGTTCGGCGGCGGCCTTATCTTGGAATACTGCCCCGGAGGTGAAGGCACCTGGGTTTACGAGCTTGGCTCTCCCAACTACACAGGAGCGAAGTTCGACTATGAGTTGAAAAATGATCCCGGTGGATCGTGGAACTCTGTCGTTGTTTCTTACAAGTTCCGCGATCAAGTTCTGTTCGATCTTATGAACTCCACAGGTGGCACCGGAAACCGAATCGCTTATCAGGGAATCAAAGCCGGCGAGCCTTCCAATTTCCACGAAGCTCTTACCTGTGGAGAGGCAGTGGCGAGTGCGTCGAGCGGTGAATCATTCACTGGCGAGATGGTAAATAACGATTCAGTTGTGGGAGCGACCAACTACCCCGAAGGGCATGCGCTTGCGGGTCAGGATCCTGAACTGACGAACACGCTCAGCGTAGAGATTGAAGGAACTATCACATCGTCACATCTCGGCGAAGGCACTGTATCCGGTGCGGTCACTATCGACCTAACCGGACTCTACACAGGCGGCTGTTCGGCAATTCTCGAAGGCACCGAAGGAACGATCAGTTTCACATCGGAGGATGGCGATGTGCTGAACATGGTTATGACAACGAACCAGCTTTGCGGTGCGACGGGCGAATTCACCGGCGTTTACGACATCGTTGATGGCACAGGCAAGTTCGCATCGGCAGACGGCGTTCTAGAAGCGAAATCGTTCCCTGTGCAGGGTGAACCATCCGTCAACACTCTAACCGGAACGATCGACTACTAGATCTACCCGAAATATTGGAAGGGATCATCTCAAAAAACCTGAGTTCGATCTCTCCTCCGGGTAGCCCCTGATCAAGCTCTCAGTGCTTGGTCAGGGGCGTTTTCGTTTAACTGATACCGGCGCACCAGCGCTCGGCAAACCAGCCACATCATTCCACTCTCGAAATCCTGCCACTTCGCCTTCGCGGGCGTATAATTTCGGGTAATGCGTCACGACGACGCAAAGGTGTGGCGCGGGTTCGGTGTCGCGATCACATTTTACCTCGATCAAGGGCAATGCTCAGATCGATATGCAAAAGCCGGAAGGACCATAGAAAAATGGCAACATCAACGAATGGCGCAGCAGGCGCACAGCGTTGGAAAGAAATGTCTAAGCCTGAAGTAGGCGACTGGCGAGTAAAGGGCGGATTAGCCCAAATGCTCAAGGGCGGCGTCATCATGGACGTTGTAACCCCAGATCAGGCAAAAGTAGCTGAAGACGCCGGTGCCGTATCTGTTATGGCACTCGAACGCGTTCCTTCAGACATCCGCCGAGACGGTGGAGTCGCACGAATGTCCGACCCCGACCTCATCTCAGGCATCATCGACGCCGTATCCATTCCAGTAATGGCAAAGGCTCGAATCGGTCACTTTGTAGAAGCACAGATTCTCGAATCTCTTGGCGTCGACTACTGTGACGAATCTGAAGTTCTAACCCCAGCCGACAACGAGTACCACATCGACAAATGGCAGTACAAAATGCCTTACGTCTGTGGTGCACGAAACATCGGTGAGGCACTTCGCCGTATCGGTGAAGGTGCAGCGATGATCCGCACGAAGGGTGAAGCTGGAACAGGTGACATCGTTCACGCTGTGACGCACGCTCGCCAAATTCAGGCCGACATCCGCACGATTCAGGCCGCTCCTACCGAGGAACTGATGACACTCGCACGTGATTACGGCGCTCCTTACGAGCTCGTAGTTGAAGTAGCACGAACCGGAAAGCTTCCGGTTGTGAACTTCGCTGCCGGTGGTATCGCAACCCCAGCCGACGCCGCGCTGCTCATGCAGATCGGTGTTGAGGGTGTGTTTGTTGGTTCCGGAATCTTCAAGAGTGATAACCCCGCCAAGATGGCCGACGCTATCGTTCGAGCAACGACTCACTTCAACGACCCTGACATGCTTGCCGAAATCTCTCGTGGACTCGGTGACGCTATGCCTGGTATCGAAGCGAACAAGATTCCTGAAGACCAGCAGCTTCAGACCCGAGGTTGGTAAACAACTTGAACGGAAACGCCAGCTCACCGGTGCAGGGTCAACCTCGCATCGGTGTGCTTGCGCTACAGGGCGATTTCGCCGAGCACATACACATGCTCGACCTGATCGGAATCAACGCCATCGAAGTTCGTAAGGTTCAACAACTAAACGAAATCGATGGCTTGATTATTCCCGGTGGTGAAAGCACGACTATCGTCAAGCTGCTTCACATGTTCGATTTTGTTGATGACCTAACAGCCCACGTCGAATCGGGAATGGCTCTTTGGGGCACGTGTGCAGGCATGATCGTGATTGCTCGCGAGCTTGCCGACCCTTACCCAACTCCAATAAATCTCATCGACATCGGTGTTGCGCGAAACTTCTTCGGCCGTCAGGTCGATAGTTTTGAAGCGGAACTAAATATCACCGGCATCGAAGGCGATCCAATGCGAGCGGTGTTCATCAGAGCACCAATCGTTCAGGACACCGGCGACGGCGTCGAAACACTTGCTATCGTCCCGGCCAAAGCTGATGGAACGCCCGAGCAGGCCGTAGCAGTGAAGAAGGGTCGAGTGCTTGCAAGTTCGTTCCACCCGGAACTTACTGAAGACACCCGGTTACACTCTTTGTTCGTAGATCTGGCTAACGAGGCTCGAACCGATTCAAGCAGAGTTAGCCACACCACGGAGGAAACCCCGAGCACGGTATGATCCGCCACCTTCACCCAACAGATTCTCCCGGACTGCTGCAGTTCAGCCAGTCGTCGGGTCAGGGTGAAACGTGCACTTTAGTAGGCGCACTAAGTGGCGGTCCGGCACGGTTTCCAACGGTTAAGTACGCCAGCATTGCCCTATCGCCACGCGCCTGGCAAAGCTGTTGGGTTGAGGCACGCCGGGGACGAATCGACGGAGTGCTTAGGGCTGGTCCACGATCAGGACCTCAGGCTTGGGAAGTCGGCGAACTATATCTCCGCAACTCGAAATCAGATCTTGCACTAGAGCTACTTGAGCAAATCGCCATACCGGCAGGCGGAGCCGGTGCGCATAGGATATTCGTCCGGGTTCCAGCAAACAGCGCTCTGTACGAAGATGCCCGCAAAGCAGGCTATTCTACGGTTCACCGAGAAACTGTTTATCGATCTAAATCTGTCAGCAAGGCAGTAACAAAACTCGGCATCCCAGATCGCCCGCTACAACTTCGACAGCGAGAGAGCGTTGATGATTCAGCTTTGTTCAAGATGCACAATCAAAGCACCCCTATCGAAGTTCGTATGAAGCTGGGCCAGACATCTCAGGATTGGTCTGCGGGATCAGAACGACTCGGTCGCAAAACCTCTGAATGGGTGTTTGATCTACCCTCGGGCGAAATAGGTGCGCTGGTTCAACGGAAATCCACTCGATCGGGCCACATGTTCAGTGTAAATTGGGCAACTGACGCTGGGTCAGAGTTGCCGGGATTGGTTGCAACTGCGCTGGCTGAGAGCAAAGATGTCCCTGTATCCGCAGCTGTGCCAGAATACCGACCTGCGCTATCACACTTACTTGTGACGCTCGGGTTCGAAGAGCAGGCGCAATATGAAGTGATGGTAAAACCGTTGGCACAAACCGTTACGGAAGCTCAAAAAGCTTTCGCAGCGATTAATTAGTCGTAAAATCGGCTAATTCGAAAATTCAGTAACTAGGAGAAGTTCGAACTGGTAGATCCAACCGCACAGATCGTCGACGATCTGGAAGCATTCATCGATATATTCCCGAACGAAATCGCCGAGACTCTGCGAGCACGCGAAGATGTTGGCGATCTTGTTGAAGTGGTTCTCGATCTCGGCAGGAATCCGGAAGCGCGATTCTCTGTTGAAAATGTGCCACTCGGCGAAATTGAAGTCACCCGCGAACAAATAGCTCACGTCGTCGAGCATGTCGGTCACTTCGGTGACGACAATCGAGCCGGTATCGAACGAACTCTCCACCGAATTTCAGTGATGCGAAACCGAGCAGGCGAACCAGTCGGTCTCACATGCAGAGTCGGGCGTGCCGTATTCGGATCAGTTCGACTGATCGAAGATTTAATCCGCTCCGGCAAGAGTGTTTTGATTCTGGGTCGACCGGGTGTTGGTAAAACCACAATTCTCAGAGAAACCGCTCGCGTTCTCGCTGACGAAGCTAAGAAGCGAGTGGTCGTCGTCGACACATCTAACGAAATTGCTGGCGATGGCGATGTTCCACATCCTGCGATTGGGCACGCACGTCGAATGCAGGTTGCGAACACCAGCCTTCAGCACAAAGTGATGATCGAAGGCGTGGAAAACCACATGCCAGAAGTGATCGTGATCGACGAAATGTCTACCGAGCTAGAAGCTCTCGCCGCACGAACTATCGCCGAACGTGGTGTGCAACTTGTGGCAACCGCTCACGGAAATACCCTCGGCAACGTCATGTCGAACCCGACCCTTGCCGACCTCGTTGGTGGCCAGCAGACCGTCACGCTCGGTGATATCGAAGCACGCCGACGTCGAACGCAGAAAACCGTTCTAGAACGTAAGCACGAACCCACATTCGATATCGTCGTAGAAATACGTGAACGAAACGCTGTCGCCATTCATCCTGAAGTTGGAACTGCAGTCGATCGTATGCTGCGAGGAATTTCCATTCCGCAGGAAGCACGTCGATTGCAGCCGGATGGCCGAGTCGAAACCGAAGTCGAAGAAATTCCAGGCAACGAATCGGAATTTGCTCCGGCACCGTTCGATGTCAACGACGTTGGTCGACGACGCCCTCGAGATAGAGAACGAGGTCGGGGACGCGATCGTGATCGACCAGATCGTCCAGTTCGGAATCCGTTTAACAATGCAATCAGCAACGGCATAGGTACTTCTGATCTAAATTTGGACGGCTTTGATGAGCCTGTCGAGCCGCCCAAGCAGGTAGTAACCAAAGTCTTCCCGTTTGGAATTCCAAAGACTGCTATTTCAGAAGTAGTAAAAGAAATTAGCGCACCTGTAGAGGTCGTCGATTTCGCAGATTCAGCCGAGATATTCGTTACGACGAAATCGCACTACAGTCGCCGTCCCACAGCAGTTCGACGAGCTGAACGTGACGGCGTGATGGTTCACGTCTTGCGCCGAGGAACACGGGAGCAGATTCGCCAGTTCCTGAAGCGATTCGGACAAGAACAAGTTCGTGCAGCCAAGGTCGAACCAAGTGATTTCGAAGAGCACAACCAAAGCGGTCGATCACGCGAAGCACTGAAGGAAACCGAAGCGGCTATTAGCCGAGTGGTCTCTGGTGAACAGCGTGTCGAGCTCATGGCGCAGCCGCCGTATGTTCGTCGATTGCAACACGGCTTAGCAGCGCGCAACAATTTAGGATCGGCAAGCATGGGCAGAGAACCGTCCCGACGCGTTGTTATCCGGCGTCGCAAGCGGTAAAGTTCAGACTATTACTTCCGGGCGGCGCGCTGCCCAACAATTGCAAGAACAAGGAATACGAGTTGGCTGGTAAGCAGCAAGAAGAAATGGATTTCGGAGCCGAAGCCGAGCGCATGAAGAAGCGAACGGTTGAAGGTGGTCTTTTGATCACTTTCGAAGGTGGCGAAGGCGTTGGTAAATCGACCCAGGCTGAGCGTCTGTTTCACAAGCTCAAGAGCTTTGGCATCGACGCTATTCACGCCCAGGAGCCGGGTAGTTCCGATCTTGGCAATAACGTTCGACGTTGGATAAAACGTGCTAACTCGTCGTCGCCTCTTGCAGAAACTCTTTTATTTGAAGCAGCCCGAGCGCAGCTGATGTTCGAGACTGTTCGACCTGCTCTCGACAAGGGCAAAGTGGTTGTGCTCGATCGATACATCGATTCAACTCTCGCCTATCAGGGATACGCACGCGGCGGCGATCTGAAGACGATCAAGCAGTTGAACGATATTGCTACTGCCGGGTTCCAACCTCATCTGACAGTGCTACTCGATCTAGATCCTAAAGTTAGCCTCGCTCGCGTTTCGAACGAGCCTGATTTATTCAGCGACGCCGATGGCTCAAGCCCTACCCGCGTCGACGATGAAGGTCAGCGCCGATTCGAAGAGCAGCCGATCAAATTTCATAAGAACATCCGCAAAGGCTATCTAGAGATGGCAAAGACGGATCCACGTTGGTGCGTGATCAAGGCCGATCAGGCGGGCCATCGTGTGGCCGACGCTATTCTCAAACGAGTACGTCGATTGCTGATCGAACGAGACATTCCCGACACGATCTTCAAGAGCTAAAGTCCAAGAGCCTCGTACACGGCTGCCAGTACCCGCTTTAGGCGACGGTCGTGTTTTGGCTCGCCGGGCATTCCGTTGAACACCAGCGAAACAGCCAACCCCTTTTCAGGATCGGCGAATCCGGTGGAAGATTCTTTCCCGCCGTGCCCAAATGCCGAAGATGAAGCAGCCGTGCCATATCCGTACGGAACCGCAGGGCTGTGCCGCTGCGAATCGATGAAGAATCCCAACCCACGATCCATCACGACTCCGAACGTTTCATCCAGCAAACCCTCGTGCTGACGGGTTGTAAGCTGAGCGACAGTCTCTTCAGAAACGATCTGATCACCGCTTGCCGACACGCCATCATTGAGCAGCATCGAATAGAACTTCACCATGTCGTGTGCTGGTCCGTGGAAGCTACTGCCGGGTCTGACGAATCGCCCTAATCGTTCAGACGAGTACGCGGGGTGAACGGTCATCGGGGATCGTCGAGAATCGTGCATGGCTCCGAGCTGATCGCCGAGTTGATCGGCAAGTGTCGGCGAGACATTCGGGTAAGTGTCCGTCATTTCAAGCGGATCAAGAATGAAATCTTGCACGAATGATTCAAACGCACTTCCGCTCGCCCGTTCGATCACCTCGCCAAGAATGTGCCAACCTGCAGTCGGAATGTATGCCGACCGCTCACCGGGATTCCAGCCTTCGATAGTTTTCGAATCGCTCAGTCGAGCAATAACTTCCGCTCGGGTTGTACCGCCGTCAGCGAGTGAATCATCAGCCAAGCCCGACGTGTGGTTCATTACGTGCTTAAGTAATATGGACGACTTGCCATGGGCAGCGAATTCGGGAATGTGAGTCGCTACCGGATCATCAAAATTCAGACGCCCAGAATCGACCAGCACCCCAAGAGCCACTGCGGTGATCGGTTTCGCCGAAGAAAACAACGGCATCACAGAATTGTTATCGAGCGCTACGCCCGAATCTACAACCCGCTCCCCCACAGCAAAATCAGCAACCAGTTCGCCATCGATTGCGACACTTAGCTGTGCGCCGGGATGCAAACCTTCTTGAATTTGATCTTGCAGTAGCGTTCTCACCGGCTCGAAAGCAACGGAGAAAACGGGGTCGGTTGATTGGATTGGTGATGTCACACCCACATGGTATTGATCGAACGTGGTCACAGTCCAACGCTATTTCGCCCCGAAAACACTCACTCCAACATTCACCACAAAAGCCCGACCCCACTTTCACGAAAGTGTTCATGCGAGTATTCTCGTTCTGCCAAATATCCAAAATCACATGTGGAGCAATACGGGTGAATAAGAACACACTGAAGCAAAAGCTAAACGACGGTAAAGCCACGGTAGGACCATTTGTTGGTTTGCCATCACCCGGAATGACCGAAACGATGGGCTGGATGGGCTTCGATTTCGTAGTTATCGACTGCGAACACGGCCCTATGGACTTCGAGACAGCTGAGCATATGATTCGTGCCGCCGAGCTTTCGGGGACGACCGCTATCCTGCGTATCGGACTAAACGAGCAGCAGCACATTCAGCGATACATGGACGCCGGTGCTGCCGGTGTAATGATTCCGCTCATCAACAACGCAGCCGATGGCAAAGCAGTTGTCGATTCTGTGAAGTACCCACCAATGGGCAAGCGTGGTGCATTCGCAGGTCGAAACGCTCGCTTTGGTCTTCAGGACATGGCCGAGTACATCAAGGAATCGAATGAAGAGACGTTCGTGTCTCTCCAGATCGAAACTCCTGAAGGCATCGAAAACGCCGACGAGATTATCGCTACAGATAACGCCGACGCTATTTTCTTGGGACCTGGCGATCTTTCAGTGAACTTTGGAATTCCAGGCCAGACTATGAGCGACAAAGTAGTCGATTCAATTCAGGATCTGCACGAACGAATTACGGCCGCAGGCAAGCACACCGGAACGCTTGGCGTGACTGTCGACCAGACAGTGTTCTGGCACGAACGTGGCATCAAGTGGATCGTTAGTTCTGCACCTAAATTCATGCAGGCCGGAGCCGCCGATTACTTGGCTGGTGTAAAAGGCCCGCTGGGACTCTAAGGCTTACATGTCGCACCCACGTTTTACACCGCATCAGGCCGTAGGCAATCGCCTGAAGGCCCGCGGTGAATCGTTCGACGATATGCGCGTCGGCAAGAAGGTTTTGCTCACTTGGACAGAGAAGTGGGCAGAGGAACTTGCCGACGCGTTGGGAGCCACTCCGGCTCCTCGCACGATGTTTATCGACACGTTCTGGCTCCGCACGGTCGACAACGATCAGGGCGGCATTACGGTGGCGTTCGCTCCCATAGGAGCACCCGGCACGATCATGCTGATGGAAGATCTTATTGCTTGCGGGGCTGAATCGTTTGTGGGCGTTGGTGCCTCAGGGGGACTTGATCCGAATCATCCGGTTGGCGATGTGCTGATTCCGGATGCCGTGAAGATTCTCGATGAGGGGACTTCAGCGCACTATCCGGATAAGGGCGACCCAACGGCGGATCAGGCGATGCTTTCTGAGCTTTCAGGGCTGACCGAAAAGCATGGCGGTCGAACCGCTAGCGGTGATTGGTGGACGACTGACGGTTTCTATCGTGAGATGGCCGACGATATTGCTCAGCACATGCATGCTGGAATTCTCGGGATCGATATGGAAACATCGGCGATGTACCGAGTCGCTGAGCATCGCGAAGTTACGTGCTGCAACATTCTTGTCGTTAGCGACGAACTGTGGACCGACTGGAACTACGGAATAGATTTCTCCGAGTTCAAAACCGGCGTAAACGCCATGCACCAAGCAGCACTGGAATGGGCTACTAGCTAGCCCCTCTAATGTCCCGAGCGGCAGCCAAGGGATCTGGTGCAGGGTGAGCAAAGTGGCACGTTCTGGCGATGCTGGGAGATTATGCCTTCGGAGAAAACTTTCACCGCTCCGCCCCGGATCTCTCCGCTTCGGTCAAGACGCGTGAAAGGCAGAAGCGCCTATTCAACCAAAATCTTCTGGCGAACGCTCTCAAGTACTTCACTCGCTATCTCTATCGAATGCCCTGAGTCATTGGCGTCATACAACTCCGCAGGAACCGCTCCACCAACGGCATCGGGATTGCGTGCGCCGAGTGCGTGCTTATCTAGCAACGCCCCAACCGACTTCACAAAATCGAACGATGGGTCGAATGCCATTGCGTCCTCGCACAAGTCAGAGAGATGATCTCCCCAGACCATTTCGGCACCTTTCTTGTACAAGAAGCCTTTCACTGCTTTCACGGCAGTTTCGTGCGCCAGAAAGCACGCTAGAGCATGACGTTCTTGGTCAGCGTTCGCCCGTGCTGCTTCTAGGTCGGCGTCAGCTTGTGCGAGCCAACTTGAGGATGAATCTTGATTAGCCATATCGTCTATCCGTAGACCCTTTCACCATTATTTGCAGCATCATGAAGTACGGGATCACGGCTAGGAGGATTCTCAAATTCGTCCTGCGTGTATACGTAGAAATTAATCCCAATTCGAGGTCGTAAATGAGTCGTCCAAAAGTCAGCGCGACGATGCACAGGCTCGTCAGTTTCTTGAACCACGACAAGATCCAGCGCAGTGCCGGGACCAACTTCACCTCGTGCGAACGGTCCCACAAGGAACATGGAAGTCATTCCAAGTTGCGGCATTTCATCGATCAATCGCTGGAGTTCAGCGTCGAGCATCTGCCGACGTTGTGGGCCGAAGCCGTACATCATCGGCATAGCGCAAAACCGCTCTGCCAACCATGACCAACACAGGCACAATCCAAAGAATCAAAAAACATTAAACGGTGTAGAGCGTTGGTGCTTTTGGACGCGGATAGATCTCGTCTTCGCTGAGTTCATACGCCTCTTTCTTGTACACCTGAATTCGGTGACAACCGAAATCTGGGATGTACATCAAGTCGCCATAAACTCGAACCGACATCACGCCACGCAGTCGTTTGACCGCCACGTGATCGATGTCTTCTCGCGACCGCAACACCTTCGGGTTCGCCGTGATGTAAATTCGACCGCTCTTCGATAGACCAGCGTCGCCAACGAACACGTCAACGAATTCACCAGCGCTGTTGAACAGCTGAACACGGTGGTTTCCTCGGTCGGCAACGTAAATGTCGCTGTGCTGATCGACTGTCACTCCAGCAGGTCGGTTTAGCTCGCCATTGCCAGAGCCGCTCGAACCGAATTGCAGCAGATACTCGCCGTCGGCTGAGAATTTCTGCACCCGGTCGTTTCGCCAGTCGCCAATAACAACCGCACCATCGTTCGGATCAATTCCAACGCCCCACGGCATGTTGAACTGCCCATCGCCGCTACCGAACGATCCAAATGTCGAAATGAACTTTCCGTCGACCGTGAATTTTTGAACACGGTGATTCATCGTGTCGACAACGAAGAGATCG